>Ga0123353_10017724_pt1 | contig 10489 bp, 8 predicted proteins | sample TergutLab28metaG_3_FD_92763 | JGI IMG/M metagenome (GOLD analysis project Ga0123353, IMG submission 92763) | Labiotermes labralis P3 segment gut microbial communities from Petit-Saut dam, French Guiana - Lab288 P3 | ecosystem: Host-associated > Arthropoda: Insects > Digestive system > Gut ... | reverse complement strand
GTCCATTATCAGGAGTTTTTCACTATACACACAGCAATGGTATATGTCATACAGGTTTGCTGACAGCTTGTGAGCAGGATCAGGACGTTCTGTCTGAAACAAGTAGAGTTTTATTCCAAAAATAAATTTGAGAAATTAGTGCATCTAGTTGGTTTTACTATAAGAAGCTGCTGGCAGTCCTTACATTTGTTTAACAGAGTAACTGAAAGCTAATTACAGCTATACATATAATAGCACAATGTCTTGCAGTAACTTAACACACCGTAAATAGCTGCTGTAATGAAACCATCTAACTAGAATGTACTTTGTTCTAACTCCCTTGAAGAAAAACGGGTTGCAGATCCGAGCAACACTGGAGTGTATTGAAAAGATATACACAAAGCAACCTGAGTTCTGCTGGTATCTGAAAGTAAGTATCTTTAATAATACATTATGTACACATTAAACTCTGCTTAGATATGCCATTGTGTGTCAGATTAATACAGCCCTCAGTACAAGACAATCCAGTTTGTGTTAAATGTTAATAGAACTTAGGGTCTTCACAGTAATGGAGATCATATTGTGGTCTTCCAGGGTATTATACCATACATTCTGGTAGGTGGGCACCATCATCACACAATGCCATAACCTGGAAGATGATGGTATGTTGAATGTATTGAGTCTGTTATTGGTCTTGTAGTAAAAGTACTTGGTATGAAATTCTGGGTATCTGTCTGTATTTGGCGAGAGTAGTAAGCTATGCAATTCATAAAAGAGGGACTGATTGAACATCGTGGTGTAGTGATTAACACTTCATATTTTGGAACACTCACAATTAATACTGCAGCCAGAAAAGCTGTTGTCCTGTTCAAGATTTTGTATGTGTGTTTAAGTTTGAAGTTAATTTAAATAGCAAACTTCTTTGCCTAAAAGTTCTGTTTCTTTACTCAGATGAAATGTACAGCATGTGGGGAGACATCAGATAAATGGCATGATGTAAGCTTATCAGAGACTGTGGAGGACCGTACAGGACATGCCAACATACACTATTCTGCCAAGTGCAAACTCTGCTCTAGAGAGAACAACTTAAGTGAGTGCACTGCTTAGTCACAAAACAAAAAAAGCAATTGTTACAGAATATAATCACTGAAGATCCAAGAGTTTGGTTTGCTGGTAACTACTCCCCCTGAAATGTAATTTACTATGCTAGCAGGTGTAACTGATGAGATAAATTTTTAAGCCATTTGGAAAATTTTTCAGAATGACATATGAAGATGTTAATGTAAATCGAGCACGACTTCAAAAACCAAAATTGGGTTTCCCTTTGAACTGTGCAGTATTTACCTATGTTTAGTAACACACCATGTCCACGTAACATATGGGTACAACACGAAACCCATTTCTTACAATCAAAACTGAAAGTGGGTTCATATCTTGTAGAATATGACACTGTGTCTTTGAGTGAATGGCTCCAGGGATTTTGATGGAACACAGGTGCTCAGAATGAAAGTCATATTGCCACAAGAGCCAGACTAGATGTTCTGGTAGTGGGTTCAATAAATAAGACAATTTTCAGGGACACTCAATGTCTGTTACATTCTCGGTATTTATATAAACTTAGGTAATTACTTTCCATTGGGCAGTGTTTATATTTTGTGTTCATCTGTTAAAATACAGCTGATTTTAAAACGAAGTAGTCAATATGATTACGACTGTATACATTGTTTGATGTTCCCTGATTTAAGGGTCGGTTTCAGGAATCCAAAGTCAATAATATTAATGTTAAATTTTCTCAATTTCATGTTGCAAATAAACTTGTCCCTAAAGAAACTTAAAATGGAGACTTCAGTATTTATATTATTATAACATTATTAATTCTAAAGGTATTCAGAACAGAATGCTTAATTTTAGATGTAACTGTGAAAATCCACTTCTTTACAGGCATCCTGGAAGATTCAATACAACCGTATAACAAAGATGATCATGAAAATTTCAAGACCATAGTGATGTTTGACTGTCGTGGTGTGGAGTTGGTAGACTTTGATTTTAGGGTGCGTAATTTTAAGTTGGCTATGCAGTACCACACAAATGTAAACATATACTTCACACTGGAGTACAAAGGTATACTTTATATTAATACAAGTGCAGAGAAGAGTAGCACTTGCGTGAACTTTCTACATGCCGCAGTTCTGTCCTTGCATTTTTCCATAATGGAAGGTTTCCTGCTCCGCTGTCAACTACCAGTTATTCTGATTGTTTCTGATGGCCCTTCCAACCAGATAGCACTTGGAATATATCAATCATATCCTATCTCAGATCCATTTCAAATCCACTATAGTACTTTCATTGCCATTGTAAACACACAAAGAGTTTCCATAAGATGTACTGATGTACTCTTTATAGATTTAAAGCATATGTTTGGTTGACCTCCAGTGCAATACCTTCCAAGTATGAACAACTTGAAAGAGTTGTTTGTGAGAGTAGGTAATCACACATACCACAGTGAAAAATGCATTATTGATACTGTGATACTTACTATTCCCAGATTGTACGAAGGTCTTATATTGTTCACTTTTCTGAGTCAGTCACCTGACACTGACCCAGGTAGCTACCACTTTACATATTCTGCCAGTGGCATTGTTCTATTTCTGGCTTCAGGATGGATGGAGTGCAGTTGCTGAAGACAGTGGCCATGTTTACCCTGAAGTGGATCTTAGTGAAAGAGAGTGGGTCGAATGGGATATGAAAATGAAACGATCGGTTGGTATATACAATGTTGAGCATCAGTTTGTTCGCATAAAGTGAAACTGCACTTCAAAATCTGTGATGTGAAGTTTTATGTAACTTTGGCATTTCAAAAATGTTCAACATTTTGTTTTGATAACAAAAGTTTAGTGAAATTCACACTTGACTTTCCATACCACAACATTCAACATGGTCCACTAAATAAAAAGGCAGCATTTCTGAGTTATATTCTATTTCTCAGTAAACTTCTCAACTAAAATATAATATATATATGCCTTTCACTTCATGTCTGCTACAAGCAGTACAGAACAATGGTTAATATTTTATCTACAAGATGTGAAACAGAGACACTTTAACCTGAACAAGAGTTCAAAGAGAAGGAAATAGCACTTGACTCTCTTCACTGACATATTGTAGGACCTAGAACTGTCAAAAGATGGCATTTAATACCATTCCTTCTGTGGATTGTTTATAATGATACATTCAAATCAAGAAGCCACTGAATGTATTAATACAGGAGCGACATTTGTTATGGATTTTCTAATTACCAGGAAAAAGTCATTCCTTACTAAAAATTAATATGAGTACAATTCAGAAGGGCATTATTTAGACAAACGAGTCAAGTTTGGAGGCTTACTGTAATAAATGGTTTTTGATTTAATGCATGCTTCTCTAAGCAAACAGATTATTCTGGTCTAGAACATCATATGAATACTGTACCACTGATTAATAAATTGACTGGTAGAAGCATATTTTATTTTTTTTAATATATTTCAACATATAAACTGTGACTACCATATTAGTAGTGCTGTGTTCCCACAAATAAACAACATTCTGTTAAACTTTATTATCAATGTGCATTATTTATTCCCTTTTCCTACATTATTATCACCCGCCTGTTAATATTCCCAAAAAATATGCTCTGTTTTGGGGATTTCGGTACCCTATGGGTGTGGGTTGCATTGCCAACGTGACATACATGCTGTCTGCATCATCAAGGACAAAGTGTGTAGGATGTGTGTGTGTGATGTCATATATAGGCAGGCAGATGTGATCTTCCTAGATTCAGAAGAGGGTGCTGCAAGGACTTGGTTCAAACAACAGGATTCGTACTTGAATGACCAAAAAACAGCTACTTGGAGGCCCCAGTTTGGTGTATCATTTAGATGCAGGACAAATGATACAGAATGGGGTAGCAAGACCTCCTCTGATTGAGGCCAATAAGGACAAAAAAGAGATACGGAATAAGGAGTGAAAGAGGAAGATAGGGCTGGAAGCGAGAAGGAAAGATTCAAACTGTGGACTTGCAGCAACACAGCATATGAATCATACCAGTATAATTTATAGGTATTTTCTAAGTGCTTATAGTGTTATGTTCAATCTAATTAATTAACTAACTCACTTGCTGTTGAGTGTAACTTGAAAATATTTTCATAACATTAAGCCCATCATTATTTGATGATTCAATGATGATCGCATGTTAAAAACATTTTCAGACTTCAAAATGTAAAGTGAGAACAAACCAGTTGTCTGCTCATAGCCTTACGCTGCTACTCCACGGTTGATGTGGTGCGGAGTTACACGAGGAACCACACTGAAACAGAAAACACTTGTTTGATGTACAATTAAGAACGTGCATTCGGGAATTTTGGAAGAATACACACACACGAGTACAGCACCAAAGGAAATGAAAAAGTAAGTGGTGTACTGATTTTGATAGAGTATATGGACTGGATTGGGCTGGCCCAAGATAGAAACAGGTGGTGGACGCTTGTGAGTGCGGTAATGAACCTTTGGGTTCCATTAAATGTGGGGAATTTCTTGACTAGCTGCAAACCAGTTAGCTTCTGAAGGACTCTGCACCATGGAGTAAGTAAGTATATGGAAAGCATTAAACAATGGGAGGAAATTAATGAGTTATATAATGGTAAATGAAAATGTAGGGTAAGGAATTAGAGATGATAGGCATATAGGCAATTAATGAAGACTAGACTATGTCATAAAGATATCTTCAAGAATTTATCAGATATGATGTAATATATGAGTACAAACTGAATTATCATAGTAGATGGCTTGCATGAGATATGGCAAAATCAGACAAGATTTCACCCTCAGAAAACTTACAGAGACTCCATAGATGTTAGGTAGTCAACACTGGACAATTTTGCATAGATAATTTATTCTGAGTGAGAGAAGTGATAGAAACAAATGAAGCACAAAATAAAGAAATCCATATAAATTTGTGGAGGATTTGGATAAAGTAAAGTACAGTAAAGATCATCACTGGATAGTGCAGCGAAAAAGAAAAGTGAACCCATGCAAAGTTTGACTGAAAGTTACAGGTCAATTAACAGCAGAAATTATTATTAGTATGAAAGGCCTCAAACAAGGTTGTAAAAGCAGAATTTCCAAATAATTATTTACTTTGTAAAAAAATCGGTTGCATGCGTAGAAAAGCCATGCTTTCCTTTTTGTGAGGTAACTTTAATTGCACGGTATTGGACGTTTGGCTGTTTTACCCAAACAGACTTGGGTGATACAGTGTGGTTTCCATTCCATTATGTGTTTTTTGCATTTATGTACAACATTGTTATTTTTAGTAAAATTTGTCACTGGTCTGGGTAACAGCAATAATAATATATACAACATTTATTTTATGTATAAGGAAAATGTGCTCTGTGGCACCTGAGGAATTTTAAACTTTATCTCTTGGCTGTGGTCTGTGCCCAAGAAGCTGATGTGTATTATTATCTCAATGCAGTGATCTAGTCATTTTCAAGTCAAAGTTCCCACCTTGTCTGCCTGTGAATTATAACTTGATGATACCTGTTCATACTTGTCTGTAACAATTCTTTGTCAGCAATCACAAAATAGACATCAGTATCAAGGATCTGAAATTTATTTAGTGACAGAAAGAGAAATTTCACTGATTATTATGCACTTATCTAAAATTCTTTAAAAGTATTTTAGAAAAGAAACGGGTGGAAAACTCACAGCTTATGAAAAACACCAACTTTTCATTAATACGAATGTTCCAATAATCAGTTTTTTTAACAAACATTTTCTTTCAATTTATCCTTTTTCAAGCATGGTAAAAGTTTTTTTTTCATTAGGCCGTCAGTTCTTGGGTACACATGGAATTACTCTACTTTTCAATATAATTTAGTATTTACAGTTCTTATTAAACTGATAGGTAAAAATTTTATTTTTGCACACTATATTGATAAGAATAGGCTTTTTAAGTACATTATATTGAACATTCATCACACAAAGCACTAAGAAAGCAGTATTGAAGCACAGATATAGAAAGTGTTTTATATGTAGGAGTTACAAGCTTCTTGTATTAGGTGTTATAAATTAATAAAGAGAAATAATGACAGAACATCTTGACAAATTTCCAGCATATGGAATGTCAAAATTTGGTTTCATTTACTGTCCACAAAGAGGAAGAGATACTGGCAGATCTTTTCAACATTGGATTGAAGCTAAGACAGACTTGGAACCTATCCTTGAAAGAAAATGGAAGAAAAAAGACATAAATACTTCCACAGTTGGTAAGGACTCACAACAAACTTCACACATATGGCCGGGCAGCAGGTAGAGAATGAGGGTGTGACAAGCAGACAGTGAAATGTTACTTCTTGTTCAGGAAACAAATGCTTTTGTCCAGCTCTTGTCTTTCAAGCCTCCAAAATTTCATTCTGCACTGGTGTAGACACACCACACACACACACACACACACACACACACACAGGACATCTCATATTGGAACTGGTTTTCTCCTTCTTTCTTTGTTCTAATTACATTTTTGTGAATGAGTATGTACTCAAAATGACTTCCTGTCCATAACTATGGATCAGTTTCCATTTGTTCACTTTCAAACAACTGATCATTAGGAAATCAAAAGTTTTATGAGTAACATTATTCACACAATGCACACTACTATGAGCCCAGCAACGCGAATGAACATGAGTAATGTATGCACTCCATGGTATCTTTACTGCACAACCAGTGCTAGTTTCTTGTCATACCGAACAAACTGTACATGAAGAACATGTGGTGAATAAAATTAATCCCTCAGTTATATCTTTAATTAATTCCAAAACTTTTATGACCTACCTGATACAGTCGATTATAGGACACACTGACAAGCAGAGCATGCATCCTGTGCAGTCATCTGTCACTGTTGGAATGTGTGTTTCAGGGTCAAAGGTAATGGCCTGGTATCCAGAATCACTGCAAGTCATGTAGCATTTCCCACAGTTAATACAAAGGTCCTGTAAATCAACACAAGAAAATACCAGTATTCATACTCCTTAATTATAATGTCACTGCACATTAGCTGTTGCCGCGGTTTCTAATTAAGCAAAAACGATTTTGAATTTTACATTCAAACTATATGGTTCCCTAACCCATGGAACAGAGTCCTTTCAAAACTGAGAGGCCTCAGGTGCCCAGAAATATCCTACCTTTTAGAGAACTCAAAGCTTTCATCATTTAATATTAGTTCACATAGAGTTATGCTCTTCTGCATCTAAAAACATTTTAACCATCTAAGAATAAGTAAATTTAAGCAATGAGTTTTATGAAAATCCCCTAAAACCTCGACATGTTTTGACAAGTATCTGTCATCTTCAAGGCTGGAGTTAACTTCACATCTGAAGTGCCACCACACTCTGGCAATGGGATAAGGTGAGCTGAAAGATAAAGCTGCCCGCTCAAGTCCATTTACTGCTGGAGTCTAGAATATATGGATCTGTGTTCAAAAAAAGCAGGAAATTTCATAAACTTCCTAACATTTAATATGTTCCATATCCATGCATTAAATGAATATTTAAACTTATATTATAAAATAAAAAAATACACATGTATGAAATATGTTTTTCACATATAATTATTTACCAACATTTTTTTATTGCTTTTGCGATTATCATCAGGGTAGCTTTATAAGAGTACTTAGAATACAACAAAGTGTCAAATTAAATAGAATCACTCAATGTTATAACGTTGATCATGAAGTTGAGTGGTTTTAGTCTTGTACAGCTACCCTGATGATGATTGCAAAAGCAATCAAAACAAGTTTGGAATTATGTGATAAAACATATTTTATACATGTGCATTTGTAGGTTTTGTTACATACGTTTAAATATTCCCAACATTATTTGAAAAACCTTGTACTAAGTAGATGTACAGTATTGTCAGAAGCAACAGCAACTTCAATGTGTTTGTATTTACTTACATCATCAATTAGTGCCACAACTTGCTGTTTGTTATCAAGGCTCTTGTATGGACCAATCATTGGCAATGCTCGACCTATGATACCATTAATTGCAGAAACTGGTTTAGCAGGTTTAAAATAAATTCTGGGTGGAGGTTTCAGTTTTTCTGCCAGTAAGTCTGTTTGCTTTTTCAGTTCTGAAATTTTTTCTTCTCTTTTATGTTGGTAGGTTCCAAAATATGGCAATTTCTGAAAGCCAAACAAACACACAGAATTTTTATGTCTTGAATATATGTAATGAAAATAGTTGTTTCGGTAGCACACAACATAAGAAACGACTACAAGGACTGCACACACAGACCAATCAAGGCTTTGTAATTCAAATTTAAGGGAAAGAGACCAATGATATGACTCAAGCACAAGTTAGTTCAGCCTGATACTGAAATGCATCTTGAAAGGACAAGACAACTGGCAAGGAACCCTAGTAGGATGGATTATGGCAAGACTTAAGAGAGTGAAGATTTGTCATTCACACACTGTTACCACATCAAAACAACGCTAGAATAAAAAACATATGACTTTGTACTCTATGTAATTAACATTCTTTATACACAAGTACATATGGCCCTGGGGTTGACTCAGCCTCTAATAGAAATGAGTACCAAGAATATTTCCTGGGGGTAAAGACGGCCGGTGCATAAGGCTGACAACCTTACCACCTTCATGTGCCAATCGTCTTGAAATCTGCAAGCCTCAACCTCCTGGAACCCTCATGGCCTATATAGGGATTGCTTTACTTTATACACAAGTACATACAATTGACACAAAATGACTCCATTAATATAAAAGTTGCATATTAATTACATATGCAGCTGGAACCTGTGCTGTGCTGCCCAAAGAGTTTTACATAAAAAAAAAAAAATGTCTGCTACATCTTTGCAGTTATAACTATAACATGGCATTGTAAAATTAATGCCACGCTATACAAACAAAAATTTTAAAATATATGCTGAAATGCACATTTCAGCAGCACTGATGTGTGTATGTCATTGCTCAAACTGATTTCATAAAGTGGGTGCTATGAGCCAAAACTTTGCATTCAACCTCTCTTTTCATTCTTGCTACATTCCATACCTAGCTGACCATCTATGATTTGATAATGGTAGTAATACTTAAGGACGTCTGATCACAATCAACTAATTAGGAAGCAGCAAATAATAATAATTTTAATAATAATTATTATATTTGTAATTAGTTTGACTGATATTTGTCATTATTAGTATTATTAGTTAACAATTATGATTAATTCTATATCCATGGGGTTGAACCCCCATATGTGATCAATGGACTGTACAAATATGCATAAACAAATCAATGAATAAATGTAAATTAAAATTCTTATTATAGCACAGTGGAGAGTATCAGTTAAAGTACATAATGATACAATATGAACAGAAAAAATTACAGAGCACAATACAGAGAAACACTTTGAAAAAATGTGGATATGAACAATTTATGGTAATTATGAAGGTCACCAAATCTGTCAGTATGGTGCATGACATGTTTAGATAACAAGCACTATTTAAAATGCAAAACAATATGTAATTTGAATAAGATGTCTCTGAATAATATGGCTTTATAACATTGTTTGCATTTTATGAAAAACTCAGAAAATGCATGATGAAAGAGAGTGAGTGAGTGAATGAGTGAGAGACACAGAACTTGCTACCTCATTTTGTAGATCCTTTAATTCAACAACTGGTTTTCCTTGCTGATGTTTGACTTTTGGTGGTGACTGACCATCCCACCCAATAAGCTGCTGATCCAGGCTCTCAAGATAAAGCAGGGCTTTGAGGCCAGTGACGTAGTCATCAATGAGAGTGAAATCCTGGTTCTGAATGGCACTTCCAATCTAATTGTAACAGGAACCAAAATATCATCTTCACAAGATACACAAACAAACAATTGGACATTCATCAGTTAACAGGTTTGTCAGACATGCCACCTTAGTCCACACTGCTGAATGTATTTCTTAATAAATGTTTATAGTGTGACATTTATACGTCAGTGGCATGTTCAAGCTATCCTTTGCTTTCAATATCCAACAGAACTTCATAATTTAATGTCTCTAAATTTCTTAAGAAAAAATTTTATTTCCTTTTGTATTATTTGTCATATTTCCAATACTTCTTTTATAATCATCTTAGAGACACAGGCCAGTGTACCTGGAACCTGCCCTTTCATAGCTGCTAACCAATTCTAGAAATTTTTAAACACTGTAAACAATAATGAAGAACATTTTGTCTCCCAATTTTGTTTTTAATATGTTGTTTACAAAATACAGAGTAAGACTAATGTTCACATGCACTCTTGGTTATTATATACAAAAAGACATATTTTATGAACTTCTATACAGAAAACATCTCCATATGACAATTTTTGATCTGAAAAAACAAGTACAGAGGTTATTTGGAAACTAATTACCGTCTGCGCATATCTCTCGCGCATCCTCAAGACTGTCACTTTGCGCATGTGCAGTGACTTCCT
>Ga0123353_10017723_pt1 | contig 10489 bp, 14 predicted proteins | sample TergutLab28metaG_3_FD_92763 | JGI IMG/M metagenome (GOLD analysis project Ga0123353, IMG submission 92763) | Labiotermes labralis P3 segment gut microbial communities from Petit-Saut dam, French Guiana - Lab288 P3 | ecosystem: Host-associated > Arthropoda: Insects > Digestive system > Gut ... | reverse complement strand
GGAAGTTCAACAATGTCCCAGGGCCTTTTATTCTCCACATATACAGAAACGTTAAAATTCTGTACATCAAAATCTTCACCTGGTTCAGGTAAATAAATTTTTGCCAGGTTGTATTGATTTTTTAATTCCGCGGCCAGGATGAAGCCGATTTTATCTCTGATCTTTTCTATGTTGTCTTTGTCTTTTAAAAGTTTATTGATCATTATAAATTAGCTCCCAGCGTTAACCTTGTAAGACCTATCGTTAAATCATGATCTGGCGGCTGAACCACAAATAAAGTAAGCTCCTCACCTTTTAGACTTTTAACTTTTACACGCCATTTTTTTTCTGGTACTAAATCAGTTTGCGACCTTAACAGCGCCATTGGAAAAACAGCAATTATGGTTCGGCCCTGAACGGCTGCGCCACTCGCGGGATCTATGAGTAGTGAAATATCCCCATAGGTCCCATTTACCATATATTCAGAATTGTTAGGCGCAATTAAAGTGAAAGGAGTCCCCGGCCCGTCTGGGCTGCCAAATATATTGACAAGATCAGCTTCCGCAATCTCCCGGAGACCCATAACCTTTAATCCCTGCCTGGTTCTTCCGCTGTTTCTTTGGACTTCCGGCCCGGCCTTCCGCGGTGAGAGGTTTCCGTAATTTCTTCTTTTTTGGTATTTTGCTCAAAGCCAGTAGCTTTATTTGCATATAATTTACCATTCGGGAAACGCTCTGATGTTTTCAAAGCTCTTTTCAGGGCATCATCGGAAAATAATTTAGAATCGATTACGCTGCCTGGACCGAAGCATACCCCTCCTACCACAAAAGAAGCGCCCTCAGCGACGGTGTACTTCATTTGGTTTCCTCTTCTCCGCCGCTTTCCTCTCCGCCGCCTTCTTCTTTGACTTCTACTGTGCTGGCCAAAGTATTAAGGCATCCAAAGCGATCAAGAGAAACCGGTAGGAACAAGGGGCGTGATTTTACTTCACCGATATAAGTGTTGCGTTTTATGTCTGAATAAATTCGCGGGCGGAAATCATACTCGCCTTCAACCTGGATGGAACCTCCGAAAAGTTCTTCAGAAACAGGATCAGAAATAAAGTCAGGAATACCTCCAAAATAACGGCGGAAATCCAAATCAGTAGTTGACGGCAATAAAATTACACTGTCATCATCAAGGAATTTTTTAATATCTTTTGAGCCAAATTCGCTGTAACGACCATTATAAAGAATAAGATCATAACGACTTGATCCGCTGTGCACATATCCCATGTACTTTCCGCCCTTTCCTAAAATAGCAGGATCAAGAACGCCGAGACCAAGTTGATCTTGTTTTACATTTTCCTTAACCCATGAATTCCTTATAAAGGCATCCCAGGCTTTTCTTCCAAAAACCAAAGTAACAACATCGGCTTGACCATCATCGCGTATAACATCCGCCAACCCGTCTATATCGGCTAACGGATCATAGTTGGTATCACCCCACGCAATAGCAACATCCGGGAAATGTGTTGCCTTAGGATGGAGATCCAGGATATAAGTCGGTTTCCCATTTTCGTCGGTTAAAGTAACCTTTCCGGTCTGCAAAACCTGAGCGGCCTGATGTTCCATTGATCGTCTTATCATGGCTGTCATTATTGCAAATTTTGGAATCAAAACCCTCGCCAGGCGGCCGAGCCAGTTTACCCTTTCAGTAACAACGGCTGTTTCTCCCGGCTGCCGTTTCATGAGTTGGTAAACTGTAACAGGAGAATCTAGCGCATATGTCGGAAATGGAATTTCCATATTGGTAAATTTATCTTCTACCAACGTGATCGCGCCTGTTGACAAATCCTGAATCGCCGGAGCGACTTCTTCGCTGGTTTTTACGATGTCCAGATTTATTGTGTCAGCATCCGTAAACGCATCAGGACCGGCTACAAAAAAGGTACTTAAAAACCCCATTCTTGTCATATCCGGCTGTTGCCGGAAAAGGGATACAACCCTTGTAAAAATTTCTGGCATTTTTATTGACATTTTTAATTCCTCCTATCCTGTTATTGAAACGTCGTTTGCATAAATTGGGACAAGCCCAAATTTGCGTATCATGTCAATCTGCGCCGCGTTTGCAGGTGTGCCGTTTACATTCAGCATATCTGCCCTGACCCTTCCATCGATGCAGGCCCGAATAGATACTTTTATGATTTTGTCTGTGATATTTTTTGTTGCAACTGAACTGATCGCAACCGGTTCTTCACTCGTTGTATTTTTTACCACTTCAAATTCACTATCGCTTTTTCTCTTTAAAAACGCACCGGCTTTAACCTCTTCATCAACCTTCAGCTCAATGGCTCCGGTTTCAAAATGGTTATCCCCAAGAAGAAGCGCTTTATTTTCAATGATTTCTATTTTTACTTCTTGCATTTTTATTCCTCCCCCTTGAGGTTTTTCCCTGAGAATCCGAGGTTAAAAGAACTCATGATCTCTTTTTCATCAGCTTCGTCGCTGCCTTCGGTTTTAACGCTGCCGGGATTGTCCAGGTTACGATCTTTTAAATGCCTATTCTTCATGGCGGCTGCCATATAATCTGCATGAACCTCATCATCCTGGATCGATTTACCTTCCTGGATAAATTTGACCGCCAGTTCCAAATCGCCGCATTCTTTACCAACTTTGATGTGGGCACTGACCCTCTTTTGCTCTTTTTCAAGCGCCGCCTTTTCGCCTAACGCCAGGACTTTCTTATAACAGTCCGGGTGTTTTTCAAACAATTCCTCTGGATTCATAGTTCCTCCTTGATCTGCAGGAGGAAACTCCCCCTGATTTGTATTTGTTTGGGGAGACGGTGTCCCGGTTCCTTCGGCCCCTAAAGGCTGGTTACCGGCACCCCGTCCCGCACCTATTAAATTTTTATCACCTAAAAGAGCTACAGCTTTTTCAAGTTCATCTGCCTTTAAATTTTTTCTACAGTTTAGCCTAACGGTTTCAAGTTTAATTTGAGCCTGGGTGACAAGAATATCTCTTTCTGAAATTCCTTCCTCATCTTCGGTATATAGAGCTTCAAAATCATTTGCAAAACCGGCGTCAACAATTTCCTGGCCAATATAGTAGGTCTCTTCATCCATTGCAGTTCGAATTTCTTTTAGTTCTTTTGTGGATACTGCTGAATAAGCCTGAGCGCATACTTTCGCAAGCCTTTCAAGGTAATCGGCCTCTTTTCCCAGCGCCCGGTAATCACCCCAAGTATAATTCCAGGGATTATGAATGAAAAAAATAGAATTTTCATTTACAGTAATCTTTAAATTCTTGTCAAAAGCCCTTGCCGCAATCGCGATATATGAGGCCATACTTGCCGCAAGACCATTGATCCAGATCCTTACCCGGTGAGTTTCCGCAACTTTTCTTATATTATTAAAAATGGCGATCCCTTCATAAACGGATCCGCCTGGAGAATTTATTTCTATTTCAACTTCCTCCCCTTCTTTAAGAGTTAAAAGTTGATCAGAAATAGTTTTTGCAGAAATTCCCCAATATGCAATGTCATCGTTTATTAAAATTTTTAACATATGTTTTAATTTTTAATCTTAAAATAATTTTTTGGGTATTAACTTTTATTTTTTTCTTAATGACAAAACCAGGAACAATAAAATAAATGCAATTGCGGCACTTAATCCAAAAATCCAGATATTTTTTTCATGATTCTTTTTTTTGAGCCAGTCAATTTCATCATAGGCCCATGCCAGATCCTCATCTCTCTCCTGCATCCGCTCCGCTATTTGAGAGTTGTACCTCTTCAAGTTCCCGTTGGACTCGTATAACCGCTCTGACAAACTGGTCAACTCGCTGGAGCCAGTCTTCAAAGTAGAAATTTCTTCCCTCAAGATTTCCAAGTCTTTCTTCTGCAGCTCGAAGATGTTCAGCCCCTCGCTGTATAATTCGTTCCAGGTTAATAATGAGCTGCTGCTGCTGTTCAATTTCGATTCGCTGCTCTGTGACCAGGCTGGCATCGCCCCAAGTATCACCAACATGGCGGCCTGCAGTAGTACAAGAAACAAAAAACAAAGCGACGATGAAAAGAAGAATTTTTTTTCTTTTATCATTCCTCATACCTAACCCTTTATTTCATAATGAGGCGGATCCCATTTATCCTGCGGCCAATCAGCGCCGCATTCCAGTCCGGCATCAAGGCCACAGGCGTAAATAATTCCGAATATTTTTTTATAATGAGCATAATCCCATGTAGGATTCCCGGCTCCATTAACCGGCAAAACATCGACCGCAAGCCCTAACCGATGCTTACTTTCCATCGTCCAGGTGATTTTATAATTATCTTTTTCACTCCGGAGCAAATATAAACCTGCATTTTTCCGCAGAGCGTTTACTTCTTCCAGGGTTTCCCTTCCCTGGGCATAATATGCCTCTTGAATTTCCTTTGTACGGCGGCCCTCAAAAAATATATATTGATCTTCACCGAGGGCCTGATCAAGTAAATCAAAAAATGTTCTAAAAACAGGCTGCGCCCGCGGATCTAACTCGGCCAGCATCCTCAATGTTTTATCAGTCATACCTAATCCTTAGAGGAAGTTAAATTTTTTGTTAATGTCGCGCCCGCATTAGCTCCTAGTTTTGCGTCTATATTAAGATTCCCGCGGCCTATTAAAGCAGATAGGGGCTTGAAAAACATAAAAACGCCGCCCATGATAACGTAGCTTATCCAGTATGTAGGAACATCTTTTTTCGCATACATAATAAATAAAACAGTAGTAATTACAAAAATCCAAAATTCAACAGAAACAAGTAATTTTACAAATCCGACAGTAAAGTGCGACCAGGAAAATATTTTGTTGTTATAAAAACGCTGGAATGGGCAGTCATTGCCTTCACATACTTTTGGGTTTCCGTCAGCTTTATGCTTTAAAAATGAAAACTGTTCCTGCGTGAGATGAATCATGTCGTCTTTTAATACATAACACTCTTCATTACTTAAATTTTTAACTTCAGCCATTTTTTAATCCTCTTTAACTTGCGCCGGCGCAAGTTTTTTTGTTATTTAGTTAACGAATCCTGAATTTCCCTTAAAATACCCAGGGCCTCCTGTAAACCAGAATTATTATCATCTTCAGTATTCACATAAGGCAAAACTTTGACCGGCTCTCCCAAAACATTTTCATCAGTGGAGGATACTAAACCGAGCCGGCCAGCAAGTTTTTTCTCCTGGGCCAATTTATAAACAACTGCCTTATAACTAGTTCCGGCAAAACGCCGAGAAATTTCATCATTGGTAATATTTAAGGAATCAAGAATTTTAATGAGCGCGCCGGCTTCCCGGTTTATATCTACCGACGGCCGGTGCAGGCCGGTCCATTCGCACATGAGCCATGCCCCCTTCTCTTTCCATTTTCGGGGATCGAATGCCACTGAAAGAAAGCCGGGCAGGGTTAAATGACCCAGGAGACAGGATTGAATAACAAATTCATTATAAATTAATTGGCAAATATCCTTAGAATTTTTAAAATTCCGGAATTTTAAATATATGTCAAATTCATTATTAGCCTGCCTGGAAGCGGAATAACTTGATTTAAACTGTAAAATTCCTATCTCTGGAGGACATTCCACATACCAGCAGATCCCGGAAAGAATTATACTTTCAAAAGTTCCAAAATTTATATTTGGCCTATTTGTATTAAAAGAAACAGGTTCTTCCCCTGGGTTTAAATTATCAAAAATTGTCCCTGGATTAAGGGAAACTTCCCTGCCGTTTTGGATTTCTCTGGGCTGGATGGGCGCTTCCGCTTCCTGTCTCCGGCTCATACGGTCAATCGGGCCTGGGCCAATTGCTTTTGATTTTGTGTCCCGCTTGATAAAAAGCGGCAGCATAGCATTTATAACCGCGGCGCGGACCTCTGCCCCCCGATAAACATCCAAATCTTTAAGCATATGCAATACGCAGGCCAATATCGGCAGCCCGCGAACATTATTCAAAAATTTTTCACCGCCGTAAACCATCCATGAAATCTGCCGGCCTGATTTTTCACCGACGCAGGGAATCCTAGTTTCTTTGAAACCTGCTCCATCCCATTCCCTTATCCAATAGGCCACATGCCGGCCCTGCGGATCCAACTCTACACCATGCCGGATTCTGTTTCCGCTCCTGGGCTGCCGGTCCATAGGGGAACGGATATAATTTCCGTTTATCCAGTCCCAGCAAGGGAGGCCGGTTGCCTGGTCAATACGGGAAACTATAATGCCATCACCGCATAATAAAGCCTCAAGGCGTACCTGAGACTGAAATTCTCCAAACGATAATTGTTTTTTGTAGTCAAAAACATTGTAATCTCTGGCGTAAAGAATAAAGTCCTGCTGAATTTTAGCAGCATATTCAACAGCCAGATTTTCCCGCTCTTCTTCACTTTTATCTGGCCACAGAATATCGGCAATCGGGGTAGGGTCTACTGATAAACCTGTATGGATTTCATTTCGGATAATTCTTTTTATAATTCCGGCAGCGTATAAATTCTCAGTGAATAACTGTAAGCTCCGCCGTCTTAATGTCCAATAGTCAACCCCATAATCAGATAAAACGTTTCTGGTTTCTCCAAAACTTCCGGGAAATTTATCCCCGTCAAAAAGTTCAGAGGCAATATCTTTCACATAAAACATCAGGGCATCATCCATAGCCCTGTCTATTCGTTCTGTTGCAGTTATGGGGGTTTGGGTTTTAGTTGTCGTCATACCGGCCTCGCAATAAAATAAGAAGGCCGGTTTGCCCTTCGGTTTTCAAGTTCAGCGATTAGGTCAATCAGCGCTGCGCGCCTATCGTACAAAGATGGAAGATCAGGGAATGTGACAGCCATTTGATCCTGGCCTGTATCAATCGAATATTTTGAGTATTTATTTTTTGATAAAAATGCTATGGCTTTGTCAATTTCGTAAAGCAGGATTTTTGAATTATCGATTTCATCTTTTATAAAATCAGAGCTACTGCCCTGAAGGGCAGGATGTTCCTTGTCAATGACCATGGAATTAATTTAAAATTCATTTTAAGTGTTTGCCATTAACTTTTTAATTCATTCTTATGGCTCTGCCGGAAATATTCCCGGAATACTCCCATAATCCCAAGGCACCTTTACAGGGAATCGGCTTTTCAAAAAGTATCGGGTTTCTTAATATCCAGTGCCATTGGCCCTCTTCCGCCCAGGGAGATTTACTATCTTTTATGCAATCAACAAGCTCAATCGTGCCAACAAGATTGCCGCACCATTTTAGTAATTTAACAATATTCTTTGGAAGTGAATCGGGCAAACTTCGCGCAACAATTTCAACCATAAATGGATCTTGATTTTTTGAAGCATGGATTAAAATATTTCCACGATATTCTGTGGACCACCTTCGATTTTCAACATCCTTACCGTTATAGAAAATTAAATATGGCCATGGCATTTTTAAAGAGAGCGCTTTCATTTATGAATTCCTTTTCTTTGAATCATTCCGGCCTCCAATCCTCTGGCGGACAGCCCCAGGGAGTACAGGCGCATACTACAAATTCAAAATCCATATAAACTAATTTTGGGACACCAAGATATATAATCCAACGCATTGTTCTACCTGTATCATCAAGTACATAGACCGCCCCATCATTCGGGTATTCTTCCCCGTACTCTTCCCGGAACTGTTCGGGTGTAGGCCATTTTCTATGATAGTTATGGCATTTACGGCAAATATCAATACAAACACCCATTGTAATAATACCAGTTCCAGGATCACAAACTTCTATTTTGTTTTGACCATCAAATAATTCAGCGGAACAATAATAATCTTTATTATTCTCACTTATCATCATTATTCTCCTTTTGATCCAGTCATTTAATTTTGTGTACTCGATAATTCCAGACAGCAATAGCGGTCTTTTCATCAATGCAAACTGACCCGCGAGCTTCGCAATATGAACAAAAAACATAACTAAGTCTTTCACTGTCGTATTGTTTTCGGATTTCCGTATCTTCACTCCCGCAAAACGGACATGGTTCAAGTTTTTCATTTTTTCGTTGCTTTTCAATTTTTATTTCTCCTAATTCGTTTACCATTACTTTTTCCCTCCTGGTTCAATAAACCTTTCATCCTTTATTTCATCCCAAAACAAAACCCAATCCAGGCGGGGAAGATTAAGTTCCCGCCGGCAGAAATCATCGGCAAATATTTCAAGCGCTGCCAGGTTATAGGCATAGGTATCAAAAGCATGATTAGGGGCTTGAGATCGCTGCTTCCAGATTGTCCTTAACCATTTATTTGTTTTTTTATCCCGCTCTATAACCCGCTGCTCTGCTTCAAACATTGCAAAATAGTCATCCCGCATATCCTCCGGAAAGTTAGGATACCATGCCGGCTGAAAATCTTTTGAATTCCAAAATGAGTCATTCATAGAATATGAAATCCGGTCTTTTAATTTTGTCGTATTGATATGGTATGCCTGGGGGAGACCGATGCGCTCCAATGTCCCCCGGTCAAAGACTTTAAATGTTTCTCCATTTTGCAGTTTATCAATACCCTTACTTGCATAAATTCCGGCATAGTGCCGGCCGGCAAAGGCATAGGCATAATCGGTGTTCCATCCTGAGTCCACTAATGTGATCGCAATTCGATATACCCGGCCATCATCCGCCTCAAATCTTTTATTTTCAAGGTAATCATCTAATACGTCCCAGGGACCATTAAAATCCTCTGTCTCCCCTTCAATATCAAAAAAATCAATAGTCCAGGTAGACCCCTTTTTTGAATAACCTTTTACATCTACATAAAGGCAATATTTTTGAACGTCAACCGAAGCCACAACTATCAGAATGGGTGTACCGGTATCTTCAATGGATTGAACATTCGGGATCTTGCCTTTTGCAAAACTTGAGCGGCGGAATTGCAGCGCCTTTTCTCTTTTTATTTGTGTACCAGGTTCTTCAAAAGTGAGGCCCTGTTTATTGTTTCTGAATGCCCGGTACTTTTCTATATCCAGAATTCGATTATGTTGTAAATCCCAGCATTCCGCCCATTCTTTAACCATGGACTCCCAGGAAAACATTCCCGGAGGATTATAAAGTGGGGAAACATGAAACGAATGTATATTAGGATGCTTTGCCGCCGCGGTTGCCCGCCATTCACCTAACGGCATGATCAGGGCCTTATCATAATTCTTCATAACCTGGCCGCAGGCGGGATTCTTGCATTTATATCCTACCGTATCAATAATCGGCCGGAAGTTTTCGTCATTCTCCCAGGTTATGCCCCATATGTAACCCGATTCGTTTTTTCCATGCCAGACAAGTTCTTGCATGGTATTACAAAACTTGCATGGAACAAAGAATTTTTGCTGATCCCCCTCGTCATATAACGTGTCGATTTTTGAATTACCCTTTACCTTCGGAACAGACCCCCAAAGTCGTTTCCGACTACCTTCAAATGCGTCGGTTCTATTTTTGACCAGTGAAATTACCGACCCCTCATCCGCCAGGTGATCCTTGTATGCGTCAACCTCATCGGCCGTTGAAACCCGATAGGACAGCCCGCGGAACGCGTCTGGATTTTTACTCCCGTAAACGTGAAGATAACCTCCCGGATATTCTTTTGCCTTCGATGTGTCTCCAGTGTTCTGGGCGCCGGATGCCTTCCTGGATTGTGAATAAATCAAATGCCTGGCGCCGGCGCCGTCAATCATTTTTTCAATCCGCGTGGCCACGGAAGTTTTAACCAGATTGGCATCCGCGGTGACAAACATCTGAGACTTTGGAACCGACATGATGTGATATAGCATAACGGTTTCAAGCACCGCTGTAGTAAAGCCGAGCTGGTTTCCTTTTTTGACGACCACATCCTCAGTGGGGTCCAGCGGGGAAAAGAGGTCTACAATTTTCCGGAAATACGGGAACAAAACAAAAGAGAACCGGCCTGGGAAGGGCGTAAGGTCCGGAGTCAGACGGCGGACCCGCTCCGCGAAAACCGAAGGCAGTTCATACTCCTGGGAGGAGGGGATACTTTCGATTTGTTTGATTAAAAAATCGATATCGGTCAGGACCATTTAGCAGCCCTCAAACAGTCCCGGCCTATTAATAACGGCTGCGGTTTCACCGGAAGAAAAAAGAAGTCCCAGGGCGGTATACTCTTTGATCATTTTTATAGATTCTCCAAAATAAAACGGATCTATCTCACAGGCAACTAAATCAAAACCGAGGTCAAAACAGGCCAGGGCATGGGTGCCTGAACCGAGGTGAGTATCCAGGATGCGCCAATTAGGTTTCGCGTAACAGGATAATAATTTTTTATAAAGGTTTTGAGGTTTTTGGGTAGGGTGAAATCTATATTTATCCTGTGGTGCAAAATCAAAAACTTTCGCGTTTCCCTGGATGTTTGTCCATGCATATTCTGCCATAGCCATGGAAAAGCCCTCTGAAATAGTCAATTTCCGCCAGATAATAAAATTCCGGTTTGGCGGCAAACCGAAATAATTTCCGCCAAAAATAATCTGATAACTGGAAACGCGGAAT
>Ga0123353_10017720_pt1 | contig 10489 bp, 5 predicted proteins | sample TergutLab28metaG_3_FD_92763 | JGI IMG/M metagenome (GOLD analysis project Ga0123353, IMG submission 92763) | Labiotermes labralis P3 segment gut microbial communities from Petit-Saut dam, French Guiana - Lab288 P3 | ecosystem: Host-associated > Arthropoda: Insects > Digestive system > Gut ... | reverse complement strand
AGAATAGAATAGAATAGAATAGAATAAGTTAATGACTTATTTGCTTACACAAAGAAACATTAGATTTAATTTACCCTTACACATCAGTTAAGATGCTGACAATAACTGTACATTCACTGATCATGTCTCTAACAACAGCCACATCTCCTTACAAATCATGACACACCTTTAGCTGCAAGAGTATGGCCAAATTTTGATGAGAAGGATGGAGGAGGAATGCTGATAGTAGGAGAGTGCCTGCCGCCATCACTAGAAGTCTCACCGTTGCTCTGAGGTCGACTGCCTTCCTGAACCAAATTTGCTGCCCCAGAATTCAATGAGCTTGGCCCCTGCTGGATTACTGATGTTGGCATTGATGAGCTGAGAGAACCATCAGACTGCTGACTTAACTGAAATATAAAACTGCCAATAGTCCACCGCACAAAGAAAGGAAACTGCAGATTGAACTGTGAATATGTATTATTCTGGAAGAGTGTTTTTAATTTGGACCATTAATATATGGACCGAGAGTGCCTGTAGTAAACAGCAGCATGCCTGGAGGCAGAAATGAGGAGGAAGAGGTGAACAGACACACAAGATTGAGCAGTAATCTCTGAGTTTACAAGCTTAATTTGTTCCTCAGAACTGCTTGTAAGGCAAAAATTAACAAAAAGAAAATTAACATCATATTACTATCTACAATATAAATTTCAAATGGTTCCAGAGGTAAAAAAATTACTCCTTCAACTTATCAAGTTCACCTAAATAGAACAAAATAGTTCATAGGTATTGGGGTGGGGGAGTCATTGCAATTAGGTAAAGGTAAAGGTAAAGCAGTACCATTACAGGCCTGAACAGGCCCAGAGGGTTCCAGGAAGTTAAGGCTCCCAGATTTCGTGACAACGGCACAGGATGGTGGTAAGGTTGTCAGCCTTACGCACCGGCCGCTTTTACCCCCAGGAAATGTGAGTCAACCCCAGGGCCATAGTGCGATCGGAAGGATTTTATGTCAATGAAAAATCCACTGACACCAGCTGGGATTGAACCAGCGACCATCTGATTTGTAGCACAGCACCTTAACCACTGTGCTACCGCGGTCCCAATAAGGTTAAGTACTGTATTTAAATCACATTCTAAAGTCACAAGTCACCTTTATAATTAACAAATTGCATCAAATAAATTTATATAATTTAATTTCATCTTCTCACCTGTTCATTAAATGCTTGCAGCATATTTGGGCTAAGCTGTGGGGCTTGAGAATTATCACTGCCACCTGCAAATGTTTTCATCATGCTTTGAGCGAGCTTAAACTTGCGATAGGCTATTTCAGAGTCTTGACGCTCATGTTTACGCTTGTGGCTGAAGAGCTGTCCACTGGAATGCAGCACATAGTTGCAACCCGTCCGGATGCAATGTATATGGTTGCAAACCCGGGAAAATCGACAACTGTCGAACGGACACATCTCATGCTTCATAAACTTCTTGAAGCCATCTCGACTCAGCTGCTCATCTTTAATGTGATATGTCTTGTGCTTTTCTATAAACAAAACGAATATTAACTTTACTTATGAAACCACAAGTAAAAAAATGCGGCTCTCGAACAAGATTACTAATAACGGCTGCCATCATCTAAAAGGTGATGATGCATACTCTAGTAAAAGCGTACCAACCTTTCAGAGGATCCTGGTGCCTCAATTAGCTACAGTGACAAAATTCCAGTACCCGTTTACCAGACTACATAATGTTACAACCCAGAAGGCAGCAGAGTTCATAGCCACTGCTGTCAGAATCTCAAATGAAACCAATATTATCCGGATAGCTATGTCTGTCTGTCTGTGTGTCTGTCTGTCAATCTTATCAATTACTATTCATTCTTTGTGCCAAGTTGTTAGCACAGGATATGTCAATAACTTCATTGGTTTCAAGTTTATGCCCAGTCATATTTGTTTAAAGTGTTGTGAGGTACATTTTGCCTAAGTAAACAAACTTACTATCAGGACATCCAACAAGACAATAAGTCATCCTTCCTAAGAACAAATAAACTGAACATTAAAAATTACCAATTATAACAGCTAAAAAAAGTAAAAAAAAATCACCTTCTGTCATCTATGTAGGACATTCAACCCATTTTAAACCCTTGGATTTAATGGATTTTACATAGAATTTGAAATTCTGAAAAATATATGAAAGAGGTACCAGGGGCATGATTTATTCAGGGTGATGCCTACTCAATTTTGGGCATCACTGTCTTCAGGGATGGGACGCTATGCAGTTTTTCAGGTACTAACCAACATTCAGTAAGAACCTGGTGTCTCTATATTCCGAGTATCTCCTATTCTGAAAATTCAGTCAGCAAGGTCCTCAGACTAAACACAAATCAGACGAGAGGCCTCCAATCTCATAACAAAAACACAACAGGAATCTGAGTTGGGAAATGAAGAACATACTAATGAATGTAGTCAGAGCTACTGAATGACATGAAAATGGTAAGTTGCTGTAAGAATAATTCTTGGACGCACAGAGATTTTAGAAATATATACACATGGGAAGAGATGGTAAAGAGGCCACAACACACCTAAACATCAGATAAAGATTATTATATTTATGAATCGCCTGGGCCACTCGAATACAGGGTCTGCAGTTTTTAAGCCTGCACTGCACCACTTTTATTGTACGGTAGTAAACCATGGACAACAGAAACATCCAATCATAGAAGCATGTACACCATTAGGAGAACTACAGGACACAGCCTCCTTGATTGAGTAATAAATTCAAGTGCAAAAATGAACAAGAAACCTATACTGGGGAGGGACCCAAAAAGCAGTAGAATCCAGTAACTTACCTCATGACATGACCACCTTCCCTCTGTACAGTATCACAGAACAGTAAAGATCTGACTGATCCTCAAATCAGGGAGTCATACATAAACTTTGCTCCACAAAGAATTTTCAGAACCCCCAAATAAAGATGAGCCCAACTCAGATTATGCTCTGGTACTGGTGTGGTTTATGTTAACATGACCTATGTTCAATATGCAAACACACATTTTAAAAACCGCCAGTATAAACTCAATTTCTGTACTCAGGCAAAAGGGGAATTTACTGCATCTTTAAAACAAGCTACATAATTTGTTGTACTTTCCATAATATGCAGTTTACTTCATAATTTTACTTCTTTCTGTTCAAATAATAGGCATTTCATAAGCCATGCACTAAAATGTAAACACCAACCCAGTTGTTTAGTGGTTAACCTTTTGGCGCCGGTATTATTTTTTTAATTTTAGCACATCCTGTATATAAAATGTGAATAATACGGGAACCAAATATGTTAGAATTATGAAACAAACTGCATTTTGAAGAGAAAAAGACGGAGAGTATATCCCATGTTTAAAATATTCAGTACCTATATTAGTTGAATAAATATATAAAATGCAACTTTAGAGGTTAGCGGTGCGGTACGACCACCATAGTTGACATTAGGCGTCTAAAGGTTATGTCAAAACTGCCGTCAAATTAACAGGAAAATATTCTAGTCACACAGAATCGTTTGGGGAAAAAAAACAGCATTTATTTACAAAATCAGTCTTAAATGTAGATAAATATAATGAAGGCCTACTGAAGGTGACAATTTAAAAGCAATATTTCTGTAGCTTCGTACACATACCCATATCAGCCTTATTTTTGAATGTGTACTTGCAGCTGTCTCGCCTACAATGGAAGTGTGTAGTTCGCTGACCAAAGAAAGAACAATAGGCTGCTCCACACTCTTCAGTTGCTCGGAAACGTTGGAATCCTTCTTGGATTATGGCAGAGTCCTTACGATGGTAGTTAGCATGCATCTGGACATCCGAGGTGCTTATGTATACCTTGTCACAGCCCTCCTGTAATATGGCAATATGGCACACACTGAGTAGGGCCTACATTATGATCACTAACAACTGCAGCTCACTAAGTAAAATCACATACATAAAAAATTTTGCACACTATTTGATAAACACAGAATTACAAAGTACACTTCACTTCGCTATGACAAAATGCACCATGTGTTTGTCTCAACTTCACAGTTTTTTAATGAGTAACCTAAGAAAGAAATTCTTCCATGTTATCTTCACTGTGACAACACGCATTACTGAATATGAGTATTACAATTTCAGATGTGTTCTTAGGAAACACACGCATGCACATGATGTACTGCAGGAAATAAACAAGATTATGCTAAGGATATTATGACCAGAGAATATATATATATATATATATATATATATATAGAAGCCAATGGCCAATACACATTTAAAAGATTAGTGATAATGCTCTATCTTCCCTTAGAGAATAAAAAATGGGCTAGATGCAGATATACACAAAACCTATATACATTTTACAGTGTGAATATTTAAATCAAAAAGATATCATTTAAACACTATCACAGGCTAACATATGACCTGTACACTTAAAATTCTAACAGAAACCTTCAATGTTTCAGTCCCAACACAACAAAATGTCCCTTTAGAATTCACCAGGCAAATAAAATATTCTTAAAATGTGGGTACACACAGTGGCAATACCCAAAAAACTTCATGAATAAAGGTCACACATATTACATGGTAGCCAGTTCCCCCCCCCGAGTGTGTTCAAAGTAACTTATTTACCTACATGCAGTACAATTCATACTTTGTGAGAAAGCAGCTGGAAATAAAAGAACTGGCCATCACTAAAGGGCAGACATTTTGCGAAAACAAAATGTGGCATATATTTCCTGCATTAACTACCAATTATGCACACGACACAACAGGAACAGGAACATTAACATGGGCAGCAACTCCCCAACTTACATAATACTCGGCTTACATAAATTCGACTATATGTAAATTTTTGCCCGCCAGTACAAACTTAAAAATAAACTGTGGGAATGTATTTTGCATCCCGCAGGAAATAAATGGAGGACCCGACTAGTACGGCAAAAAATATGTGGAGAGCGTGACTGCGTATGCCAAGTGCCTTTAAAAATAAAAAATACATAAAACATCCACTGTGTTTATACCGTAATTGAACAGAACTGAATTTACGGAAATTCCAACTTATGTAAAATTCGACGTGTGTAGAGTTCTGCAGAACGTGACCCTTACGTAAGTTGGGGAGTGACTGTACTTATAAATCTACCTTAATGCAGTGATAGTGCGTCTGCTTGCGATTGTGGCTGCAACCGCTGTATCTGTCGGAGCAGTCGTCCATTGGTGAATACCTCATGAAGCCATGTTGCAGGGACTCATCTCGCTTTTTGTGCCACTTAAAATGCCGGATCATTTCTTCCTTTTTGACAAACACCCGTGAATTACAATCCAGGCAATGAAAGTGCTCCCTGTGACAAAAGAGTTAATATCAGTACAATGGAGTGCTCCCTGCAATGAACAAATTATCATCATCACAATGGTGGTACTCTCTGTGATAAACAGTTAATATGAGGAATATGGAGGTTCTCCCTTTGATAAAAGACATTATCACCATCACAATGGTGGTTCTCCCTGTGGTAAAGGCTTAGTTAGTATCATCATAATGGAGGCGCTCTCTGTGCAGAAAAGATAACAGGACAAAGGAAGAGCCCCGTCGGACAGAACCAATTCATTAACTTAAACTGCAGACAGATCGCACTGCCACAATTTACCTGTAATTGAGGTCCTTGCAGTACGTGCTACCACACTCCAGTGCACTGCTAAACCGTTTGACATATCTGGAATAATCTATTGGTACCGCAGCCTTCGCATTGTTGGTGGAATCTCTTCCGGGACTCATCGGGGACACACGGTGACCTGGCAGCATCCCACCTGCAACAATTAACAAACAAATGTAATTATTAAAATTATTCCAACACCCCTCTATGGACATGACAATATTGTGATTTCACAGGTATGGACCCTCCTACCCCAGAAAATAATGGTTTTAAGAAACTGTGAGGCTCGTCTCAGGTAGCTCCCTTTTACAAACATGTTTGCATCATCACCATCACCATCACCACCAACATTTGACATCCCTGTATCAATGACGAGGCGAAGTGCCCTAGTTTTCAGTATGGTTATGGTTTCATTCCTAATATCAGAATATTTCCAGATAGAGCTTGAAAGATGGGCAACATTGAAATCCGGGAATTAAAGTTTCTCAAATGACTAAAACAACTCAGAATGAGAACCCGATTAACGTCAAAGGCCGCAACAGCTTAAAATTCCAGCCACTTAGAATAGACCTTTCTGTGACACGAAACTCAGCGGGCACCTCCACACCCTTTCGCCTGAAAATGGAACAGACCCAGTTCCTTCCGGAACACTATATGAACAAGTCTGGACACCAAGCACTCAAAAGTGTGATACACAATCCTCAGAACCAAATCATCCATCCAAATGCTCCCACAGTAGTGGCTCCCCAAAATTCGGTTCTGAAACTCACTGCCGGCACGGTTTCAGAAAATTAAGTCTTCCATAAAAAAACGCAACATGCAATTTCAAAATTTTGTTGCTAACTGTTTAACAAGTCAACTGCTTGCGAAATAACATAATTGAAGTACACAAACTTAAAAGTGGAAAGGCGTAATTTTACAACTGGCCCACCTGCAACATGATTTTAATGAAACATTATCTTCAGTTAATTTTTTTTTTGGTTAATTTGTTAGTTATTTTCATTTTTTTATTTACATACATGTATTAACACTGTGTGTGGATTTAATGTCCACCTGCAACTTGTGAGGTATCAATTTCTATGATTTCGTTTAGCTCCTTGTTGCTAAGTTTTAAATGGGAATATTCTCTCAACAGATAAGTGTATATAGCGCTGTTGCCCTAAACTGTTTTTAACAATGAAAGTAATTAAAAATATGCCCTACAGACAACTGACGAGTGGAAACAGCTACACGCGTTCTTACATTCGTCACTGGATGAAGGTAAATGGTACACTTCAACCTTAGGCCGCTTTAACCCCCACCCCCAACCCCCATACATACAGGATAGAAGATTGGGTAGGTCTCAGAGTTGGTCTGCACGGGATGGCGAACGACAAAATCTCTCCCCCTGCCAAGAATCGAAATGGTGGTCATGCAACCACAGCTAGTTACTATACCGACAGAATTGCCCGGATCCCTAGCACGTTGCTGAAATCACCGATTATATTACGATAACTCAGCACACGTGTTATGTTCATATGTCTTGTTGTTGTCTGGTTGCTATTTGCTTTATGCCTTTTGCTTTTTGTTATGTTATAATTAATAGTATATTTTTTTTTTCAATTTATTCGTTTGTTTCTTTTCTTGTTTTGTAAGTTTTGCTCTCCGTTTGGTATATTCTGTGATTCTGTATTGTTTTATGTATTGTTTCTTCCCATATATATAGTTGGTTATTTTTGTACAAGTTTACCGACCACTGCCACAGGATGGCAACCCAGTTGCAGTAAATGAATATATATCATACATCATATCATATATCAGACACTAGTACAGGTGTAAGACCCCCTGCCTGTTTGCTGTCCACAATCACCTTTCACGTTTCCCCGCAGTAACTGTGCACTGAACAGATGTTTACCAGTATGACAGATGCATTACTTGATCTTGTTTGTTTCGGTTTATTGTTGAAATTAATTTAGGCTACATTTAATACCTGGCGGTGTTAATTTCAGACGTCCACACATACATCCCGAATGATAGTGATGGTGTTTATTATTTTGGAAAGGGGCCGGGGCGGGAGGGAGGAGACACAAAAACAGCATGCATAAATGCGCCAGCTATTCGGGTTACGTATCAGTTTCAGGAACTGCTGGTAAAAGAAAGACAATATGGAAACTAGATATACAATTCACAAAACGCTCACCAGAGATCGCGCATGTCTTGAGAGACGTGTCTGGTAGAATAACCGCAACAAAAATACCAAGACCGGTGACAAGTATTCGAAGCTGAACTTCAAAAGGCAAATGCCCTTGAAAGAAACCAGTTTTCAAAAGAATTATTATTACTTTTCAAAAAGAAATGAAGAAGAGATACAGTCCGTCCTCCTTCAGGCTATTCCTTTCAAATTTAGGCATCTTAGCCTTTTTTTTAACACTACAGACTGGATACAATGATCACACTTTTTCTCTCTTTTTAAGGAGATAATATCCCAAAGAAACGTGCTGGTTTCCCTTTACCAAAAAGAAAAATAAAACACGTACCCCATCTTTCTTTCCTACACACTCATTTTTTTTCCCTTCGCCATGCCATCTTAGGTTTCATAAAAGAGGAATTCATGAAAAATATAACATTATGTCTAAGTTCACTGAAATCCACCCTTTCAAGGTTGTAACACGAAGGACTGTATTTGGAATATACAACAATATACCTTCCGCGGCTAAACCTGATAAATTGTACGAAACCGTCTGCATTTTTAATGTGTCAGCTGTGAGCCCCGCGTTTTATAAATACCAGTTCCATTTTGGAGCAACTGTAAACCCACTTATATGACGGACGACCAGACAAGGTAAGATTACAGCTAAATGTTCACATATGGAAAGGAATAACGATAAAAAAAAAAAGACGACCTTCTGAAAGTAAACTCGGATTAAAACATCGCTGAGTTTTATATTTTAAATATCGCCATCCGTGCCCTTGCATTAAACAAGTAATCCTGTTTATCGTATCTCAAACAGACAGAACCTCGATACAGTGTCAAGGCTGCTATGAAATGTACCATTAATCTTTTCCCCCAACAAAATAAATAATTTAGAGTCATCTAGTGATTTCATGACAGGCGCCCATATTTAAGCAACAGATGACTGTTGTGGTAGAAAAAGCTAACCATCTCAAACAGGCTAACTTCGTCGAGCAAAGACCATCTCAAGAGAAACTCAGCTGGTCGAGAAATTTACCCACATTCTAACGAACACGTAGGTTCATTACCGCGTTCACAAGAGCTCTCTACCTGTACCTAGGTCAAACCACACGAATCCAGTCCCCTACACTCCCATCCTACCTCCCACTAAAGACCTCAACCACATTCCCGAATCGAAAAGCGTTCTGTCATCTATTCAATTATGTACTTGTTAGTGGCGTGCATTCATGAAACATTCTTAGTACTATTCGGTTTAACAGGTACAAACTACCATGCAAATTACTCGTACCTAAAAGCACTTATTGATTTCTTCATGTGCTTGTTACTTACTCCGCTTTATGAACATTCCATGAACTGCCAGCATTAGCAAGGCTGAAGTATATGACGCCCATTGTGCACCCTGTATTATAGGATACCTGAACAATTGTACCGCAGTGTTACGATTTCCAACTTCAACTATAGAAATGGTGATAAAGTGACCAGTTCAGTACATTGGCGGGTTGCGGGCAATTTTCCTTTGACTAATGTAGCAAAACAGGCGAGAGGCGAGATTTAATCACAACGTTTCATCGCGGCAAAAGAGGTCATGTAGTGGCGTCCCAAAATATGTCAGTCCGCTTCTTACGTCTTACATTACGACGTCCAAATTCGCCATCAGTATTTGTAAAGCCCAAACAAACTCAGCTACAAAAACACAAGCTACAAAAACACAAACCGCGCTACAAATATATAAAAATCGGCTACTCATACGGAACTATAACAACAAACACTTTCTTATAATGAAACCAACTAGATGCACTTACTTCCCACATTTATTTTTGGAATAAAACGCCACATGTTTCCTACAGTTCCTCTGCCCATCATCAGGACTTTTTTTACTGTACACACAGCAATGGTATATGTCATGAAGCTTGCCGGCAGTATCAGGACGGAACTGCAGCTCCGTCCTGATCCTGCTCGCAAGCTGTCAGCAAACCTGTATGACATATACCACTGCTGTGTGTACAGTGAAAAACTCCTGATGATGGGCTGAGGAACTGTCCGAAACATGTACAGTTTCATTCCAAAAATAAATTTGAGAAATTAGTGCATCTAGTTGGTTGTATTATAAGAATATATCACGATGCACGGTCACCTGAACGTCAAACAACAAATACATTTACAATTACCAAGGGGCAGGCCTGCAGCACACCGTTAAACATCAGAAGCCTATACTAGACGCAGTATGCCTAAACCTGAAGTGTTACCGAACCTTTCTTCCATACGGGAACCCCCGTACCTATAATAATTCTAACGGGACAGCGTTCATCTAGCGTAGATCGCAATGCAATTACAACTACATTATTGTGAAGAATAAACACACAAATCGGTTTACATAGTAATAAATACAAACTGAAGCAATTTTCCTGTCTTTAGAGGGATATTTTTTTGGAATTTTTCGCACACTTCAAAATTTCGAAATTTTTAAGTAGTTATAGCACTATTTCTCGAGGGACCCCTAACGATGCTCTGCGGAGTCCTGGTTGGAGAACAGCTGATTTAGGAGACGGGTGTAGCAGCGATAGGCTTTTGATAGTCTAGAAAATGAAAATGGACTGAGTTAGTCTCTGTGTGTGTGTGTGGGGGGGGGGGGGGGAAGGTCTTAACCCCGGGAACTTTTTCACAAAGTACTGT
>Ga0123353_10017719_pt1 | contig 10489 bp, 10 predicted proteins | sample TergutLab28metaG_3_FD_92763 | JGI IMG/M metagenome (GOLD analysis project Ga0123353, IMG submission 92763) | Labiotermes labralis P3 segment gut microbial communities from Petit-Saut dam, French Guiana - Lab288 P3 | ecosystem: Host-associated > Arthropoda: Insects > Digestive system > Gut ... | reverse complement strand
TTAGGTTGGTGTCATGTTGAAGGCAGGAGGTGAGTGAAGCGTAACGCTGTGACCACAGACTATATACAACGGCTGTGACCATGGAGTTCAGTCGGTTGTGTCAGATGTAAAGGTAGAATACTTAATATGTAATATGTTTGCATTAGTTCGAACATTGTCAACGTTGTATCGATGCTGCAAAAAGAATGGCCTTAGTAAGTGGACGGAAATAAATTTGGACTACGAAACTGCTGAGCATTTGAACTGCTGTTTCGTCATACGACAATACAGTTACATAAGCGGTGTCTAATAAGATAACCCAATTTAAAATTTGGCGACCAAAGGTGTATATAATCCGTCCAGTATACATCAGAAAATAATTAAGATGAATGGCGTTTTCCGTATAAGCGACAGCGCCGTTTAATTTTAATTTAGCTCTGCAAGTATTATTGAAAATTGTACTTGAAATTTAGAAGTACCAGACTGAAGAGCAAGTATTGGCAGCAGTCGCAGGTTATAACTTTTAGTTGTTTGTACATAGATTTCGTTGTATGTAGAGAGATGAGCGTTGTTTCAAAGAATTCTTTTAAATTCTGTGAACTATTTGAAACGAAGTAGCTTCTATAAAGCACCAATAGGTTCTGTATCACAATATTAAATTTGTACCTGAGATGTAAATGTGAGAAGTGAAATATATAAGAACAAATCTTTCCTAACTGACTGTTGTGAGTTCAATAAGAATGGCTAATTTAATCCCACTGTATACAAGTAAGAGTGCTTATCCCTGTACACGTGGAAATTAAATCATCGTAAATTGTAGACTGTGAAGGCTATTGCAACAGGATGGAACAACTATAATATAGATTCTGTCAACTTATGCACTATACTTTATTTGAATATTTACATGTATTCTTGAGTTGTAAATAGGTTTAAGAGATAAGCTATGAGCAGATGTTAGGCAAGGAACACCATAATACAATTTAACAACAAATAGTAATATAATACTGAATATTCATAAGCATCTACTAGAGAATGCAGTTTGGAAAGAAGTTTAAATGCCTTGATATGAACATTCTTATTGTGGGGATGAATTGTGTATTGTTCACAGCACATCTGTGTACCTTGTTGCTGTTGTCTTTGACTTGGAAGAGGTATGCACACTAGAAGTTGTGTAGAGACTTTGTTTTGCAGTCTACATACACCAAAGTAGTACCAGGGACTCTTTCTTGGGGGTAAAGTGCTTGAACATGAAGTAGTTTACCTCTATCTGAAACTTTGGTTAAGACCACGTGTATTTCTCCACTTTTGCCATATAACAGTTTGGTTTGATGCCTAATCAAGCACAGATACATACAAAATATTGGATTTACATGCTAGTATATTTATGTGACTCTCACCTCAAACATGTCCACAGCCAGCATGACAGTATCTGTTACAGCATAAAGTTGAAAAATACAAAATATTTATTCCCATCTAGTGGCATGATGTACATATCAGGTTTTCAAAAAAATTGTCATTTGTTTCAAAATTGCTAGGTATGGTGGCAGTGGCAGGTGTGATGGTGCAGGGGGTGGTGGTGGGGGGAGGTCAGAAACAGATGGGCACACAGAAATGATGATACCTTAAGCTATATTGCCACATAAAGTAGGTTAAATGTGTGGCAGTACTTTATTTGTGAGAAAGAATATTGTTTAGTATACTGCAGTATTAATGGACTCTACCTTTAATTTGATATTTCTCGTCTGGTCAATATCAAGATTCTGTGCCAAGCGTCTGACTTCCATAGAGCAGGGAAATCAGAGTCGTAATGTATTTACAGCTACCTTGATTTTTCATCCCCTCAGTATAAGATAAATAGTTTTATTTGTCCGAAAATAATATTTATTGCTTACAGTTTGAAACAAGCAATAAAGTGATTGATTTGTATGTAATTCACATCTGACATTGTTTCTTCTCTATTTTCACAGGATTAATAAGAATGTCAGTCAAGAATCTCTCTAGGTTAAGCAGAGATGAAGTGAAAGCTTTGTTTAATTCCATAGACACCATATTAACTGACTGTGATGGTAAAACATTTTAATTCCATAAAAAACTGTTTGTTTTTATCTTTTAAAAATTTGTAAATATTGTTAATGCATAAGCACATTTCGTTAAAGAGAAAGTCATTTTAATTTTAGAAGTTTCACCAAATGTAGTTTCATCACATATGAATTCATGAGTTTCATATTAGTGCTGTATATTATGCTTGAAAATTTGGTGGTACATTTAGTTTCTGCAGTTTATGCTACCACTTGTGGAGTTAGAAAGATACCATTACTTAGGCCTATCAGCTTGTAGTTTTGAATATCTTGCTGCAAGAATTTTCAAAATGATCATTTGGTACCAGTAAGAATTATCCTTGTCACCATTTTATTCTTTGCAGTGAATATCTAATGTCTTTTGTTTTGTATTTTGTGTAGTATGAATTCTTTGCCTTGGCTGTAGCTTGTATTTAGTTGCAACATTTTTTGGGGAAATTTAAAAATTGAATAATTGTTTTGGTAGCAGTATTGAATAGAGAAGAATTAATTGCTTTTTAATGAGGGTCTGTAAACAGTGGCAGTTACATTGTAAAGTAATTTTGAAAGCTTGCAGTGGTTTCTTCCCTTAGGTGTCCTCTGGTTGTATACGAAGGCACTTCCAGGATCTCCAGAGGTTATGAACAGGTTCCGTGAGATGGGAAAACGTGTGTTCTACATTACCAACAACAATGTTATCACTAGGAAAGAATTTCTTATAAAATGTGATAAATTAGGATTGAAGTCAACCGAAGTTAGTGAACATGATTTACATTCCAACATTAGGCAAAATGAATGTCATTTTATACAGTTTCTTATTTACAGATTTCTGTCCACATAATGTGTATGTGTGAGGGGTATGCTGTGGTGCAGTTAGTTGAAGCATTGCAATACAACATGGAAGGTTGTGGATTTTTGTCCCCTCTGACCACACTGTGGCCCTGGGGTTGACTCATTGTCTAAAAGAAATGAGTACCAGGGATATCTCTTGGGGATAAAGGTAGTCTTTGTGTAGGGCTGACAACTTTGCCACCTTCATGTGCCAACTGTCTAGAAATTCTGGGAACCTCTACTTCTTGGAGACCTAAAGGCCTGTCCAGTCCTGTGAAGGGATAGTTTTACCTTTTAGTTTTTTATTTGTGTTTATATTTGTACTTGTACAATAGTTAATAGCTGATCCCAGTGGCTACACGATCTGACATGTGGGTCTTTGGCCACTCACTTGCTGGGATTGCGGGCTCAAATCCCACTGGGGTCATGGATGTCTGTCTCTTGTGAGTGTTGTGTGATGTCAGGTAGGGTTCTCTGATGGGCTAATCACTTGTTCAGAAGAGTCCTACCAAGTGTGGTGTGTGTGTGTGTGTGTGTGTGTGTCTGAGTGTGGTCGAGGAACCTCATGAGGGATGCCTAGTCTCACAGGGTGTGTCAAGACATGGAAAAGGACAATTAGTTACTTCTTAGAGAATTAAATTAGTGGTAATTTAAGGATAAAATGAATATATGAATAAACTGGTATAATTTCTTTGCTGTATGTTTGTCATTAGTGTAAATTAACAAATGAAAGTTTTTAATATGTGTAGCAAAATAAAAGTTTGGGATGTCATGAATTAATTATTTTTACATCCTGGATTTTGAGACTTTATTTCACTAATCAAATGACAGTGGAATGTTTAAATGTCATTAGTTCTTATATCCAAGAACTATAATTGACTGCATGATACAAATTCCATTGTGAGAAGTTAACAGTATTTCACCTAGTAACAAGATTCCTTTTATGCCTTTTATGGCGCACAGAATTTGAATACTGTTGTTACAAGAGGCTAAATGTCTTACCTTGAATTTTCAAGTTCATTTAACTTATTAATTTGAATTGGTCATGTCTACAGATTTATTGAATATGTAATCATTGTTAAAGTAACACTGGGTCAAACTCACTTGCCTTGTATGTAGTATATTTTTCTGACTTACATGGCTGGGCTTGTTGAAAAATTCTGGTTAGGTCTCAATCCTATAACTTTTGTTAGCAAATATATTGTCCTGTATATATATCAAGATCACTTCTTCAGTAAGTTTTAGTAGATTTTTTTGAAAATTAGTATAAAGCCTATTCAGGTTCATCTTGATTGCCTCACATCTCCCACCACTTCATGTTCGCTCAGTTCTGTCATACATGTTTCTTCAGGACAGTGTACTGACTTCATCATATCTTACTGCCTGCTATCTACAAGATATTGACTTCAAGAAGAAGGTTTATGTTGTTGGTTCAAGTGGAATTTCCAGAGAACTTAATCTTTTGGGAATTAGAAATTTTGGAGTTGGGGTAAGTAATCAGGATGCAAATGAACTGTGTAGTGTAAAAAAACTGGTAAATTATATAGTATTATACATTAAATTTTTTCAGGATTGTGACTAGGCAACAGGCTGGATGACCGGTGAATTGTGGTTTAATTCCTGGCAGGGGCAAGTGGTTTTTCTTCTCTAAATCATCCAGAATGGCACTTTGGTTTAGCCAGTCTCGTATTTAGTGAGTAATGCTGTCTGTTTCCACACGGGTGCAATGGCTGGGGTTTGAAGCTGAATACTTACCTGTATCTAGTGGTGAGGTTATGAATGAATGGAACTATACTGTCAGTGTCACATGCCTTGATTGTATGATGCTTACTTAGGCACAAGGTTAGCTGTTTAATTGATGAACCAAGTTTAGTTTTTGAGAGATTTGCATAAAGTACATTGTGTTCTGCAGTGTCCAGTTCATGTCACATGAGGTATGTTACTACTTCTGATTCCAGTTGGACACAATTTTAAAAATGTCATGTTGTACATTGTGTGTATTCTAAGTAATATGTCATAATTTTCTGTACCGGATACAGTGGCTGATAGGGGACTGTCTGAATTAAATGCAGACTTGATTCCTGTAACACTGTATGTAGAATCATTTCGCAATACTGGGAGCATTGTCCTGTAGATAAGATGTTGCTCTTCAGTTGGAGGAGTTAATGTTATTAGTCTTCTTTTGCTCCCATACTTTACTTTCACATTTATACTGTAGAGTGTTGTAACTGGACAGGAAGACCCATCTTTACATTGCCCTATGGTCATCTTACAGTTTTATAGGAAGTTAACACGTTCTGTGTAGGTATTTTCTTGAAAGTGGAAGATTGTAAAGAGGGAGGTTGTCTTATATTTCGGTAAATATGGTTTGTCCAAGTACTTCATGTTATCTGGTATAACATTCCTAAAATTTAGTTCAATTAAAATTTAAAAAATTTATGATTCGTGTTGTTTATGTTCTGTGTGCGTCGGTTCTGTTCAGTAAGGAAACCAAATTTATGTGTTTCTTCATGTGCAGTGCCTTCCTTGTGTGCTAATATCATTCAGTATCTACTCTTGTTTCTAGTCAATTTGTGTTCATAATGTTTCCTATTGCTGTCTGTTCGTGTTTGATATGTGTGTTACAGATAGAACCACACATTGTGTATGGATGTAAAGCTGTCTTATAACAAAGGAACATCATAAATTACAGTTGTTTCAGAAGAGGGAGTATAGAAAAATGTTTCGACCTAAGATGAACAGTGGCTGTAGGTTGGATAAAATTGCAAAATGACCAGCCTCGTAATGTGTACAGTACACCAAGTATTATTATAATGATGAGACTGAGGAAAATCAGATGGGTTGTGCTTGTAGCACTGAGAGTAAAAGTGAGAAATATGCACACAGTTTCGGTTGAAAAGCCTAAATAGAAGAAGCCAAGCAGAAGACCAAGGTGTAGGTATGAGGATAACATTAAGGTGGATCATAAAGCAAAAGGGTGGGAGAATGTGGACTGGATCAATGTAGATCAAGAGGCAAATCAGTGGCAGACTGCTGTGAACATAGTAATTTGTCTTTGAGGTCGATAAAAGGTAGAGGATTTGTTGATTAGGTGATTCTTTGTTAAAATACATGGTTGTATCTGTTGCACTGTGGACTAAGACTTAGATTCCTTACATTCTGACCATGCTCTTTATGTGTAATTTTCACACAGCCTGATTATCTGGTCAATAATGTGTCAACATTAGTGATGGATTTCAAGTTAGATCCAGATGTGGGTGCAGTTGTTGTAGGATTTGATGAACACTTCAGCTACCCCAAGATTCTGAAGGCAGTGAGCTATTTGAATCGCCCTCACTGTCTTTTCATTGCTACGAACATGGATGAAACGGGTCCTAACCGCATTGGCGACTGTGTTGTTCCTGGTAGGTGTAAAGGCATTTATAATCTCCACAGGTTTGAAACTTGTACAGCTTGTTTATTTCATGTAATGCCAGTATATTTTCCTTACTTGCGGTATAGTTTATAATTTTGTAACAGAACATGCAAATAATGGGAGCCTGGCTAATGGACTGGCATCTGAGCAATTGTGCTTTCATTCCCAGTAGGGCCTAGATATTTACATCTGCTCCAAAATGTCTGGGCTGGCTCTGGGGCCTCCACATCCTCCTATTCATTGGTCACTGGGGCCATTTTTCATGGAGATAAAGTGGCCAATATGTGACACTGACCACTCAACCCCATGTAGCATGAGGGTTAAGAATGAGTGGCATTATACCTTCCTTCATGGTGTGCACTAGCGTAAGTGTACTTTACCTTGACATTGATGTAATTTGTTGTCAGTGGAGCTCATAGCTTGGGAGTATTGGGGAGATCAATAGAAATCTACACAAGGTTGGTTACCAAAGATCTATTTGTCTTAGTCGCACAAAGTCACTTTAACCCATTTGTCTACAAAGCATTGGATGCCGTCCTTGTGTAATTCTGTAATCTGCTGATGAAATCTTTAGTGCACAGCCTGTGCATTTTAGCATCTGACTGGAATCTGCACATTGAGTGCCTACTCCAGAGGTCTAAAGATGTGACATTCACAAGGGGGAGAGATTTGAACCATGCAGAAGTTGTTCCAGTCACATCTCCAGAAATATGCTTACTGACATTTCACACATGATATAATGGAGACTAATGGTTAGTATAATGGTATTTATACAAGTCACGTTACAACACCACGGGACAATTAATTATATCAAGGGGCTCTTTTGATTGTTTTGATGGTATATGAAATTTGGCAATGACCATTTCCTCCCACACCTTATCCAATTCATCATTCACTAACAGTTGTACTTTTGACGTCTTATAATCTTAGCTACTGACTGTGCCGTTAAATAAACCGTACACAAATAATTTGTAATGGATTAGTTTAATCTGTAGCACTGTCACATGTGAAACTGAGTGAGTTGACTCAAGCAGCAGTGCTTTGGACTTTTATATGCTCTCAGTCTCTTTCAGAGCACTGGTCTGTTTTGGATGTATAGTGGACAAAATGGCCCTGGGACAGGTTTGTCTCCAACTGCAAATGATTTTGCATTCAACCATTGCTTCATACACATTCACTTATTTGTTGCCAGCGCTATATGATCTGAGCATTCAACAGCATCATTAAATGACACACACAAAATAAAAAAGACATTTATTGGTCTTGACAGGTTGACCTGTGTGACAATATATGTGCGTGGCACTTACCGTCAAACACAACTATTTTATTGGCTAATTATTGGAAGGTTTACAACTACATGTTTCGGCCCTATTCCTGGGCCATCATCAGGTTGTATCATGAACCTAGAGTAGGCTATATTACATGCTGCTTATTGGTAATGGGTGTTTTGGAGAGCTCTCCCTATTACTGCCTGTTATCATGGTATGTGTATTTTTTCATTCTATATATAATAATACTTCTACGGGGATTAATTGTCCCGGTGTTTCCTGTAAGTATAACACTTATCATATATTACTTAACATATATGTACAATATTCTATTTGTTAGTATTTTTGGTCTGGTTGATTGTAATGGTCTCCTATGCACTTTTTCGGTTGTGTATTGTCATTTTTTGTATTTGTTGATCGGCTCTTTTGTTCTTGGGGTTGGCGTGCTGTATAGTGTGGTCTGGTGGGATTTCTTCGGTGAGTCCTGTTATTGACCTGATCTTTCTGTCCCCCAAGGCAAAATGCCAGGATACTACATCAAATTAGGCTAAAATCCTTCTGTGCATTTCCTGTGCAATGCTTCATTCACTAGCCATCCTATCATTTGTGACTCCAGAGTCTGAGCTATTAAAGGCATTGTTAGTTCAGCCACATACATTAAATTGACAACCTAAGAATAATGCAGTATGTGTGATTGTTGTCCAGAAGTCAGTAAATGTTGAATATTGATCTCTGGTAGTATCACTTGCACAGGCTTCTGTTTAACTTTGCATGTATATTATTGAAGAAACTGGAGTACTGGGGTCCTTTATTTGAGGACCTTGTAAAATGCAGTCTGAAACCATTAATTAAGAACAGTATTTCATTAAATAGGCTAGTAACAAGTAATGATTATGGTACTAATTTCAATACAGCTGAAGTGAAAGAAATTGGACAATTTAAAATGTTTTGTTCCCTTTAATTCATAATCTGAGAAGAATGAATTCACAAACATAACATCACATTGTATTGTAACATACATTGTTATATGAGAGAAAAAGTTATCTTCATTTATTCATTCATTTGTTCATTTATTCATTCATTCCACTCATTCTTTCATTCATTCTCTTGTTTGTTTTACCACAGGTCCATAGCCTTTTCCGAAGACAGTTATCCACAGAATGCGATCTAGTGCTTCCTGTTTCAGTTTCCAACATCCTATCTTTTCATTAAGGCCATCCATTGGCTGCTGACTTCTTCTTCCTTATCCTCCCATCACATATATCATTCACTCTATCTTTCCTTCAGTAACATGTTTTAGAAGGCAATTCCAATGCAAGTTGTGACCAATGCAGTTGGCCTTCTGTTTATGTAGGATATTCCTCTCCTCCTTGACTCTATGCAATATTTCTTCATTTCACACACATTTGGTGCAACTGATCTTCTCCATCCTTCTTCAACACCACATTTCAAAACTTCCCAGGTATTTCCGATCTATTTTCCAAAGTGTCCAAATTTCAGCACTGTACAAAGATAAGCTCCAAATGTGGCACTTTAGTAGTTTCATTTTAAATTTAAGTCTGATATGCTGTAAAGTAGAACTTCTATTAAGTCAAACCTTAGAGGAATACCCAAGTCATCTAGTTTTTTTTTTATATATATATAGAGGTGCTTTGCACACTTCCATGAAACACTGTATGCATGTGTATTTCCTTGCTACTGTAAACTGTAAGTCTGTTGTAAAGATAAATCTCTAAATTTGTATTTTTGAGGTGAGTGCCTGGTACAACTCTCATCTTGACTACTGACTATCCTGAGTTTGAATTTTTGGTGGTTTCTTGTAGTCTTTCTGGGCTAATGCTGGGTTGGTACTGTGAAACAGGCTAAAGTAACCTCCTTACAAATCCTTAGCTCATCACCATTCTTGATCACCTGTGAGTCTGCCTTGACACTGTGTAACCTGTACACATGAAAACCAACAACCTGGAGCAGATTCCTTCTTGAAAAGCTAATAGTCACTGAGCTGTTAAAATTAAATTCTCCACCTTTGCCTAGCCTGAAGGTTCATACCATGTTTGTAAATAGCCCACCCATGAACTCTTTTCATAATCATATGCATCCAGTCTACCGGCTCAGAACTTATTGCAGATCCATTTTAATATTGTTCTACTATCTCTCTAAGACTCCCAAATGGACTGTTTCTTTCAGGTTTTTACTGCTAACAATCTCCAGTTTTTATGCATGTACCTTCACAAAATGTGTTTAGTTTTCTTTGTCTCTAAGGTGTTTCTCTGTTTTTCAGAAAATGATACAGGGAAAAATTCTTATCTTTATATGAGTAAATATGGTATACTATTTCACCAGTATTTTATTGCAACAGGCACAGGCAGTTTGGTGGCAGCCATTGAGACATGTGCGGGTCGGAAACCATTCCTGATTGGGAAACCGAGTGCTTACATCATTGATGCAATAAGAAAACGTTATAATGCTGATCCTAAGAGGACTCTGATGATTGGAGACAGGTAATGTCCTGTATTTCATACACCTTACCGTACCTCCTCTCTACATGTGTGACATGCCTCATTTACATTCATGAAATAAGGAGATGCTGGTGGAGTATATTTTCTTCCTTCCACTTTTCTTACCATTTATTTCTCCATTCTTGTCATTCTAATTATTACAGTGACTGGTCAGAAACTATGTGTATATAGCATATACAGTGATACCTCAGCTAACGATAATTCGTTCCGGAATCACATTCATTAGCCGAAATCTTCGTTAGCCGAAACGTTTCCATTTCTTCATTCACAGAACTTCTTTGGGACTGTAAACAACCCAGTCGGGTTGGTGGTTCTCCCCTATGTGATGTGGTCAGCTCATTTCTTTGTCACACACATACAGACGGAAAAGATAAGCTCCTGGAATGGCCCGACCGTTCATGTTTGCTGCTTTATGTTAGC
>Ga0123353_10017718_pt1 | contig 10489 bp, 10 predicted proteins | sample TergutLab28metaG_3_FD_92763 | JGI IMG/M metagenome (GOLD analysis project Ga0123353, IMG submission 92763) | Labiotermes labralis P3 segment gut microbial communities from Petit-Saut dam, French Guiana - Lab288 P3 | ecosystem: Host-associated > Arthropoda: Insects > Digestive system > Gut ... | reverse complement strand
ATAACAGTGCATGGAATATTTATTCCATCAGCATTGAAAACGGATGTCATTCCGATTTTTTTTCCTATTAGTCCTTGCATTTTTTAAAAAAATTAATAAATCATACTTTTATCTCGACTTCCACGCCACTGGGAAGTTCGAGTTTCATCAGCGCGTCAATGGTTTTCGCTGTTGAACTGTAGATGTCTATCAAACGTTTGTAAGACGAAACTGAAACTGTTCGCGCGATTTTTTATTGACGAATGTCGAACGGAGTACCGTAAATACTCTCTTATGCGTTGGTAATGAGATGGGACCGCTTACAACTGCGCCCGTTGTCTTTACCGTTTTTACGATCTTTTCGGCGGATTTGTCCACTAAGTTGTGATCGTAAGATTTTAGTTTTATTCTAATTTTTTGATTCATATATATGTTAATATTTGTTCATATAAATAATTCAATTTATTTTTTGTATTTACTTGATATAGCAAGCAATTTTTCCTGTTCAATTTTTGTTTTTAGAAGCGTTTCAATCTGTTTACCTGCTGTTTTATTCAATAACACAATTCGTTCGGCTTGTTCATATCCTTGCTCAATCAAAATTGCATTGTAACTTTCCATATTTGCAAGTACTAATAATTGCTCCACATTTGCATAGTCGCGCATATTGCCATTTTTATTTAGATTTTCTTCTCGCCACTCGTTTGCTGTTTTTCCAAAAAGCGCAACGTTTAACATATCTGCCTCGTTAGCGTAAACGAATGAAATCTGCTTTTGTGTCAAAACTGGGGCAATCAAATTTTCTTTAATAGCTTCTGTATGAATGCGGTAATTTACTTTCGCTAATTCACGTTTTGCAGACCAATCAAGTTTTTTTTGTTCGATTTCTTTGAGACGTTGAAATTCTTTTATCATATAAAGCTCGAATTCAACGGAAATCCAACTTGCAAACTTAAATGCTATATCCTTATGTGCAAACGTTTCTGCATATCTACCTTGTTTAGAAATAATACCTATAGCGTTTACACTTTCTATCCATCTTTTTGGGGTAAGTACGAAAGCATTTCGTCCCGCTTCTTTGTCAATTACCTCGAATTCGAGGTAATTAAAATTGGGGTTGAACAGTCGCTCCCAAAGTCCCAAAAACTCAACTGTACTGCGGTTTCGCATCCAATTTTGTATAATATCTCCCGGAAAATCGACATTTTTATACTTTGCAATATCCGTCAATGACAAAAAATCATTTTCGTTTTCTCGCTTGTATTGTACCTCAAAACCTTTAACTATCATTTTGTCTGATTCCATTCCGTTTATTTTACACAATTATATTCATCCTAATAACTCAATTTTCCCTTGTACATCCGTAAGCACCTGCACCGCAATCGCTTTCGGCACTTCCGCATACTGCAAAAACTCCATTGAGGAGGTTGCCCGTCCTGATGAGTATGTTCGCAAAGCGGTTACGTAGCCAAACATTTCTGCCAAAGGTACTTTTGCCTTTATTACGCGTGCTCCCATTTTTGATTCCATTCCTTCTATATGTCCGCGTCTTTTGTTTAAGTCGCCGATGATGTCGCCCATATATTCCTCTGCTGTAACTACTTCAACGCGCATAATGGGTTCGAGCAATACGGGTTTAGCCTTTTGACAAGCTGTTTTGAACGCATGACGGGCGCAAATTTCAAATGAAAGTTGATCAGAATCAACTTCGTGATACGAGCCGTCAATCAGTTCTACTTTCAAACTGTCAACTTTAAATCCTGCCAGCGCTCCATTTTGCATTGCGGCTATAAAACCTTTCTGTATTGACGGGATAAATTCTTTCGGAATATTTCCGCCTTTTACAAGGTCAATAAACTGCAATCCTGTTTTTCCTTCGTCTGCCGGGGATACCTTTATTATAATGTCGGCAAATTTACCGCGACCTCCTGTTTGTTTTTTAAAGAGTTCGCGATGCTCAATTGTTTGTGTAATCGCCTCTTTATATGCCACTTGTGGGCGCCCTTGATTACATTCTACTTTAAATTCACGTTTTAAACGATCAACAATTATTTCGAGATGTAATTCGCCCATACCGCTGATTATTGTTTGTCCGCTATCTTCATCGGTCTGAACTTTGAATGTAGGGTCTTCTTCGGATAACTTCGACAGACCGTTTGCCAACTTGTCAATATCATTTTGGCTTTTCGGTTCTACAGAAATTCCGATAACAGGTTCTGGAAATTCCATAGATTCCAAAACTATAGGATTTTTTTCCACGCAAAGGGTATCGCCTGTTTTTATGTCCTTAAATCCTACAGCAGCGCAGATATCGCCTGCATAAATGACGTCATGCGGTAGCTGTTTGTTTGATTTCATTTGGAACAGGCGTGAAATACGTTCTTTTTTCCCTGTTCTGGTATTAAGGATGTATGAACCTGATTCAAGTTTTCCCGAATAAACCCTCATATACGCTAAACGACCGACGTAAGGGTCAGTTGCGATTTTAAACGCTAACGCGGTGAAAGGTGAGTTTTCATCTGCTTGGCGTATTTCTTCCTTGTCTGTGTATGGATTGATTCCGACTACTCCCGGAACGTCAAGCGGCGATGGAAGGTATCTTAAAATATTGTCCAATAACCGTTGTATTCCTTTATTTTTGAAAGAAGCGCCGCACATCATCGGGACTACTTTCATGTCTATGGTTGCTTTTCTGAGAACTGTTATAAGATGTTCTTTAGTAATTGAATCGGGGTTTTCGAAGAATTTTTCCAATAGTTCATCGTCATATTCTGCTACCGCTTCAACTAATTTTCCTCTCCATTCATGAGCTTCTTCTATCATGTCTGAGGGAATCTCTTCCATCTTGTAACTGACTCCCATTACGTCGTCATCATACCATATAATTGCTTTATTATCAATTAAATCGACAATTCCGCGAAATGTCTCTTCAACTCCAATCGGCAATGTAATTGGAATCGGATTTGCGCCCAAAACATCTCTTACTTGATTAACTACCCCAAAGAAATCAGCTCCGGGTCGATCCATTTTGTTTACAAATCCTAAACGTGGTACGTTATATTTATTTGCTTGTCGCCAAACTGTTTCGGATTGGGGCTCAACTCCGCCAACGGCACAAAATAATGCTACCGCTCCGTCAAGTACTCTAAGCGACCGCTCAACTTCAACGGTAAAATCAACGTGTCCTGGGGTATCTATAATATTAATTTTATATTCTTCGTTTTCGTAATTCCAATGGGTAGTAATAGCGGCGGCAGTAATAGTGATTCCTCTTTCCTGCTCTTGCTCCATCCAATCCATTGTTGCGGCGCCGTCGTGCACTTCGCCCATTTTGTGAGTGATACCGGTATAAAACAGGATACGCTCGGTAGTTGTGGTTTTACCGGCGTCAATGTGAGCCATTATTCCTATGTTTCTCGTGTAGTTTAGTTCCTGTTTTCCCATTTTCACTTTCCGAAGATATAAATTAAAATCTGAAATGGGCAAATGCTCTGTTTGCTTCGGCCATTCTGTGCATATCTTCTTTTTTCTTGAATGCTCCTCCTTCGTGGTTGTACGCTGCTGCAATTTCTGCTGCAAGTTTATCAGACATAGATTTCCCGCCTCTTTTACGTGCAAAAAGAATCAGGTTTTTTATGCTGTAAGAAACTTTCCGTTCGGGACGAATTTCTGTGGGTACTTGAAATGTGGCGCCTCCAACACGCCTACTTTTAACTTCAACAGATGGAGTTATGTTTTCAAGGGCTTTTTTCCACATTTCCAAAGAAGATTTTCCTTCTTTTTCAGCTTTTTCAGCTATTGAATCGAGTGAATCATAGAAGATTCTGTACGCGATGGATTTTTTCCCATCGTGCATTAAGTTGTTTACGAATTGGGTTACCAAAGTGTCATTAAACTTTGGGTCCGGCATCAAAATCCTTTTTTTTGGTTTACTTTTCCTCATCTCTTTTTTGTTTATCAGATTTCTGATTTATCGGCTGTATCTGTATCTTCAACAACTACTTAGTTATTTACTCAACCTAAAGCGCCAATAAACAAAAAACATGTTTAAAATTTATTTCTTTTTAGCTTTTGGACGTTTAGCTCCGTATTTTGAGCGGCGTTGAGTTCTACCGTCAACTCCTGATGTGTCGAGGGCTCCGCGTATCAAGTGATAGCGTACTCCCGGCAAGTCTTTCACTCTACCTCCTCTTACAAGTACTATTGAGTGTTCCTGAAGATTATGTCCTTCTCCGGGAATGTATGCGTTCACTTCTTTTTGGTTTGTTAAGCGAACTCTTGCAACTTTCCGCATCGCAGAGTTCGGTTTCTTAGGCGTAGTCGTATAAACACGCACACAAACACCTCGTCTCTGAGGGCATGAATCTAACGCAGGAGACTTACTTTTATCAATCAATTTCTTGCGTCCTTTTCTTACTAATTGCTGTATTGTTGGCATATATTAACTGTTTATAACTAAAATATTGCTTCCGAAAAACGGGCTGCAAAAGTACTACAAATAAATTAAAAAACAACAATGTGATAAAAAAAACCTTGAATTTTAGGAAACATTAATATATATTGACATATAATAAAACAAAGATACGAAATATCACAAATTTTCACGCTTCGGCTCTGCCGCTTGGCTTGACAAGAATTAACACAAATAAATCAATCGTATTCATTAAATCGTATTCATTGTAGAGATGTGGCGCGCCATGCCTCTATAGAGGGTTATTTTTTTATAATTTTTCATTTACATTCATTTGGGTAAAAATATTTTTCATTTGTATAATTAAAAAATATAACTTACCTTTGCCCGCTATTTTTAAAACGGCATTTTCATATAAAGTGCCATAGATTAATAATATTCATAAAAATATGAGCGAGAATTTAAACGAAAATTTATCCCGTCCAGTGGAAAATGATTATTCAGCAAGCAGTATTCAGGTATTGGAAGGGCTTGAAGCAGTGCGGAAACGCCCGGCAATGTACATCGGCGATACAAGTGAAAAAGGATTACATCACCTTGTTTATGAGGTAGTTGATAATTCGATAGACGAGGCTTTAGCCGGATACTGTTCACACATTGAAGTTAATATAAATGAAGATAATTCGATAACAGTTGAAGACAACGGACGCGGAATACCTGTTGATATTCATGAAAAAGAGGGACGTTCGGCTCTTGAAGTAGTGATGACGGTTTTACATGCAGGCGGAAAGTTTGATAAAGACAGTTATAAAGTTTCAGGCGGTTTGCACGGGGTTGGCGTTTCATGCGTTAATGCTTTGTCAACCAATCTTGAAGTGGAAGTACGTCGGGACGGAAAAACTTACCATCAGAAATATCACAGAGGAAAACCTATTGAGGATGTTAAAGAAATAGGAACATGCGATAAAACAGGAACAAAAACGACCTTTAAACCCGATGAAACCATTTTCACAGTCCTTATATATAATTATTCCATTCTTGCAGACAGAATGCGCGAATTAGCATTTCTTAACAAAAATATAGAGATTATTCTGACTGATAAACGTGAAATAGATGCAGAAGGTAATTATAAATCAGAGAGTTTTCATTCAACCGAAGGGCTGAAAGAATTTGTTGAATTTATTGATGTAAACAGAGAAAGTCTGATTGAAAACATTATTTATTTCAATTCCGACAAAGGTGAGATTCCAATTGAAATTGCCATTATGTATAATGCGTCATTTACGGAAAATGTATATTCTTATGTCAATAATATCAATACAATAGAAGGAGGGACACACCTGACTGGATTTAGGCGCGGATTAACACGTACTTTAAAAGCATGGGCAGATAAATCTGATATGCTTTCAAAATTAAAATTTGATATTAGCGGAGACGATTTCAGGGAAGGATTAACAGCCGTGATTTCAATAAAAGTAGCAGAACCTCAGTTTCAGGGACAGACAAAAACCAGATTAGGAAACAACGAAGTAAGTTTATACGTTGATCAGGCTGTAAGTCTTATGCTTACCAATTATCTTGAAGAGAATCCAAAAGACGCAAAAGCAATAGTAAATAAAGTAATTTTAGCAGCCACAGCCCGTCATGCAGCACGTAAAGCCCGGGAATTAGTTCAACGAAAAGGCGCGCTCACAGGAGGCGGATTACCTGGAAAATTGGCAGACTGTTCAGAAAAAGACCCTACTTTATGTGAAATTTTCCTTGTTGAGGGAGATTCGGCAGGAGGCACGGCAAAACAGGGGCGAGAAAAAGCAATTCAGGCTATTTTACCCTTAAAAGGGAAAATTTTAAATGTCGAAAAAGCGCTTCCTCACAAAGTATTTGAAAGTGAAGAAATAATGCATATCTTTACTGCATTGGGAGTTACAATCGGTACAGCAGATGACGAAAAAGAAATAAATCTTGAAAAACTGAGATACTTCAAAATAATTATAATGACCGATGCTGATGTGGACGGAAGCCATATTGCAACTCTTATTATGACCTTCTTTTTCAGATACATGAAAGAGTTAATTGTAAGAGGACATCTTTATATTGCTACCCCGCCACTTTATTTATGCTCTCATAAAAGGTCAAAAACCAAGCAATATTGCTGGAATGAAGAGCAACGACAGGCTTTTGTAGAACAATACGGAGACGGGCGAGAAGATTCAATTCATATACAGCGTTATAAAGGTCTTGGCGAGATGAATGCCGAACAGTTATGGGAAACAACAATGGATCCCGAACAAAGAACCTTGCGTCAGGTTTCAATTCAAAGCGCTGCAGAAGCAGACCGTGTTTTCAGCATGTTAATGGGAGACGACGTCCCACCACGCAGAGAATTTATTGAGCAAAATGCAACTTATGCAAATATTGATGCATAATTTTTAATACTGTTTGCAAGTATAAGGAATTTTTTCCTATTTTTGCAAAATCAAAAAAAAAAAATAACATGACAGTAATAAGCAGTAGAGAATTTGCAAATAATCAAGCTAAGTACTTTAGTTTGGCTCAGAACGAACAGGTTGGCATTAAGAGAGGGAAATTTATGTATTATCTAATTTATAATCCCATTGAAACATATCCTGAACAACCAATTTTTGAACCGGATGATGATTTTTACAGGTCTATATCAATAGATGAATTGCATTGTAGAGTAAAGAAAAATATTCATAAATGGTATAAGGAAAAAAATGAAAATAATTGCCTTACCGGAAGTTGAACAGTATCTTGAAGATTTGAAAATAATACTTTTTGAAAAAGAGTACTTTGGTTTTGAAGAATCAGCACAAAAATATGTTGATGACTTATTTTTTGATATAAAAACTAACCTGCCTAATAAACTGAAACGACCTGCTCCGTCATATTTTGACAGATACGGAAAGAAAATGTATTATGCAGCCTTCAAAAAGAACAAACGTACTTCATGGTACACTTTTTTTAGAATATACGAAGTAAATGGAGAACAGATATATCAAATTAGGTACATTGCTAATAATCACACAATAGCACAGTATTTGTAGAGTAAACAATCTAACAATCAAATTTATGACATAAATGAAAACAATCTTTTCTATCTTAATTTGGGCATTTTTATCTTTAAATTTAACTGCCCAATCTGCAATTGGTTGGCGAGGAATCAACCGTGATGGGGTTTATCACGAAAAAAACCTGTTAAAATCATGGAAATCAGAAGGTCCTGAATGTTTATGGTCAGTTGAAGGAATAGGCAAAGGGTATTCAACTCCGGTCGTTTCTGATGGAATGTTGTTTGTTACCGGAATGGATGAAGACGAAAAGTACGACGTCCTTAATGCCTTTACCCTTGACGGAAAGCAGGTATATCAGGTAAAATTCGGCGCTGTATGGCACAATGCTTTTCCTGATACACGTACAACTCCTGCTGTTATTAATGGTAAAGTTTACGTTATCAGCGGTATAGGCGAAGTCGTATGTTTAAATGCCAAAAATGGCGAAGTAATATGGTCAATCAACGGAGAAGAAAAATTTGGCGTAACAACCAGTGTTTGGGGCGTTTCGGAATCACCTTTAGTTTTCGATAACAAGGTTATTTTCACTCCGGGAGGTTTTCAAACTACTATGGTGGCATTGGATGCAGCAACAGGCAATACATTATGGACTACAAAAACACTTAACGACACATGTTCACATTCCTCACCTTTTATTATTAACCATAACGGAATCAAGCAAATAGTAGGTTTTTCAAAGGAATACATGTTTGGAGTAAATCCGGAAACAGGTGAAATTATTTGGCAATTCAACGATTGGGATTTTGATATATCAGACGGAATGAACGGAGTAGTTGCCAATACGCCTCTTTATCATAACGGAAAAATATTTGTCAGCAATGGATACGAAATGCGCTCCCATAGTCTGGAACTGAATGAGAGCGCTACAGATGTTAAATTGCTATGGCGTAACGACAGTTTAAACGTCCATACAGGCGGCATGGTACTTGTGAACGGTACTATTTTTGCTTCCAACTGGATAAAAAACAATCTCGGCGACTGGGTTGCAGTGGACTGGAATACAGGCGAAACACTTTATAAAACAATGTGGGAAGGGCATAGCAAGGGGTCAATAATCACGGCTGACGGAATGTTATATTGTTATGAAGAAAGGCAGGGAAAAGTAGCGCTCGTCAATCCGAATCGGGAAAAATTTGATATTATTAGCGAATTTAAAATTAAACCGGGAAGCGGAGGGCGCTGGGCGCATCCTTCTATTAAAGACGGAGTTCTTTATATCAGACATGGAGACGTGCTTTCTGCTTACAAAATAAAATAATATCTTTTTCAATATACCTTAATTATAAAGCAAAGACAAAGAGATTATGCAGCAAAGAACGCAAAAGTTTTTTACTACAAAGATCACAAAACTTCTGAAATTACTTCTGAAAATAGTTGTCAGCGGGCTTGCTGTTTACTATGTTGTATCAAAACTTGAATTTAACGAGATGATAACAACCATTAAATCAGCAACAATATGGTTATTACCGGTTGCGTTGATGATTTATGCTGGTTCACAATATTTTGCGGCAGAACGATTAAATTGTCTCTTTAAAAGAATTAACATAAACCTTTCAAAATTAGAAAACATAAAACTCTACTGGTTAGGACTTTTCTATAATCTTTTTCTTCCGGGAGGTGTTGGTGGAGACGGATATAAAATTTATTTCCTTGAAAAATATTTAAAAACCGGAATCAAGAAAACCTTAGGAGCAATTTTAACCGACAGAGTAAGCGGATTAGCGGTTATTGCCATTTTTCTGGCGTTTTTTTCCTATTTTATAAATTACGAATTACCTCGCCTAAATTTAATTTGGGTTTCAATCCCCCTCAAAAATCTGTTATGGATTTTAATACCCCTTGCCATTATTTGTTTTTACTTATTTATCAGAGTAGTTAATATTTCACTGTTTGGAGCGTTTTTCCCCGTTTTGGGACGCGCTTTTGTGGTACAGATATTACAAATGTTAACGGCATTGGTAATTCTATTATCTTTAAATTCAGGTGGTTCAGAAAATATTGGAAACTATCTGTTTCTCTTTTTTCTGTCTGCCGTAATGGGTTCGATTCCGATTACGCTTGGCGGGATTGGGGTACGTGAGGCTACATTTATTTGGGGCGCTCAATATCTTGGTATTGACCCGAATACGGCAGTTGCGCTAAGTCTGTTGTTTTATGCGGCTTCAGCGATAACTGCCTTGCCGGGGATATATTATACAATTAAGCCGGCTAAAATTTTAAAACTGCAAGGCAGCAATAAAAACGTAACGCCAGAATGAGGAAATTAATCAAAGAAATACCATATATCAGACTATTATTATGTTTGATTACAGGTATTTTTTTTGCATATCATTCAGAATCTGATTATTTTCATTTACATATCTTTTCAATAGTCATTTCATTACTTTTTTTAATAGTTTTTCATTTTGTTCCCTGGTTTTACAGAAATCACAAGTTGAGATGGATATCCGGTGTTTCAATTTTCTTTTTTCTCTTTTCTATCGGTTGGTTACTGACCAAAAATTCGTTTCCTTCCAAAATAGATTCTGAATATAATATAGTAGCCACAGGTAAGATTAAACGGGTTGATAATAAACAGGATAAGTGGCTTCGTATTGTTTTTAGTCCTGAAAAAATTAACAATAGTTCAGTTCCGTTCAAAAAAGGAGATAATTGGATGTTGATTGTTCGGAATAATTTTATTGGCGTTCTCCCTGAATCGGGCAAATTGATAGAAATAAAAGGAACAATCAGCGGACACTCAAAACCGGATAATCCGGACGCATTCGACTATGGAGCATATCTTTTTCGGTCGAAAATTAGCGGACAATTATTTATTGACTCGGAAAATATTGTTTTTTTAGACCAGCGAGCGCATAGAGAATTAACTGATTATGCTGAAAAGGTCAGAAGTTTTTGTGTCGGAATACTAAATAATGCAGGAATAACAGGTTCGAGTCTGGGAATTGTTACAGCTTTGATTTTAGGTGAGCGTAGCGGTATTGATAAGGAACTCAATGACAGTTTT
>Ga0123353_10017717_pt1 | contig 10489 bp, 11 predicted proteins | sample TergutLab28metaG_3_FD_92763 | JGI IMG/M metagenome (GOLD analysis project Ga0123353, IMG submission 92763) | Labiotermes labralis P3 segment gut microbial communities from Petit-Saut dam, French Guiana - Lab288 P3 | ecosystem: Host-associated > Arthropoda: Insects > Digestive system > Gut ... | reverse complement strand
TCCACGGTTCCGTTAACGCCGGATGCCTGCGACAATACGCCGGAAGCGACCCTGATCAATGAAACGCAGGCGCGCTTTTTGATACAGGTCGATCCGAAGGATACAGAAAGCGTACTGAACGCAATACTGGGCGAGGGCTGTAAGGCAACCGTTTTAGGAGAAATCAATAATACGGATGAAGTAGTTTTCACCTATGACGGCAATACGATAGCAGTTATTCCCAACAATCCCTCAGCCGAGGTTCTTGCTGAGTTGAGATAATAAGGGGAAAGCCATAGGCTTTTCTTAGAAGAAGGCTCTGGTATACGAAATCAACGGCGCAGCCAACAGGCTGCGCTGTTTTATTGTGCAAAATAACAAAAACGCGGCATTAGAATCGTGCAGGAAAATGTTGGTTTCTGCTAAATTTTGGGTAATTACAATCACTGTACGGCTCTTTTCGGGGCAAAGAATACCTCGAAAATACAGCGGCACTCTTCACAGATTCTTGGGAGAATACAAATGAAAACCAAATCAATAACAGAAACACTCAGGCTTTTTGCCGGCGGCTTTGTATTGCTTGCGTTGCTGGTCTCTTTGATGCTCTTGTCCGGCTGCGCTAAAGCGGACGAGACAGCCTCTGCCGGCGCTGCCGGCGTCAATACCCCATCCGTTAGCAACGCCGGGCAGGAAGCGGTAGCCTCCGGCACGGTACTGGAAAGGCCCGTACGCGAAGCCAGTATACAACCGCAGCAAGTTAATGGGGCGTCGATAGCCGTCTCGGCCAATGAGGAAGAAATAGCCGACAGCGATACGTTTTCCATCACTACGGCCAGCGCTCCGGCGCTTACCGGATACGATCCGTTAAACTATACAGTTACGTTTGCGATAGCGAACGACGGTACGGCGGATTTGAGCGAATTGGCTGCGACACTTACGAGCACGCTTGAGAGAACGACTCCGTATTTTGAGCTCACGCAGCCCGAAGATACCGAACTGGCGGCGGGCGGCTCGCCTTATTATTCGACAAACTTTACCGTCACGCCGATAAGCGGCCTTGCTCCCGGTACATATACCGACGTAGTAAAGGTCGATTACTATGACGAGATCGACGCTGCCGCAGGGGAATTTACTTTTGAGATCAGCTTCACCGTCGCTGCGCCGATCGTGAACGCCGCGATGCCGAGCATAAGCTCGCAGCCGCAGGGCGTTACGGTGAATGTCGGCGGGGCAGCCAACCTGTTGGTGGCGGCAAGCGTCACTGACGGCGGCACGCTCAGCTACCAGTGGTTCAGCAATCAGACGAACAGCAATACCGGCGGCACGGCTGTAGCCGCGGGCGGAACAAGTGCGACCTTTGCCGCGCCTACAGGCACGGCAGGGACTTTCCACTATTACGTCGTCGTAACCAATACGAACAACACCGTGAACGGAACGCAGACGGCCTCTGTCGCGAGCAATGCCGCAACCGTCGTTGTGAACGCGGTCCCTGTCGCCCCGGCCATCACGAGTGCTAACAATACCGGAGTTACGTTCGGCGTAGGCGGCAACTTCCCGGTAGCCGCCACAGGTACTTCGCCCATCACTTTTTCACTGTCCGGCGCGCCTGCCGGCGTGACCATCAATAACTCGACCGGTCTGATGACTATCGTTTCGACAGTGCCGGCAGGCACATATACGTTCACGATCACAGCCGGAAACGGCGTATCGCCGAACGCGTCACAGGTCTTTACGCTGACGGTGCACCGCGCGCCCATCGTAAACGCGGCCATTGACGTAGTGGCTCCTGTTCTCGGCAATTCGCCCGTAACGGCTGCGACTATAGCGATCGGTTCAGGCCAGTTTACGGCCGGCGCCGTAGCGTGGAATCCGGGCGCTGCCGCCTTCGCGAGTGACACGCAGTACACCGCGACGTTGACGCTCACCGCGGACGCGAACTCCACCTTCACAGGAGGGCTAACGGGAACCGCAACCATCAACGGCAATGCCGCGACAATTACAAATAATATCGGAACTGCTGTCACGCTTTCGTTCCAGTTCCCGGCCACTGCGCCCGTCCCCGATAATGCTGATGCGCCTACTACCGGGGTGATCCCGGCTGACGGCGGCTCGGTAATGGTAGGCTTCTCGCAGGAAGGGCCTGTTGTCACTCTCGATCTTAATCAAAACGCGATAGCTGAGATCATCAATGGCGCGGAGGGCGATACGGTCAGCCTGGACATGACGGGCCTGGCCCGGGCTAACGAAGCGGTAAAGCCCACGGCAGCATTGGCGCAGTTCGCCGAAGCGGGTCTCGCTCTCGAGGTTTCGTTGCCGAGGGGTACAGTGTTGTTTGACCCCCCCGCCCTGACCTCGATCTCAGAGCAGGCGGAATACGAAAACGTAAGCTTGCTTTTAAGTCAGGCCGGCCGGTCTGAGCTCACGCAAGTGCAGAGAAACGCTTTGGGCTTCAACGACATGGTATTCAGCATCCGCCTCTCGTCCGGATCGCAGTCAATCAGAAACTTTGACGGCACCCTGACCGTCACCCTGCCGTATAATGGGCCTTTCCCGGCTGCGATATGGTATTTGGACGGGCAAGGGAACCTTGAAAAAATGGATAGCACCTACGATTCAGAGGCAATGACTGTATCATTCACGACAAACCATCTTTCATATTATGTCGCCGGGCAGGATCCTGAAACCGTGGGCATTGCCCCTCCCGCAAACGATGTAACGCAGCAGGCAAACACGGGCGGCAATTTGGCGCTGTTGATAATAATAATTGGCGTCGCGGCGGGTGTGACTGTGTTTGGAATAAGGAAAATCAGGACCGGGTCGATTTAAAGCCTGATCGGAAAACGTTATATCTATTAATGCCGCTGGCGGCTTCCGCCGGCGGCAACTTTTTGCCGGTTGACGGCGCGGCGCGCCGCCAGTTTGTGTTCTTCGACCTCTTCTTTGTTTTCTTCTGTCTGCACATGCTGGTCGAGCCATTCTTTTTCGCGCAGTCCCGCAGCGGCTGCGCGCTCGAGGTCGATTTCCTCGGGCCACTCGGCAGAGTCTGTGAAGATCAAGACATTGTCGCTCACATCCACGAAGCCTCCGGAGATGGCCGCGAGTTTGTATTCTTTTGCTCCCGATTCGCGAAACCAGAGCTCTCCGGTTCCGAGCAGTTTGAACGCCCAGCTATGACCGGCCATAAACCCTTCGTCTCCCGTGAGCGTCCTTGCTATCACGATCTCGGCTTTGCCGAAATAGAAGAGCTTTTCCGGCGTAACTATTTCAAATTGGAAGCTCTTAGCCATTCTTGCCGGCCCTTTCTACTACGTCGTCGATACCGCCCGCGAAGAGGAAGAGCTGCTCAGGTATGTCGTCGTGTTTGCCGTCGAGTATTTCGCGGAACCCCCTTACGGTTTCTTTTATGGGCAAATATTTTCCCGGCATGCCTGTGAAGGCTTCGGCTACCGCGAAAGGTTGGGACAGGAATCTCTGTATCTTGCGCGCGCGGTTTACGGTCAGCTTGTCGTCGTCGGAAAGTTCGTCCATGCCGAGAATCGCTATAATGTCCTGAAGGTCTTTGTAACGGTGAAGAACTTCCTGTACGGCGCGCGCCGTATTGTAGTGGTCTTCCCCTATGATAAGCGGGTCCATAATGCGGCTCGTCGATTCGAGAGGGTCTACGGCCGGATAGATGCCGAGCTCCGTGATGGCGCGCGACAGCACCGTGGTCGCGTCCAAATGCGCGAATGCGGTGGACGGCGCCGGGTCTGTCAGGTCGTCCGCAGGCACGTAAATAGCCTGCACCGACGTGATAGAACCTTTCTTCGTAGACGTGATGCGTTCCTGCAAAACGCCCATCTCGGTCGCGAGCGTCGGTTGGTAACCTACGGAAGACGGCATGCGGCCGAGCAGAGCCGACACTTCGGAGCCGGCCTGCGTGAAACGAAAGATATTGTCGATAAAGAGAAGCACGTCCTGTCCTTCTTCATCGCGGAAGTACTCAGCCATCGTAAGGCCTGTCAGCCCTACGCGCATACGCGCTCCCGGCGGTTCGTTCATCTGTCCGAAGACCAAAGCCGTTTTTTCAATAACGCCCGATTCTTTCATCTCGTAATAGAGGTCGTTTCCCTCGCGCGTCCTCTCGCCGACGCCCGAAAAGACGGAAATGCCGCCGTGCTCTTTCGCGATATTGCGTATGAGTTCCTGGATGAGTACCGTCTTGCCTACGCCCGCGCCGCCGAATAGCCCGACTTTTCCTCCCTGCGTATAGGGCGCGATAAGGTCTATGACCTTGATGCCTGTTTCGAAGATATGCGACGTCGTATCCTGATCTTCGAAAGAAGGAGGCTCGCGGTGTATCGGCAGCCTTTTTGCCGTCTCGACCTGCTCCATTTCGTCTATGTTTTCGCCGACGACATTGAAGAGGCGGCCGAGTATCTCAGGGCCGACAGGTACCGTGATCGGCCCGCCGGTGTCTATGGCTTCCATTCCGCGCCTGAGGCCGTCTGTCGACGAAAGCGCTACACAACGCGCAACGTCGTCGCCTATATGCTGCGCTACCTCCGCGACGATTTCGCGCTCCCCGTAAGGAATATGTATCGCCGAAAGCAATTCCGGCATACTGGCCTGGCTGAACTTTACGTCCAGCACGGGTCCTATGATTTGATGGATGATGCCCTTGTTCACTTTTACTCTCCTTGACTATCCGTTTACGGCGTCCGCGCCGCTGACGATCTCGGTGATTTCCCTTGTGATAGCCGCCTGTCTTGCGCGGTTGAAATGCAGCTGGAGTTCGTTCATCATATCGCGCGCGTTGTCCGTCGCGTTCTCCATCGCGAGCCTTCGCGCCGCGTGTTCACAGGTCGCCGACTCTACGATGGCTTGATAGATCATTATTTCCACGTATTTCGGTACGAGGTAATTGAATACCTCTTCCGCGCCGGGCTCGTATTCGACCTGTTTATCCCTTTGCATCACGTCCGGATTAATTTTTGCTTCAAACGGCAATAACCTCTTCGTCTGTACACGCTGCTCGAGCATAGACAAAAACGCCGTGTAGACGATGACGACTTCGTCTACTTTCCCTTCGTCAAACAACGAAACGATAGGCACGCTCATCCCCCTCGTGCTTAAAAAAGACGTATCTTCGGGCGGGCTGTGATATTCCAAAAGCACTTCGTAGTCGCGATTTACAAAATGGTCGCGCCCCTTGCTGCCTATGCAGACCAGAAGCGGATTTTCGCTGTCGTCGTGCATCAGGTTTTCCGCAGCTTTTATGACCCCGATATTAAAACTGCCCGCAAGGCCACGATTGCTCGTAATGACGACATAGCACGTCTTTTTGATTTCCCTGTTACCGAGCAGGTAATGGCTGGGTATGTCCTCAACTGTGTTGAATAATTCGTCGATACTGTCCGTGACATAGTGAAGGTATTCCTGCGTCCTTTCGAACACGGCCTTCGCGCGGCTCAGCTTCGCCGCGGACACGAGTCTCATCGCGTTCGTAATATGCTCGATGTTTTTAACACTGCGAATATGGCGTTTGATGTCCTGCGTTGAGGCTCCTGCCATTACTTGACCTTCCGCAGGAATTCCTGCTTGTATTCCTCAATACCTTCTTTGAGCTCTTTTTCCGCTTCTTCGGAAAGGGTTCCCGTATTGCGGATCGTTTCTCCTACGATCGGGCGCACCGAATCCATATGTTCGTAAAGGCCTTTTTCAAAAGAAACAAGCTCGCCAACGGCCATGTCGTCCAGATACCTTTCGACCGCGGCGAAAAAAATCATGACCTGGTGCTCTACGCGGACGGGATTGTATTGGCGCTGCTTGATGATTTCCATCAGCACAAGGCCGTGATCGAGCCGGGCTTTCGTCTCTTTGTCGATATCCGAACCGAATTGCGAAAAGCTCTTGAGTTCCCGGTATTGCGCGAGTTCGAGCTTTACCGAGCTCGCGACTTTTTTCATGGCTTTTATCTGCGCGTTGCCTCCGACGCGCGACACGGAGATACCGGCGTTCACGGCGGGACGCTGTCCCGAGAAGAAAAGGTCTGTCTCGAGAAATATCTGGCCGTCCGTGATCGAAATAACGTTTGTTGGAATATACGCGGATACGTCGCCGGCTTGCGTCTCGATGATAGGAAGGGCTGTGATCGACCCTGCACCGAGCTCGTCGGAAAGTTTGGCCGCTCTTTCAAGCAGGCGGCTGTGCAGATAAAAGATGTCGCCCGGGTACGCTTCGCGTCCCGGCGGGCGGCGAAGTAACAGAGACATCGCGCGGTAGGCCACCGCGTGTTTCGAAAGATCGTCGTATATGATGAGTACGTGCTTCCCTTCATGCATGAAATGCTCACCCATGGCGCAGCCCGCGTATGGGGCGAGGTATTGAAGAGGCGCTACGTCGCTGGCCGTCGCGGACACTACTATCGTATATTTCATCGCGCCGAAGTCCTCGAGATGCTGTACCATCTGCGCGACCGTAGATTGCTTTTGGCCGATCGCGACGTAGATACAAATGACGTCTTCGCCTTGTTGGTTAATTATTGTGTCGACCGCGATCGCAGTTTTGCCTGTCTGCCTGTCTCCTATGATGAGTTCGCGCTGGCCTTTTCCAATAGGGATCATCGAGTCGATGGCCTTGAGGCCCGTCTGCAGCGGTTCGTGCACGGACTTTCTGGCGAGCACGCCGGGGGCTCTGTTTTCGACAGGGCGCATTTCGGTTGTCTCTACTGCGCCTTTGCCGTCAAGCGGCTGCCCGAGCGCATTGACCACGCGGCCGATGAGCGCGTCGCCGACCGGGACTTCGACGACCCTGCCCGTCGGTTTTACGATATCGCCTTCCCTTATGTGCATGTCTGAACCCATTAAGACGACGCCTATGTTTTCCTCTTCAAGATTCAGCGCCATGCCATAGGTCTCGCCCGGAAATTCGAGCAGTTCTCCCGACATACAGTCGTCAAGGCCGTAAACGCGGGCAATGCCGTCGCCGACCTGTATTACGGAACCGTATTCCGTCATCTCGATTTCGTTTTTGTATCCTTTGATCTGTTCCCGTATAACGGAACTTATTTCTTCCGGTTTCAGGTTCATTGTACTATCCTCTGCTTCATACTCTCGAGCCTGGTCTTTACGCTCGCATCTATCAGTTTTCCGTCAACATATATCTTCACACCGGCGATAAGGCTTTTGTCGATCCGGTTTTCGAGCTGTATGCGTTTGTTGAGCGCCGCGTCTGTTTTTAATTCAAAGGCTTTGAGCTTCTCGCCTTCAATAGGCACCGCGGAATAAATAATGCCTTTTGCATGTCCTTCTTTTTTCCATACGAGTTTTTCGTATTCGTTCCCTATACCGTCCCACGCGTATACGCGGTGCTTGTCGATAAGGATGAAAATGAAATTTAACAGTTCCTTTGTAATGCGGCCGCCGAAAACTTTTTCCGCGACGTCCTTTTTCTCCAGCTCTGTGACGGTCGGGACGCTGAGTAGTTTTTTAAGCATGGGGTATTCGGCGAAAATTTCGCTGATAGCTTTGTACTCGGCCCAGATCTCGTAAATCCTACCCTGATCAAAAGCCGCGTCGAAAAGCGCCTGCCCGTATGTAAGATCGACTGTTAACTTTTCCATGAGTTCCCGTCGTTGTGCTCGATGATTTCGTCAATAAGCAGCATTTGTTCCTTTTCGTCCATCTCTTTTTCGATGATCTTTTCCGCCGCATAGATAGCGAGCATTGCTATTTCCCTGCGCATTTCCTCGGCCAGTTTTACCCGCTCCCTTTCGGCGTCGAGTCCGGCCTGCTTTACGATTTCGGCCGCGCGTTCGTTTGCCTCTCTTATGATTTCGTGCGCGCGTTGATCCGCGGTCGTCCTGGCGTCTTTGAGCACACCCCGTCTTTCTATCTCGATATTATCGAGTTTTTCCTTATACTCCGCGAGATGTTGTTCCGCGAGGGTGTTTGCCGCTTCCGCGTTGTCGAATTGATCTCTCACCTTCTGTTCTCTGGCCTGCATAAAATCATGAACCTTTTCGAAAAGAAATTTTTTCAATATAAGGTATAGGACAGCGAAAGTCACAAGGACCATTACGAGAGTCCAGTCTAAACCTATAAGCGGAGCTACTAATTCCATAAAATAAACGCCTCGTATCCGGTTTCTTTATGAGCTCGGCAGCATGCCGACGAGCGGGTTTACGAACAATAGTATGATGGCGACAACCAGCGGAAAGATGATAGACGTCTCCGACATTGCAAGCCCGATAAACAGCGTTTGCAGAAGGTCGCCTTTGGCTTCCGGCTGTCTTGCGAGGGCTTCAAGCGCTTTGCTCGTCGCGATACCCTGCCCGAGGCCGACGCCGATGCCCGCTATCATAGCGATCCCCGCGCCGAGGGCGGATAGGCCGAGTATAAAGGCCTCCGGTGTTACTTGTGTCATTTTTGTTCCTCCTTCATATCTTTAAACATATCAATCTTTATGGTGTATGACGATGGCTTTTGCGATAAAGGACATGGTAAGTATCGAAAATACGAATGCCTGCAAAAAGGGCTCGAATATATCAAAGAACGCGTTGATCGGAAGAGGCGTCACGGCCTGAAACAGCGGGATCGGCAAATGAGCCTTCTCCGATAATGATTTCATATTCTCCATAAACAATTCCACAATGATAACGCCGGCGAGAATATTACCGAAAATACGAAAGCTAAGGCTGACAGGGAAGACGACCTCTTCGATTATATTTATCGGCACCATGAGGATCTTCATTCCGAACGGTATGCCCTTAGGTTCCGCAAAGTGAGTGATATAGCGCCGTATCCCTTTTGATTTGATAGAGTTGAATTGAATAAGGAAAAACACGAGTATGCCCATCGCGAAGCAGAAGTTCATGTCCGCAGTCGCGGCGCGCTGGCCGAGCAGCCCAAGCGCGTTGCAAAATAAAAGGAAAAGGAATAGGGTGCCGATATACGGCGCGAACCCGATATTATGTTTGCCCATCGTGTTGCCCACGAAGTTGTACACGGTTTCCACGATGAGTTCAGCTACGGCCTGGAGTCCCTTCGGGTACCGCTTCAGGTTGCGCGTGGCTACGAGCGCGAGAACGATCATGCAGACGGCAACGATCACGGCCCAGCACACCGTTTCGGTGATGTAGACCCCGTTTGAAAACCGAATTATTATCCTTGGACCCAGTTCAAGTTCCATCGCTTGTTATTCAGCTCGTCCTTTCGATCCTGTTTTTTCTATAATGCTTGTGCGTCAGATATGTCCTTCCGTTATTATGCAGTACGAGATGCGGTTCGCTCACGAACAGCAGGCTCCTCGTGTCCGCGGTCCAGACGGGCTGTGGTTCCCCCTTCACTTTTTTCCGTATCGCCGGCACAAGACCGAACATGACGTATAGCGCGGCATGCGGAAGAAGCAGCCCGATCGCGGCTCCCGTAAAGGAAAGAAAAGAGGTGTTCACGGCTAAAAAAAGTGCCCCTCCATAGAGTAGCACTCGGAGAATATAGCCAAAAATGACAGGCTTCTTTTTGCCCCTTTCGGCGGCCCGGTCGATAGATAGGCCGATGATGTTCAATGCTATCACTGCGGCGCAGGCTCCGATTGCCAATCCATAGGAAAAAAATATATTAGGCCCGATAGCCGGAAGGGAAATCAATTCAACGGCGGCTGCCGCTATGATCGTATATAAAATTAGATCTTTGCGTATTTTAGCTATAATCAAACACCCCTCAATATTTTTAACAGCGATATATTTTATAACAGCGAGACTTCAAAATCAATGTGTTAGCTACATATGATAGAATATATTATTCGGTATCTATTACCATGCTGCATGGAGGTGTGAAAATGTCTACGGCTATCCTTTATTATTCTCTCAGCGGGACTACAAAAGCGCTTGCGGAAAAGCAGGCGGCGGAAACCGGCGCGGATATTTTTGAGGTCTGCGAGGTGAAAAAACGTAACGGCTTCACGGCTTTTATACCCGGCTGCTGCCTCGCGATGGGCATGAAGAGTTCAAAGATCGTGCCGCCCGAGACCGACCTTTCGTCATATGACGAGATCGTGATAATGGGCCCGATATGGGCAGGTAAACCCGCGCCGGCGGTCAATAGTATCATCGATCTTTTACCGGCCGGCAAGTCCGTATCCCTGGTTTGCACGTCGGGGAGCGGCGGCTACGATCTTTTAAAAACTGCCGAGCTCGTGAAGGCAAAGGACTGCACTGTCAAGGAAATCATTTGTCACGGAAAATAACTTCAAAGGATAGGACGATGAAGCGCAGAATTTTTTCGCGGATATTCTTCGCGTCTCTGTTTGCGCTCGTGCTGCTGTTTTCTTCCTGTGCCGGAGACGCTTCTGTTTCGGAACAGCCGGCGCTTGCGGAAGAGACGCAGGATCCCGGCGGCGCCTCAGGCTTTAGCAGTGAAGACGTCCCCCTTGCGCCGGCGCCTGACAACGGCGGCAAAGGCTCAGATGAATCTTCGCTGCCGGGCGATTTTGCAATATACTTCCTCGACGTCGGCCAGGCGGACAGCGC
>Ga0123353_10017716_pt1 | contig 10490 bp, 7 predicted proteins | sample TergutLab28metaG_3_FD_92763 | JGI IMG/M metagenome (GOLD analysis project Ga0123353, IMG submission 92763) | Labiotermes labralis P3 segment gut microbial communities from Petit-Saut dam, French Guiana - Lab288 P3 | ecosystem: Host-associated > Arthropoda: Insects > Digestive system > Gut ... | reverse complement strand
GCCCATTCGACAACATGCGAATGAGTCGGAGCAACGAGATATGCGAGCGTTTTGGTTCGGCAAAGGAGAATCTTTGGATTGGACATTCGGAGATGGTAAGGCGGAAGCATTACCAAGGCGAATTGTCGGACGAGGCATTTGCAGAGGCGGCTGGGACGACAAAGGCGGATGTGGAAAGCCCAGTTCCCCATGCACACGACCATGCAGAACCGACTATAACGGACAGTAAAATGGAGTAAAATAGGAATTGCGCATCCAGATAGACATCCTATTTGGTGCCGTGTTTTCCCGCATGTACCGGCTTTTGTAGAGTCAAATTGACATGCTTGAAAAATGGCGTGATAACTGTTAAAATTTTGTCCCCATTTAATTCAAGGAGCAAAATGATGGCGAAACACACTGTATTGATTCTCGTTCTTATTGGTATTTTTGCCTCGCCGGTTCTGTTGGCGCAAGAGCAACCGGGCACGACGTACCGACGGCTTCCCGTCAAAGAATACCGCGACAAGATGAAAGCCGGTTGGATCGGACAAATCGCCGGAGTCAGTTGGGGCGCACCGACCGAATTCAAATACATGGAACGAATCATTCCCGAAAAAGAAATGCCAAAGTGGAAACCCGAAATGATTAACGACGCTTTCGGACAAGACGACCTCTACGTCGAAATGACATTTCTACGGACAATGGAAGTACACGGACTCGATTGTTCGATTCGCCAAGCCGGTATCGATTTTGCCAATAGCGGCTATCCGCTTTGGCATGCCAACGTGGAAGGGCGTAAGAATTTACGCGCCGGTATCGCACCGCCGGATTCTTCGCATCCGAAATTCAATAAATGTGCCGACGACATCGATTACCAAATTGAAGCCGACTTCTCCGGCTTGATCGCGCCCGGTTTGCCGGGCGTGGCAGTCGAACTCGGTGAAAAATTTGGTCGGCTCATGAACTACGGCGACGGCGTGTATGCCGGTATGTTCGTCGGAGCCATGTACTGCGAAGCGTTCTTTGAAACCGACATTGTAAAAATTATCGAGACCGCCCTGAAAGCGATTCCCGCCGATTCCCAATTCGCCGAAATGGTACGCGATCTCCTCGCTTGGTACAAAGAAGAGCCGAACGATTGGATCAAAACGTGGGAAAAAATCGAGGCGAAATATCAAAAGAATCCCAATTACCGCCGATTTTCCTGTGATCCGGGCAAGTTCAACATCGACGCAAAAATCAACGGTGCGTACATTTTGGTCGGCTTGCTCTACGGTAAAGGGGATTTGGATCAAACGATTATCATCTCAACCCGATGCGGACAGGATTCCGATTGCAATCCGTCCAATGCAGGCGGAGTGCTTTTCACGACGCTTGGCTTCTCGAAACTACCGGCAAGGTTCACCGAAAAATTGGACATGACCACAAAGTTCATTTACACGGAGTACAATATACCGGCACTGCTTGATGTGTGCGAAAAACTCGCCCGGCAGGCAGTCGCAAAGGAAGGCGGATTCATTGAAAAAAATGCGGCAAGGGAAGAGGTGTTCGTGATTCCTGTCAAAGCGGTCAAACTTGCGCCGACGATGCGCAGTTGGGAGCCGGGACCGATTGCCAATTCTAAATTCACTGAAGAAGAGCAAAAGCAGATTAAGTTCAAGGATTTTCGGAATACTCAGGAGGCGGTGTCACATCATTTTCCCGGTTGGACGATCACCGATTGCGGACCCGACATGGACCCGGGAGTGCGTAATGCTTTCGGTCGGGAGAACGTTTTGATCACTCATCCGAAGGCGCGAGGTGTGCCTTGTATTTTGAGCCGTGAAGTTGCGGTTCCTCAACAGGGACGTTGCCAACTGCATCTTGTTGTTTCTCACCACGACGGCGGCGACTGGGACTTGATTGTCAAAGTTGACGGCAATGAAGTGTTCAAACGCAGCATTGGAAAAGAGCACAATCCGCCGAACAGCCGATGGACGACCATTGGCATTGATTTGGCACCGTATGCGGGCAAGACGGTCAAACTGGAGTTGCTGAATCAACCGACCGGCTGGGAGTGGGAAGCAGGATATTGGGCAGAAATTGATATAAAAAATCAGTAGTGCAAAACCGGCGGGCGTGGAACCCGGGGATTTCGCTACGCTACATCCCTGGCTCTTCTAAGACCGCTTCCAGTGCCATGCCGTAGAAGGTATATTCCACGTCGCTCTGTTGGTCGGGCATCATTCCGAAGAATCCGCCGTCGGGAGAACGTAAACTCGTTACAAAATTCCGAAGAGACGAACGATTCACCTGATCGGCAGCGTCGAGATCGTACATCGCCATCAGAGCAGAAAAACTACTCAACAAGTCGGGGAGTGGTGTTCGTGCGTGGGCTCGAAACCCGCCCGAAGGATGTCCACAACGGCGGAGGAACTCGACCGTCTTCTGCTTTTCCGGCAGAGGAACCTCTAAAATCGTTAGTAGACCGACTGCCGCTGCCGTTGGATTCGTGCCGCTGTACTGGAGCGGGGGCAATTCGACAAAGCCGCCGTCTGACCGCCGCCGCTCTAAAATCGGCTCCACAGGAATCGACCGACTCCGTTCAGGTTGCCCCAGCAATTCGTAAAAGACGGCAGTCAAAAACGTCGTGTAGGTGCTGGAAAAGGCAGTTTTTTCAGAAGTCGCACAGCAACCGTCAGGAGAACGAAACCGCTCCCAACGATTGAATAGGAATTCAATTTGTTCCGGCAACAGTTCTTTTTCCTGAATTGTCTGGATGAGGAAAGCACAAAAAGTCCAAGAGAGAAGTTCGGTCGGCGACAAGTTTTCACGGCGTTGCTGTGTTTCGAGAAACCCGACAACGTTCGTCAGGAGTTTTTCGTCGTCGAGGCAACCGAGTAGGAAGAGTCCACGCAGGGCAAAGGCGGAATAATAGAGGTCGCCGCTCCCTCTTCGACCGCGAAAGCCTCCGTTTTGATCGAGGGCGGACAGAAAGTAGTGGCGAAGTTCGTGCCGCCGCTCTGGTGTTTTCTGCAACAAGCCGGGCACTATCCGCTCCGTTAATCGGGAAAGGTAGGAGATCATACTGTTTCGTGACGGATGGAATTAGGCACCCGCACAAAAGTAATTGTACCGATTTGGCAAAATGCAACAATCACCGAGAATTTTATCACTTTTTTCAGTAGCCCATACTGCGAAAACCGGCTTTCATACCTTGCAAAGCCCACTTCCTCGTGGTAAAATGAGTCCAATGGAAGATCACAAAACTAACAATCCGCATGATGCGCTCGTCCGACGGTTTCTGCCAGACCCGGAACTGATGGCAGACCTCCTGCGATGCTATCCGAAGAACCCTGCAACGAAGCCCGTAGTGCCAGATCCTAGAAATGGATCCAGCACCGTGTCCCCCTCTGCCGTGAATAGGTTTATGAAAAACTCCCTTCCTTGACCCAACCCTCAAGATACCGCGCAAGTTTGTGAATATCGCTATTGACGGCTATCGGACGTTCATGAGCGCGGAGACGACTCATGACGATCAACTCCTCAAACGCCGGATACGAAAGGTCCATCATACCGCCCACCGAAACCATAATGCCATTTTTGCCCTGTTCCACCAACGCTCGGTACGCTCCCACACCGATCTGACTGCCGAGTATCACGTCGAATGCCGTCGCCTGATGGCAACGCACTTCGTAGCCGAACTGCAAGCCGACCATCTTTCGGGACTTGCCGGTGCGACGCTTGTACTCTTCGGCAATCAAACGCCCCAATCGGCTACTGTATTTGAGTTGCGAAACCGGAAAATGTCCGAACGTGTCCGGCTTCAAGGACCGATACTCGTCATCGGAGCAGCACATCTTGATTTCGGAAAGCGGAAGATACTCTGCCAATCCTTCCGACATCACGGCAACGAACGAGTTCTTGCCCTCCGCATCGCGTGCCTGCAACACATCGACGCAACGATTCACCACTTTTTGGACATCGAATATCTGCCGCATCAGCGGTTTGCCGTCTTGCCCAAGAACTTCGCTACCTGTTTCAGGATCAATGGTCGGTTCGGTATCGTACCAATTTTGGTGAATGTCTTCGAGACCGATGACTAAACTGCCCTCACCGGCAATGGATGCACCGTAGGCGAGCCAGGCGGCTTTCCGCCCCATTAACTGTGCCACGTAACCGGCCCCCGTTGCCTCGGAGTCCGCAAGCAGATTCCGTATTTGGAGCGCAAGCAGTTCAACGGCAGTAAAGTAGCCGAAGGTAAAGTCGATTCCTCGATAATCGTTGTCGATGGTCTTGGGAAGATGAATAACTTTGAGCCGTTTCTCACCATCGGGCAGAGCGTCCATGACCATTTTGAACTTCGCAGCGGTAGTGAGCGTGTCGTCGCCGCCGATGGAAATGAGGGCATCAATGTCCAAAGAGCGGAGTGCCTTATAGACGGTCTTGAGCGGGGCGGTCTTTTCGGGATCACTAATATCCATTGGTATTTTCAGGCTTTTGCCCGGATTGACCCTTGCGGTGCCGATGATGATTCCACGAGCAGTGCGCAACCCTTCGCCGCGTCCATCGAAGATCATTTTGTCCAGCCGTAGAAAATGCTTGCCTTCATCCCATTGTTGTCCGTCTTGATAATTGACGAGAGCGGTGTATCCGTTTTTGAAGCCATAGACTTCAATGCCTGCTCTGGCGAAGCACATCGCTGCACTGCCGATGACGGCGTTGGCAGTGGGGGCGGGACCACCGGAAAAGAGGATGGCGACTTTTTTGATGTCCGTTTTCGGTTGCTTGGGACTGATCAGATTACTCAGAAAACTCGGATCACTCATGTTCGATGAAAAAAGTAGGGTTAAAATTGTGCAAGTTTACCCCGAAATTATAACAGAGATTACCGTGCTATCAAGGGACAATTCGGTCTGTATTTTTTTGCAACGGTCGGACAAAGGATTGCATTCTGTAAAAAAAATGCTATACTGATGCGAAGTTGGTACACAGTGTAATCATTCACGGAGATATTTATGGCGATTTCCTCCCTCCCTCGACGACAATTCATTAAAAATGTTGCTCTTTCAGCGGCGGCAGTAGCGGTTCCCTTTTACGTTCCGGGAAAACTACTCGGCTTGGACGGTGCTGTTCCTCCAAGCGAACAAATCATTCTCGGTGCCCTCGGCATCGGCGGACGCGGTAATCACGATTTAAGTGTGTTCCTGAAACAACCCGATGTCCGATTTCTCTCCATCTGCGACGTTCGGAAAAGTCGCCGGAATGCCGTCAAACAAACCGTCGATAGCCGGTACGGCGGAAACGACTGCACCACGTTCCGAGATATGTTCGAGTTTTACGAAGCCAATCCGCAAATGGACGCTGTCCTCATCGCTACCGGCGACCGCTGGCACACAATGGCATCCATCGTCGCCGCAAAGGCGGGAAAAGATATTTACTGCGAAAAGCCTCTGTCACTCACCATTCAAGAGAGTAGGGCAGTCGAAAAAGCGGTCAATCGTTACGGACGTATTTTTCAAGCAGGAACGCAGCGGCGCAACATCGGCAATTTTCAACTTGCCGCCAAACTTGCCCACGACGGCAAACTCGGAAAAATCACTGAGGTTCATGCAAACACTTTGAGTCCGGGCACGACTCATGATTGGCTTCCTGCCCAGCCGGAGCCGCCGAAAGACGAAATCGATTGGGATCTCTGGCTCGGTCCTTGTCCGTGGCGACCGTACAATGAAGTGTATGTTCGCGGAGGCGGAGGTTGGCAAGGACACTACGATTTTCACGGCGGAGGTATCCTCGAATGGGGAACGCACACCGTTGACCTGTGCCAATGGGGAAATCAATCGGACGATACCGTACCGATTGAATACTGGGCGACGTTCGACAACGACGGTAACAAGACCGCCCAAGTGGAAGGACGATACGCCAACGGTGTGAAAATCATTATGCGAAATAGCGGCTGGCTGGGACTCGGAACTTGTTCCGCTCGATATGTTGGCGAAGAAGGCTGGGTCGAAACAGGAGATACCGGTCGAATGGAAGTTTCGTCGGACGCTCTCCGCAAGGAATTGAAGTTCTTTGGAACGCCCGGCACCGATCCTGACAATCACATTAGGGAATTTCTCGATTGCGTGAAGTCCCGAAAAAATCCTGCGTCGAATGCAGATGTCGCCGCCAATGCTCACATTGCGTCGCACTGTGCCAAGATCGCCTGGGATTTGAGTCCGGCGCAGAAGTCGGCATCCGAGTCGGGCATCGTCTTGAAGTTCGATCCGGTGAAGGAAGAGTTCATCGGCACTGGTTCCGAAGTGGATGCCGCCAACCGATTGCGTAGCCGGGCAATGCGTTCGCCGTGGCGATGCTAGGGTGATCGATGAAAGTCGGGAGTGACCGGATAACGAACCGTGAATGTCGAAAAGCGAAGACAGAACCGCAATCGTTTACACACCCTCCTGTGCCTGACGCAGTGCCGAAACGGTGAAAATGATCGGGTACAAATCCTCGTAATACCAAAGTTTCGCAAAGTACAAACCTATCGGCGAGGCTTCTTGGAAACGATCCGACTCGACCGCCTCTAAAAGCCAATGTAAGCCGCGATGGTAGGCGTGAGTTACCGGCTCTTGTACCGGCGGACTTGCGTCCGCCGCTCTTTTATATTGTGCTAATGTTTCGACGACTACGGCGGTTTCTTCTACACTGTTGCCCCAACTGCCGTCGGGGTTTTGAGTGCGGACTAAAAAATTCAGTCCATTGTGAACCGCCGGACTCTCCCTGTCCGATTCGACAAAGGCAAGCAAGACTTTAGCAGTTCCATAAAAAGGATTCGCATCATCGGGCATCGATTGATTACCGAACCAAAGCGGAAGCCATGAACCGTCCTCTTGTTGCGAACGTTCGAGAAAGGCGAACATTTTTTTCATGGCGTATTCCATTTTCCGTTGCAATGCGTCGTCTTTCAATTTGCCGCGCCACGCTTGAAATGCCCGAATGGCATGTGCCGTGAGGTCGGTACTGCTTTTGTCAAACGGCAACATTCCCCAGCCTTGACAAAACGTTGGAATGCCGCCGTCCCGGTTTTGTAAGTCCAAAAGCCATTTGATACCGGCAATGGCATTGCTCGATAGGCGGTCTGTCTTGTCCATTTGAGGATCAACTTGTTGTTTCACTCTCTACCGTTCACATTGTACCATCTTCCGCTTACGAGGCAATCTTTCGGAACGTTCATTCCCGAAGAACCAAAGAAAAAACGGAAAAGGCGACTAACGCATCAAAAACGCATCGACATCATTGGCGGCGATCACACCGTAGTTGACCGCTCCGAGCCAGCCTGACATAATAATGCCAACACTGCCCGAATGAAAAAGACCACTTATCTGTTCCGATAAGCCGCGACTCACCGCCAAACCCTCATACTTCGTACCAAAACTCGCACCGCCCCAATGTTTCGTGTAACGCTCAAACGTCCTCGGCGTTGCAGACTCCGTCCAGTCCAAATGTTGACGAACCTCCGGTACGTACTTCTCCAAATGATCAAGCGTTTGCTCTATCAACACCGACTTGCGACGATTATATTCGTCCGCATCGAGATCAGCCCAATCGGTATAGTGGGCATTGGTACTCGACACGACGTAACAGCGATCCGTGCCCGGTCGAGTCTTCGGATAGTAAAACGAAAACGTCCGACTCGTAATGTTTTTATCTAAAAGTTTTTCCGAACTGAATTCAGGAGCGGTCGATGAAAAAAGCAAATCGCCGCATCGATTCTCGTCAATGAGAAAGCCCTGCTTCAAAGCGATATAGACCTGCGTACTCGAATTGTTGAGACGTACCTGTTCCGCTTCTTCGATAAAGTCGGACGCAAAATTTTCTCTGCCCACCAGATCGAAAATGGTGCCCTTTAAGTTGGCGTTAGATAAAACCGACTTGCACCGCACGGTTTGTTCGCTGTCCGTCATTGCGCTGCGCTCCATTCCAGCTTTTGTGTGAAACACAACACCGCTTATTTTTTTCGCATCGCAAACAATGCGGTTCACGCTGGCACTTTTGACAATGTCCACGCCGTTCTGTTTGAGTTCTGCCGTCATCAGGTCGATCAGCAAATCGGTGCCGCCCTGAAATGTATAAACTCCTTTCGACATAAAATTGGAAAAGACGATTCCGTAGGTCAAAGCGGGATCGTCGAGCGTCGAACCATTGGCGTAGGTAATCGGCTCCATTAGAAGCCGAACGATGTCCGTTCTGCCCGGAAAAAATTCTTCAAAGAGTTGCCGGGCAGTCAGATTCGTATTGTCATAGTGCGACATGTTTCGTGCTTTATCGAAAAAGCCGGTGACGTTTTCTGCCGGTATTTGGAATTGTTCGATGAGCAGTTTGGTAAAATCCTCCCGGTCGAAGGTCGTTTCGATTTGGAATTGCGGATTATCGAAACGTATTTTCGGCAGTTGCACGATTCTGTCGGCGATGTCGGCGTTCCAGTATCGTCGGCAACTTTTGATCATTCCGACGGGGAAACCATGCAGAGACACGTCGAAGATGATTCCACCGGGTCGTTTGAATGTCGTTGCCAGTCCGCCGAGTTGAAAGTGTTGTTCGAGCAGAAGAACTTTATGACCGGCACGACCTAAAATGTTGGCGGCAGTCATTCCTGCCAGCCCGGAACCGATGACGACGAGATCGTAAGACTCTTGTAATGTTGATTTTTGTGGGGCTTGCATGACAGAAATTATCGCAGATTCTTTGCTGCTGTCAATGATTTGCATACTGCCGCTCTGGTAAGTTCTCTTTTAGGATTGAGAAACCAATATTTTTTGTAACCGTTTGCGGTATTTTCATTGTACTTTGAAATTGTTCTTCAAGCGGTGGACGGCAAAAACTGGGCGCGTTTGCGACGGTGCTGTAATGATAAGACTTGCCGGACTCGGTTTGGCACGACGGCGAAAGTAATGAGTAGCACAAAAGCGATAGACCGCCGAATTTGGCTACCCTTGACACAAAGTATGATGTTGGGGTAGAATCGAGAACCGTGGTGATTTTTAACCGATAGAACGTTCCATAAAAAAACAAGCAACATAAACATAGGCAAGGTTGCGGGCGTTGATAAAGGGACAAAATCCCCGACGTTTCGCTTGCGATTGAACCGTACTGCGTGAAACAAAACTGAAAATTATGTCAAACGATACCTTTGATGCGAAGAAGATCAAGCAACTTGTCGAGTTGATGAAGATCAACGACTTGACGGACATGGAAATTAAGCAAGGCGACTGGCAAATTACTCTTCGCCGAGGTGCTGCTCAACCAGTGATGGTATCCAGTGTGCCGATGCTTGCCGCGCCGGCAACTCTTCCGCCTGCCGTTGCTGCTCCGGCTCCTGTACCGGCAGTCTTGGAAGAACCGGTGAACACAACCGTCATCAAGAGTCCGATGGTGGGGACGTTCTATACGGCTTCAAGTCCCGATACGCCGCCGTTTGCGAAAGTCGGAGATACCGTAACGCCGGACAAGACGGTCTGCTTGATCGAAGCGATGAAAGTCTATAACGAGATTCAAGCGGAATGTTCGGGAGTGATCGTTGCCGTCCTGGTGAAAAACGGCGAAACGGTCGAGTTCGGCAAACCGCTCTTCCGCGTCGCCGTTGGATGACATGTTTTTCTCTAGTTTGTTTTGCGGACTTTGCAATCATCGTGTTCGCAAGAGTTGACAATGACCGCGAAAAGACTATACTGGGAAAACTCACAACCAATTTTATCTTCACAACAACTAAATGAGCGGAAACTACGACATCGGATTGATGGGACTCGCCGTTATGGGGCAAAACCTGGTACTCAATATGGTTGATCACGGCTACAACGTTGCCGTGTTCAATCGTACCACCTCAAAAGTGGACGAATTTCTCAATCAGACAGAGTGCCAATCGAAAGGGGATAAACTTACCGGTGCCTATTCCCTCAAAGAACTCGTCGGCAAACTCAAACGTCCCCGAAAGGTCATGCTCATGATTCAATCGAAGGATGCCGTACCTGCCCCGGAAATTGCCCTGTATCCAAAGGTTGCCGCCATTGATGCAGTCATTGAAGAACTCTTGCCGTTACTCGAACCGGGAGATGTGATCATCGACGGCGGAAATACTCATTTCCGTGACACGGAACGCCGCACAAAATTCATCGAAAGTAAGGGCTTGCTCTACATTGGCACAGGCGTTTCCGGCGGGGAAGAAGGAGCGCGTAAAGGTCCCAGCATTATGCCCGGTGGAACGGAAAAAGCATGGGAACTCGTCAAGCCGATCTTTCAGGCGATTTCGGCAAAAGTGGGCAAAAAAAAGGATATTCCCTGCTGTGAATGGGTCGGAGTGCGCGGGGCAGGACATTACGTCAAAATGATCCACAACGGTATCGAGTACGGCGACATGCAGTTAATTTGCGAAGCCTACTGGATGCTCAAACAAGCCCTCGGCTTTTCCAATGAACAGATTCACAAGATTTTTGCCGAATGGAACAAAGGGGAACTCGACAGTTACCTGATTGACATTACGAAGG
>Ga0123353_10017715_pt1 | contig 10490 bp, 13 predicted proteins | sample TergutLab28metaG_3_FD_92763 | JGI IMG/M metagenome (GOLD analysis project Ga0123353, IMG submission 92763) | Labiotermes labralis P3 segment gut microbial communities from Petit-Saut dam, French Guiana - Lab288 P3 | ecosystem: Host-associated > Arthropoda: Insects > Digestive system > Gut ... | reverse complement strand
CGTCGAAACTGGAAATAAGTCGTTCTCTGCACCTAACACTAAAATAGGACCTAAGACGTTAGACAGGACGGTGATTGAATTTACGAGTTTCAATAACGGCGATTCGTCATTGCCTTGGGAGGTAACGGCTAACCGAGATAATGGAGCCTACACTGTTGCATTTGAACCCGTTAGCAACCCGAATTTCCAAAGCAACACTTTTTCGGCATACGTGTTTTGGCGGAAGTATCAGGTATCGAGTGTATTTCAAGAGCCGTCCGCAACGAATAAACCTGCTTCCATGATCCTTTACTCGCTGAAGTATTGGAATATTTCGGATGTGCTTATTGCGGATATGGTACCCGTTGCAAAGGATTCAACAGAGTATAGTTCGACACCTGCACCGAGTAACTGCTTGTGGTGCAAGGTTCGGCAGAAGTATTTGGAGAGCGTCGGCACGGGAACGTTTGCGATTGTGAATAGTTAGAAGACAATGGACGAACTGATTTTACAACCGGACGAGTCGCTGATCCTGGACCCTGGCGAGGGCATTCGGGCGGGGAAACGTCCGTTGCATATCCGCGTCGGGTGCCCGAACTACATTGGCTGTTCGCACTTCGGCACCAACGAATTCAAGCGAATGGAGCAGAGAGTCTGGGAAGCCTCGAAGCACCAGTCGGGCAATCAGACGGCGATGTATCGGCGAGGCAGCGAGTCGCGGCGGGTGAACGTCGTACCGGAAAATGCAAAACCGGAGTCGTTCGACATCGAAGGCGGACACTCGCTTGCCGTTACAATCAGGGCATTCAAGATTGAAAAAGCGGACATGCTCGGCTGGCTCCCGCAGAGCGGCGATACGCTGGAGTGGGACACCAAAACCTACACCGTCCGAAAGTTTGGTTCAGGCGTGTTTTACCAAGACGTTGGCAACTATGAAATCGTCATAAGGATTTTCTTCACGGAGTACCGAGGATAATGGGAAGACTCGAAGTGATAGGTGCACAAGTTTTAACGGCAAAGATGCTCGAACTGCCAAGAGACATCCGCCTTGCCGTTGAAAAGACGGCGATGAAGGAGGCAAGCGAAATCCTCGTCGATTCGTTGAGACAAGCGTCGTTACGGCATGTCGACACCGGTGCATTGAAGTCATCGTTCAAACATGACATCCGCAAAACCAAAGACGGCAATGCGGTCATCGGAAAAGTCGGAGTCGATTACAACGTCGTCGGAACCGTCGAACGCAGTAAAAAAGGCAAAAGGGTTTTCAAAAAAAACAAAGCCGCGTCCGGCAAAATACGCCGACCGGCAAAATACTACCACTTGCTACTCAAAGGGACACAGGATCGGACAACCAAAGCCGGTCACAACCGAGGCATAATGCCTGAATGCAATTTCCGAGACGAAGTGTTTGCCCGACATGCTGTGTTCATTCAAAGACTGTTTGAAAAAGCCGCCGAAGAAGCATTGAAAAAATGGCAGAGCGAAAACCTCCCATTCTAAATCATGGACATCAAAGAACTCGCCAAAGAAACAATCGTTGCACTGAACATCGTTCCCGCCGGGGACGTGTGGATTGACGTGAACACTCCCGACTGGGACGGTAGCAAACCGCTCGTCATCGTCACGTCCGATGCGTCGAAGCCGGAAGACGAAACGCAGTTCGGTGCGATTACCGAAACGACCATCATGGGCGTGCATGTGTTTGCCGCCACGCGGGAGCAGGCGACGGACTTGAAAAAGAAAGTTGCTGATGCCGTCTATGTGAAGTTCGAAGCACTCGAACCGCAACGCGGGAGCGGTATCCTTTGCATCATCGTCATCGAACATAACACGGAGCAGTATCAGAACACCGAAACGTTTCGCTCGTACACCAAATTTCAAATTTTACATTCTCCAACCCACTAACCACTATGTCAGAACCAACCTTCATGACCCAACTGGCTTCGGAGCGATTCGAGGCACTCGTTTCCAAAGGCATCCATGCGATTTTGTTTCCGGTAAAGAAAACCGGAGTCGACTCGACGAAGAATCTGCTCTACGGCTATCCCATCGGAACTTTCAACACGTCTGGCGAGACCGTCGAGATGGAAGATTTTCAAGATCAGATTCGCGGCGGCATGTGCAAAACTTCGATTGCCGGGCAGACCGATCCGGGCGACATCACGTTCGATGCTTACTTCACGCCTGACATGGGCAAGCCGAAAATCGAAGGCGTGGTCAACTCGATGGTCACCACGCCGCAGTTTATCCTCACTCTCGCCCGGAAGAAAAGTTCCACAAAACTTGAAGGCTTTTTCAGTGCCGGTGTGAACTATTCCGGCGGCAACGAAATCAAAGGCGATTTGGGAAAAGCCATGAAAACGTCCCTCAAATTCAAAATCACCGGAGAATCGCTCGTCGGATACGACGAAGTCGGCGAAATCGACATGAGTCTCTACGAAGCCGGAAAGGAGTCGTAACCATAACACAAAAAGTTGCCCCTGCGTTGTTAACAGCAACGCAGGGACAGCGTCAAGTAATCACACACATCACTTGCCGCAACGAATCGATTGTATCGTTTCGTCTTGAAAAGGCAAGTGCAACAAAATGAACACAGCATTCGAAGCATTAGTTTTAGCGTTCGCGCTAGGCACCATCATCGGCAATCTGCTGTATGACTGGACTATTGAGATTGGACGACGATCCAAAGATAACTAAACAGAAACGGGCGAAACGTAGTACCTCGTAAGAAAAAGTGCTCCCGCATTGACAGCAATCAACTCGGGAGCGCGAGAAGTGATGAACAGAATCACTTGCCGCATTGAAAGTCATTGTACTTTCCATCTTGAAAAAGGCAAGAGATTCCCTTTTTCAAAAGAGGAAACAATGACAGAGATTTTAACCATGCTTGCGGTCGGCGTAGCGGTTATCTATTTGACCCGCGCTTTAGACTTCATTTTTATCCGATTGGGCAATGCCCTCAAAACCTTAACCATCTACATTGCTATGACACTACTTACACGCGAAGCAATTACCCGAAAGTCCAAATTCGAAATGATCGAAGTCGACGTTTCGGAGTGGGGCGACATCGACCCGGAGACCGGCGAGAATGAACGAACAACGGTATTCGTTCGGGAACTGTCCGCGCGCGAAAAAGGCGAATTCGACTCCTCACGTCTCACCAAGAAAGGCAAGCCCGACATTGACAGAATGAACGAAAACTCCAAGACTTTTCGAGAACGAATGGCTATCGCAACCTGTTGTGATGCCGACGGAAACCCGATTTTCCAAAAAGATGACATCGCACTGCTCTCTCAACAACCGGTCAAGATTTTGGATCGCATTCTTGCCGCCGCCATCAAGATTAACCGATTAGGCGAAGACTATTTCGAAGATGACGAGGCGGAGGAAGTCGTAAAAAACTAGCCGACGACCGCGAATTTCTGTTCTGGCACGATCTCGCTGTCGTCTTCGGCTGTCCCAGCGTTGAAGAACTTCGGGACAGTATGACCGTGAACGAAGCAAGAGACTGGCGGCGGTACATTATGATTCGCGGTCCCATCGGCGAGCGGCGGCTTGACGACCATCTCAACTGGCTTCGGCAGGCACTCTTTGCCAGTCAAGGCGGAAAACGGACGATTGAAGAATGCTCGCTGAAATACAGTTACAAATCCTACTTTCAGAAAGATGCTGAAGACGAACTCGAAGAAGTCGTCGCCAACATCGACAAAGACATCGATAACCTCGTAAGCCGGTTTGGGAACCGGAAAAACAACAAAACAATCGGGCGAAGTGTAGTAGCCCATTAAAATGTGCCCCCGGATTGATTCCCACCAATCCGGGAGCGCGAGAAGTGATAGTATGGATCACTTGCCGCTTTGGAAGTCATTGTACTTTCCATCTTGAAAAAGGCAAGAGATTCCCTTTTCAAGAGGAGACTCAATGAACAGCATTTTAGCAATTTTAGAAACCCTGAAAGGACTCGTCGCAGTTACCTTTCGCAAGATCACCATGAAAATTAACATGCCCATCGCACTCTTTGGCAAAGTCGAACAGCACAACTATTACAATCCGATCACCGTGAAAATTGAAGACTCCAAGACGGCAGTCGAAACCATTACGGAGATAACAGAGACACTCCAACGCCACCAGCGTCCCGTCCTCGTAAAGCCGGGAACCGCTGACGAAACAGCGGAAGAGTGTTAGCCGCTTTCCTGTATTTTCCGTTTTTCCAATTCCTTCATTCCCGATTGCAAGAGCAAGAAGTACAGGAAACAGGTGACGGTCAGCACGGTAAGCGTTCCCACCACTTGCCAGCCCCATGAAAACCAGATCGGCAGAACAAGACTGACGATGGTCAGCATCAGTAACCGCACAAACAGGACCGCCATCGTGGTGCACCGCTGTTTCCCAAGTTCAAGCTTGTCCATAAAATCCTTTTAACCTATTTTTCCCCATGGCATTGTGATTGTGCCATTACCGCCGCCACTGTTGAAAAGCAAGAACGTCATCACCACCAATATGATCAGGCACACAATCAACGGTATCAAAACTGAATCCTGATCGACGGGAAAGCCGTTTTCGTCAAATTTAGGTACTTTGCCCTTTTTCATTTTACCCTCCTTCCCCTCATGGCTAACATTGCAAAACTCGCCATTAAACTGGTTGCCGACATGGAAAAAGCCCAAAAGGATTTTTCGTCGATGTCCAGTACCATTGCCAGTATAGAGAAATCGGCAAAAACTGCAACACCGTCCATGAGAAATCTGACCGATGCCGTAAAAGGACTCGGAATGATGCAGAAGGCGGTAGCCAATGCGCAAGAAATGTCCGCCCACGCTCTGCCCGAACAGATGGTCGAGACCCAACGGGTCGTCAACGAAACGACCGCGTCCCTCGGAAATATGAAAACGACGGTCGAGAATCTGGGCAGAGGTGTCAGCGACGACATTCTGCAAATGAAGCCGACTCTCAGTAATGTCCAAAAAGCGCAGGGAGAAATCCAAAAACTGGTCGCCTTGCAAAAAGAACTGGGGGACAACGGTCACCTGCTGACCGATTCTATCAAAACCGTTCAAGCGAACATGGCAAATCTTGGAAATGCGGCGATGCAGACCAAATCGGAGATGATGATGCTCAAGTCCGCCATCAATGGAATCAACATGTTGCCGTTCATGGTGCTGTCAGGAATATTTACCGAAATGGTGAGCGGCATGAAAGGTTTTATGTCCGATTTCAACGAGCGTTTCGGCGGCATGCCCGCTCGGATTGCTCAAGTGACTGCCGCTGTGACGGCGTTGGTCGTCGTTCTGGGGCTTGCGACGGCAAAGACGACGGCACTCGGTCTTTCGACTTCGTACTTCATGGCACTTTGGAAGTCGTCGGTCATCTATCAGGGTGTGAGCGGATTTATTACGCTGGTCACTGCGCTCGCTGTGAAGATATGGGCTTGTGCAACGGCAACCGCCGCGTGGCTTGCGGCGCAACTCGGACTCAATGCGGCATGGACGTACTTCCTTGCCTCGACCGGCATCGGTCTAATTCTCGTTGCCATCGCTGGCATCGCTGCCGGTGTTGCCTCGCTCATCAGCGGCTTTGCGTCCACGAGTAACAAAATCCAAGAGTGTGCCGACCGCACCGCCGCATTCCGCGACCGTATCAGGGAAGTCATCGATGCTTCGAAAACGATGGCTACCGAACAGCAACGCTATCTCGATGCACAAATGACCTCCATCGAAAAGTACGCCGCTGGACTTGCAAACATCAACAAAATGCTCAACCAAAAACACGTGTTGCAGATTCAGATTGACGCAGTGGGTCAAGAAGCATCCCGCGTGTTCGCCGAAGCAGCGAAGGCGAACAAAAAAGACGCTGCCAAATTGTGGGAACAGTATGAAAAACTACTGGAGGATCAAGTCGAACTGGAGAAACTCTGGAGAGAGTCGCTCAAGTTTACAGAGAAGCGAGCCAAAGCCGCTAGAGAAGAGGAGCGGTTAAATTATCTGAAAAATCAGTATGGCAGTCTGATCGAAGAGACCATGACTGCACAGGAACGATACACGAAAACGCTTGCTCAACTTGAGAAGGATTTCCGAGTGATGGATGGCGGAGTAAAACGCGTCAAATGGGAAGAGGAGGAACTTATCCGCAAGAACGCTACGGAGCAATGGCGTTCCCAACTCGGCATTGAAAAATCGGATGCGGCAAAACTCCACGAGCGGATGAAAGAACTCGACGACGCATTGAAGGCAAAAGTCATCAAAGATCACGAGTACGCCTCTGCTGTACAGAAGGCAAAAGAGCAGTGGGACCCGGCGACGAAAGCGGCGATAGAGGCAACGAAAAAACTCGCTCAAGCGCAAGAGCGAGCCGCCGCCGAATTCCAAAACCTTGTCAATAAATTCAAGGGCATGGGCAAAACGCCGATTGAGTCGTTCAAAGAATTGTCCGTCGATCTGCGGCGAGTGCAGGACGCACTTTCTCCGGCGGAGTTTGCGGCGGCAAAGAATAAACTGCTGTCCGATTTAGCGAACGGACTCGGCATCGCACAGTATCTTGCCGATGCCGCCACGCCCGCACAGCAACTTGCCCAAACCTACAAGAACCTCGAAGCCTACGCTCGTGAGGCGAACCTTTCGACCCAGCAACTGACCGACGCACAGAACCGGGCGAAGACGGCATTGGAAAAACAGAGCGAATACTACAACCTCTATCAGAAAGCGCAAGACTCGATGCTGACCGTCCAGCAGAAACTCAATCGGGAACTGACCCGCATTGCAGACGAGGCGAAGCAGTGGGGCTGGGACAAGAGCATCGTTGCCAGAATGCAGGAAATGAAAGCGGCGGAACTGCTCGGCGGGTCGGGCGGGGATCAGGAGTCAGGACCGGGGAGTCGCGGTAGCCAGAGTCAAAACAGGGCATTGGAATACGGCACGGTCGACTACTACGAGAAGCAGATGGAAGACAAAAACAAGCCGCTCATCGATGAAACAAAAAAACAAACCAAAGAAATCAAGGATTTCCGCAGAGATGTCCAGCATTTAAACACCGGCACCGTGCAACCGATGATATTCATCGCATAGGAGAGAATCATGGCAATCGTAGATATGTATCTTGCGGACACGGACGGATCGTATGAAGCGGACAGTGCGGAGACGACATTGGAGTGGCTTGTCTATTCCAATGTGATTCTGGACTATTCCAAGCGGATCGTTTCGCAGGGCATGATTGCGGCGGGTTCGCCGTTGATTGTGCAAGGCAGACCGAAGGGCTGGTATGCGTTCGGCACTCCGTATCAACTCGGCAATGACGCAGATGAAAAGATTTACGCGAAACGAGTTGAAGTCTTTGACCGAAAAATTATCAGAGGCAAAGGGGACTTTTTGATAAAAGACCTTGCCATTGTCGAGATATTTAACCCGGAGAATCCTCTTGTCCAATGGCGGGTGCGGCAGACGTTCACGACCGATCCGAAGGCTGACGAACCGAAGGAAGAGCCGAGCGAGAATGACAAATTCACGGTCAGCATCTTCAACGAGTGGGAAGACGTTCCGTTTCTTGAGGACGTGGTGACCGGTCGACCGGTTTTGAACTCCGCTGGCATGCCTTTTGGTTCGCCAGTGAAACGGCGACGTAAGATTCCCGTCATTTCCATGACCCGGAAAGAATACGGAAACCCGGTCGATAAGACGGTCAGGTATTCTAACACCGTTGACGGACCGTTTTTGATCGACTCGATTCTTTCACAATACGATGGTAAAATATGGACAGTAACCTATAACATCAAATATCGCCCTGAAGGATGGACGACCTACCTCATGGACACCGGTTATTACTGGTGCGATCCGGTGACTGGTTACAGGTATCCGATTTTGGGCGAGGACGATGGTTTGCCGGTCAACGAACCGGTTCGGCTGGACGGCAACGGAGTGCCGGTTCCTGTCGATTCGGACTATATTTTTAACGTCGGTCCGTTTAACAAGTATGAAACTTCGTTGCTGGCAGACTTGCGGCTTCCTGATCCGCATTCGCTCGTTGCGCTGCCTCCGCCAGAGCCGGAGCCGCCCGACGAGCCGGAAGAATAATTATGACTGAAAACATCGCCGCCTTTTCCGAACGCTTCGGACGACGCATCAAGACCGCCGTCGAGGATGTCGAAAAGACTTCGGAATCACTCCCTTCTGATAACAAGGCGACGATTCTTGCCGGTTATTCTTCGCCGGTTGAAATTACCGATTCGTGGACGCAGGACGGCGACGTGTGGAAGTGCCGGGCACGGCGGCTTTATCGGCGCGGCGGCTCTTATCAACCCATCAACGACGGCGTAGAGTTTGACTTGTATTTTCCGACCAGTGCGGAGCCGCCGGAACTTGGCATCGGCGACCGGGTCTTTGCCGTCTTTCGCGGAGTCTGGGAAGTCGTCTCCGGCGTTGCTGGCGGCGAGTCCGCTCCCCGCAAAGCCGTTCTCGTGCAACCCAAAGAACTCTTTCCCGCTTGCGAGTACAAAACGCCAACCGAACATTACATCATCGCTCCCGGCGGACGGGACGCAAACAAACAGACGATTCCGTTCATCTATTCCCTCGACCTCGCCGCCGAAAAATGGATGGCAACGACGTTCCCGGCTATGCATGAACCCATGTTCAACATGGACGCAAAGATCGTCGAGTTGGCAGACGGCACCCATCAGTTGATTATTCTTTCGGGACAGTCGGGACATCGTTTTCCCTGCATCATTCAAGGCTACAATTTCGAGAAGGATTTTATCAAGGCTCCCATTGATTTAGGAGAGCTTGGCATCAATTTTGCCGGACGACCCGCACTGGTGGGCGATCCGATGCTTCGAAACGTTGGAACAACGGTCATACTTCCCGATGAGGAGACCAATTTTTTACGATCCCTGATGGTGATTGGCGGCGGCGAGCGAAGTGTTGCGGCAACACCGGGCGGGTTGGGCAATTCTACGTTGGATTCGGTACTGTTTTCGGTGCGTGGGGAAACGCTGGCGATTGGAAGTCCCTACAGAATCCAGACTCAAAACATGGCTATCTCGAATATCGGACATACCGGATTGCCGTTCGGTCGTTTTGAATACAAGTCCTATGTTGGCAGTACCAACGACGTGATCACAAGGTTGCAACGAATTGGAACCTACGCCCGGCATCAAAACCTGCCAGTGCGAGGGATTTTGCGTCGGCGACCGCTGCTACCAAACGGGAACACGGATACATCGGCACCATCGTCGTCCAAGCCCGTCGTCGATTTCCTGCTGATCGGTGGATTCAATGAGGGAGTCGATAAAGAAGAGCGAAATAAAAGTGTTGTTTCCGGCTTTTTTAACGCTATGACTTGGAGTGCCAGTTCCATGCGGACGCAGACTTTTTACACAATGGCGATAAAAGATGTGACAAACGTCTGGGACAATCTTGCTGATCGATTCTTACATTATCCCGACTGCAAACACGTTCTCGGCGACTGCTGTGCAGAATACCTTGATGATAGTGACGAAATCCTCTGTTTCGGCGGGCGAGCCGTTGAAAACGACACGGCACCCGCCCACAAGGAACTTGCCGTGTTGAAGTTTGACGCTCTGCCCAGTCAAAGTGCAACGTGGCTTTACTCCGAGTCCGAACACGGCTACCCGCCGCTCCCGCACCCGCGCTGGTCGGCGGCATCGGTGCTGATCAAAGACTTGGTACGGACAGGCGAGACCGAACCCTGTACTCGGATTTTCATTATCGGCGGACGAGACAAAGACGGATTCGTCGCCGAAGTCGATGTTCTCAATCTGAAAACCAAAAAGTGGGAGACCGACTGGGCGGGACTCGATAGCGGAGAACTGGAAGACATTCCGGCATCGCTCGGCGGGAGTGGGACGACAATTATCATTGGCGGCGGTGGCGGAGGAGACGGAGTGCAGTCGGTCAAGGCAGGAGGCGGTATCAACGTCAGCGGCGAACGCAAGAACCCGGTCGTCGCGGCAACGGGTTTTATCTGGGGGGGCGATTTCGAATGACAGTAACAAGCGGATTCAATTTTATGCAACAGTCGGTGTTTGACGATCTTGTCAACACCAGTGCGCTTGTGCCGGGCGTTTTTTACTACACGCCGTCCGTCATTTACCTTGCCCGGACAAAAAACACGTACTACTCGTACATCGCCGGCGCGAAAGGCGATCCGGGCGAGAAGGGCGACCCTGCTTTTACATTAGAGATTATCAATGGAAACTGGTGGCTTGATGGAGTCGACACTGGCATAAGTGCAGAAGGTAAGAAAGGCGATCCGGGCGAGAAGGGCGACCCCGGAGATGTTAGCAATATCAACGTCATGTCGAAAGACGGCAGCATCGTCGGAGAAAATATAAACGGAATCGTCTATTTGCCGATTCTGCTCATGGACAATGAACCGGTAAACCCTGAACCGGGAACACTGTATTTGATAAAAGAGACCAATGCCAATTAGCATTAACGACATTCCGAACATGCAAGCGATCATGCTTGGACAACAGCATCTCCGCAAGGTCATGCTGGGCG
>Ga0123353_10017714_pt1 | contig 10491 bp, 6 predicted proteins | sample TergutLab28metaG_3_FD_92763 | JGI IMG/M metagenome (GOLD analysis project Ga0123353, IMG submission 92763) | Labiotermes labralis P3 segment gut microbial communities from Petit-Saut dam, French Guiana - Lab288 P3 | ecosystem: Host-associated > Arthropoda: Insects > Digestive system > Gut ... | reverse complement strand
TCATGAAACAACAATCCTTTCAGACTCTGGAAATACCTTCTACTTTACCCACCATGGATGAAATATTTGGTGCTAACGGTATTGATGACAGTACCATTGTGCCTTATTATTTATCCCTCCTTAAAGAAGGGATAAACGTGCATACCGTTCATGCCGAAATGGAAGGTAAAAGCAAAATAAGCCAGTTTGAGGCCCTGATTCGTGGTGCTCTGGAGAAGGGTTACCGTGTGATCCCCCTCAGCCAAGTGGCCAGATCGCTTAAAAACACCTTCCGCAGTGAGATTATATCCGGGTTTTTATCAGGGCGCGCCGGTACGTTAGCCTTGCAGCAGGAAACCATCCCTCCGCACGTATCGCAAAAAGGATAGCGTTGTTATTGATGGTTTACCGGCCCAAGCACCTTTACACGGCTTTTAAAAACTACCACTTTAAGAGGAAATGTTAAATAGGCTGTGGAAGATAGTGGAAGATAAAGGACAGGGCCTGCCTGTAGCAGACAGGTGCACGGGGTGCAATAATCGAGACATATCAGCAGAATAGTCAAGGTTGCAAGGACTACCAACGCAGGGATTTACCGCAGAGACATTTAATCAGTGCTTCATTAAAGAGCATTGAGAGGAACGGGCAGATAATACAATGGAAGGCTTACACCTGAACGGCAAATTTTACGATGGGAAAAATCTCCTTGGTTTGGCGCAGGAAAAAAACGGAGAACAAGACCTGACCGATTTTGAAAGAGCTTTCTGGTCTTTTATCACCGATTGGTTCAGTAAAGGCTCACACCTTACTCTCCAAACATCAGGCAGTACGGGACCACCCAAAAATCTCCCTGTTCGCAAAGAGTTTCTTGTGAACAGTGCTTTAATGACTTGCCGGTTTTTAGGCATCGCTCCCGGTGATACGGCTCTTCTCTGTCTTGCTCCTTCCTATATTGCGGGAAAAATGATGATTGTCCGGGCATTGACCAACCATCTTAAATTATGGATGATTTCGCCTCAGATCCATGAAATAATGACCTTTTCGCAAAAAGCAAATTTTTCTGCTATGGTTCCCCTGCAGATTCAGTCCATCCTCAATGAAACAAAAGGAAAGGACTTGCTCAACCGGATAGACAAGCTGCTTATCGGCGGAGCGTCCATCACGCCTGACCTCGAAGAAAAACTCCTTTCGTTTAATAATGAAATCTACGCTACCTATGGCATGACGGAAACCGTTTCCCATATTGCCCTGCGCAGAATCAATGGGGCGGAACGCTCCTCCTACTATCGGACTCTCCCCGGTGTCCATATTTCCATTGACGGGGAAAACCGCTTAATTATCCACGCGCCGCACCTGTGTGAGGGGACTGTCCGCACAAATGATCTGGTAGAAATGATCAGTGAAAATGAATTTAAAATCACAGGCCGTTATGATTATGTTATTAATTCCGGTGGCATCAAATTTTCTCCGGAAAAAATAGAAGAGAAGCTTTTTTCTCTCTTACCAGGACGGTTTATGGTATCTTCATTACCAAATGCGCGTTTAGGAGAAGAGTTGATTTTGGTAGTGGAAACAGGGGGGAAAAAGTACACGACCAGGGAACTGGAATCGGCAATGAAGACCATCCTCCATCCCTATGAACGCCCAAAAAGAATCTTTTTTCTGGAAACATTTCCCCTGCTTCCATACGGAAAAGTATCCCGCAAATTGATCAGAGAAAAGGTCATGGAACTGAGTCAAGAAGGATAAAGGAAAATTTTCCGGCTTTCCCTTAGGATTTGTGCAACAGCTTTAACAACTCCAAAACCGAAGAGAAAATTGTGGGCATGTGCCCTGTTTGCTTGTCCCAAGTATCTTATTTAATTCTTATAACGCTGGTGTATATCGCTTACGATGATGACTTTACGGAAATTTTCTCCTCACCTGATGAAGCTACTAAATCGGGAAGATAAACCGTCGAGGAAGGAAAAGCAATCCGGGCATTATGGGATCGTATAATATGGTGAATCTTCAACAGTATATCTTCTTTTACTCTGTTAAAATCTTCTCCTTCCGTCCTTTGGGTGTGGATATTGATCAGGATATCCAAAGATGAAGCCGAAATCGCTGTGAAGTGAGAAATAACTCCTTTGTTCTGATCAACATCCGGGTGCTCAATAAGCATTTTGCGGATATCTGCAACAATGACCATAATCTTTCCGGCATCATCATAACAGAGGCCGATTGTTTCCTGGATGCGGCGATGACTCATTCGTGACGGGTTTTCCAGAGAAATGGTGGTAAATGTGGCATTAGGAACATACAGTGGGCGATTTTCAAAGGTTCGTATACGGGTAAGGCGCCAACCAATATGTTCAACAACCCCTTCAATATTTTTATCGGGAGAACGAATCCAATCCCCAACGGCAAAAGGGCGGTCCAGAAATATGGCAAGGCCACCAAAAAAATTGGCGAGAATATCTTTAGCCGCAAACCCAACGGCAATACCACCAATACCACCAAAAGCGAGAACTCCTGTAAGGCTGACCCCGAAAATACGTAATAACAGCAAAAAAGCAATAATAAGAATAGAAATTTTGATCAGTTTCCCGATGGCATTTGCCGTCGCAAGATCAATGAAGTCTCCTTTTTTCTGATGAGAATCAATAACATTATCATGTAAGGTCTGAACAAGGGTCAATCCAAATAACGCCAATGCGGATACAATGCCGATGAGGCAGAGCATATTACAAATATTCAACAGAATTTCTTGCCTGATTATCAATTTTGCGGCAAAACACCCTCCTACTACCCAAATTATGATAGTCAGGGATCTTTTCAGAGCGATCAGAGCTGCATGGCTCCAAATGTGTCCCGTCTCTTCCGCTTTTTTATACAGATGAGATAAAATGATCCGCTGAAAAAACTCACAAATAAGCATGAAAAGGATCATCAGAGCAATAATCGCCCATCTATAGCGGGAGTAATCAAGCAACAGATTGCGAATAAAATCGCTCAGATCCATTTTATTTCTTCTCCTTCAAGTTAAACAGATAAAAGTGACAAGGCAAGGCACTATGCCAACATACAACAGGAGTAAAACACACAAAATCACTGATACAGGCCATGATCGTAAAGAAGTGTATTATCCTTTTAGTCCCAGTTTTTTCAACTTATATCGCAACATACGCTCGCTGACACCAAGTATTTCCGCGGCCTTGGTCTGATTATTCCCCGCGTCAAGCATGGCATTCATAATCATTTTTCGTTCCACATCCTCCAAAGATTTTTTTAATAATCCCGTGTCCATTTCATCTTCATCCCCAACTTCTCTCTGAAAGGGGAGATCTCTAAGAGAAATCACATTATCCCTCGCAATCACAACAGCTCTTTCCATGATATTCTCCAATTCCCGCACATTACCGGGATAATCATATTTTAGCAGCCGATCACGCGCTTCGCTACTGACGCCTCGCATTGGTTTTCCATTCTCAGCGGCAAATTTTTTCAGAAAATAATCAATTAAAGGAACAATATCGTCCTTTCTTTCGCGCAGGGGAGGAATTTTCATAGCTACCACATTCAGACGATAAAAGAGATCCTCCCGGAAAAATCCCTCTCGTACCCGTGCTTCTAAATTTCTATTGGTTGCGCTGACGATGCGGATATCAGAAAACATAGTCTGATTGCCACCAACACGCTGGAATTCACGTTCCTGAAGAAATCTCAGGAGTTTGACCTGGACAGAAGGAGGAATTTCACCAATTTCATCAAGGAAAAGGGTTCCTCCGTCCGCCTCTTCAAAGCGCCCAATTCGCCTGACTGTAGCACCGGTAAACGCACCCTTCTCATGGCCGAAAAGCTCACTTTCTAAAAGGGTTTCCAATAATGCGGCACAGTTGACCGTAATGATCGGTTTATCGGAACGCGGACTGAGCTGGTGAATCAAGCGGGCAAATAACTCCTTTCCTGTGCCGCTTTCACCTTCCAAAAGTACCGTGGCGCGGCTACTGGCGATGCGGCCGACCATATTGATCAGCTCTTGCATTTGAAAACTGCGATAGATGATATCTTCGCTTGTAATTTCTTTATTTTTCAGCTCTTTCCTTAAAAGTTCGTTTTCACGAATAAGGTCCTTCCGCTCGGAGATACGCTCAATCTGAAGCAACAACTCATCCAATTCCAAAGGTTTCATGATGTAGTCCAAGGCTCCGGCTTTCATCGCCTCGACAGCGGTTTCAATGGTTCCGTGGGCAGTGATAATCACCACATCAATTTCGGGATTAATGGCCTTTACAGCTTTGAGGACATCCATCCCGCTCATGCCAGGCATCTTATAATCCAGCAGAAGCAAATCAAAATGATGGTTGCGGACATGCTCTAGCCCCTCTTCTCCGTCCGCTCCTTCCATTACCGCATGTCCTTCATTCTCAAGAAAATCGCGCAACATTTCACGCTGTGTTTTTCCGTCTTCCACAACAAGGATATCTAATTTCTTCATGATGCCTGCCTTATGCTGTTTCGTCCATTTTTGTTTTTTCTATTCCCCTTGTTTTTAACAGAAAAACCTCAAGGGTTGTTCCCTTACCCTTCTGGCTCCAGACACGAATGTCACCTCCATGTCCGCGAATGATTTCGTGAGCCAAAGCAAGGCCCAAGCCCAATCCCTTTTCTTTCGTCGTAAATTCAGGATTGAATACTTTTTCCACTTCTTCCCGCGTCATGCCGCACCCTGTATCCGTAACAGAGATTTTGAGCATATTCTGACTGTCAGAAGCGGCGCTTATCGTAACACTGCCTGGTTCATTAATTGCTTCCATGGCATTTTTAATGATATTGAGCAAGGCTTGCTGCAATTTGTCGGCATCCATGGGGATGGTCAAGGTATCATCTGGTAATTGGGTATAAAACGCGATATTAAGGCTTTCCGCCTCGTCTTTGAGAAGAAAAAGAATTTTCTGGATAATCTGGTTGATGGGATAATCATGCAGTTCCAGACGGCGGCTTTTGGCAAATGAAAGAAACTCCTCAATGATACCATTCAATCTCCTGATCTCATCACGAATAACACTTGTCAGATTTTGGAAAGAAATTACCTTGTTCTGATCATCAGGAACATAGTCTCTCTGCAAACGCTGACTTGCCATGCTGATGGCATTCAGAGGATTGCGAATTTCATGGGCAACACCGGCGGCAAGCTGCCCCAAAGACGACAGACGCTCCGCTTTTTCCAGTTGCCGTTCCATTTGCACGATACCCGTTAAATGTGTTTTCTGATTCCTGTAAAGAATCCACATGGAGAGCAAAGCAACAACCACAACCGAAAGCAGCATAAAAAACACGTTCCTCGTATTTTCCTCAATCAGCCGATCCGCATTGCCCCGATCCAGCCCCAAGCGGACCAAACCGTTAATTTTCCCATTCATATTCAATGAAACAGCCATATCAAGAATAGTTTTATCGAGATAGGACACCTTTCTACTGGCGATGACACGCCTACCGGAAAGAATATCGGCGGTGGGCATGTCGTCCCCTTGCCATTTCTGGGGGATATGCCCCGTCTGATCGTAGTATCTTCCCGTCTGATCCATAATAATCATATAGCCTACGCCCAATCCCTGGGCTCCGCCAGATTCTTCAATGGCCTGCTCAATAGCAACCTTCGGCCCCAAATATTGGAGAAGACCATCAATATGAATGGCAATGATAATGGTAATACCCTTATCTCTGCGATCCAGAGTGACATATCCGATCTTATGACTTGCGGCATAATCGTTAAAAGTTGCAGGACTCATATAAGGACGGGCGGAATTCGGATCACCTGATTTTTTCCATGCGGCAATATCCTTTTCAATGGGCCGGCTCTCAAAAAGAATTCTATTATCTCGATCAATGATACCAACATACCAGAGTCTCTGATCCACGACAAAATCATACAGGTAGGTATTACTTATTTTCCCCTTTTGCCGAAGATCATCAATATTCTTACCCATACCATAAAGAGTTTTATTAAGACGCATCTGCGTCGCATCTAGGGAAGCGGAATTACCGCTTCGATAGGCTTTAATCAGTTTGTTCAGGTTTTGTTCCGCCAAACTTTGGATGACGCTGACAATACTAATTCCCCGGTCTTCAATAAAATCTGTAATGGTTTTATCAATGCGTCGAATATCAAGAACTCCTACAAGCAAAATAAGCCCAACAAAAACAACGCAAACCAAGGCAACCGCAAGAGGCTGAAGAGGAGAAATATTGTCATTAGGTACGCGATGTTGCCAGATGAGTCTTTTTCTTTTTATTATTTTCATAAGTTCTTATTACATGGGAAAGACTGATTAAATTGGCTGTAGGAGATAAAGCGCAATGACTACCTGTCGGCAGACAGGCGCATGGAGCATAATAACCGAGACAGATAGTCGAAGTTACGGCCATCGCGCAACGCGGTGATCTACCCGCACAGGTATTTAATCAGTGCTTCCCACGAATATTCTTTAAATTTTATTCACCATCCCTCAATTCGACTATTTTGTCGAATACACCTGACAATCGCATCCCATTGCATCCCATTGTTTTTACATCATTTTGTTCTGATATTGATAACAATTCGACATTTTTTGCCGGACGCTCCACTATGCGATAAAGATTTTCTTTTTTATATTAACCACTTACAATCAAAGATCATTGTGGCATACCCTATGCATTAAGAGTGCCAACATGGGTAGATAAATTGGCAGAACAAAAGGCATGTTCAAGCCAGTAAACGATCCCAGATAGGGGCGATAGCCCTGCTCTCTTTGTCAGTGGAGAGGGAAGTTCCCTCTCCACACCCTCCTTTCATCTATGTAATTCCTTTCCAGCCGGCTTTTTCACTGATATAACAAGGCACATGGTAAAATTGCATAGCATAAACTCTATCGTTTCCGGTATCCATATCATCTTTTGCAATATCGGACAATCCAGCAGGTCATGACATTTTCCCCTCGTCATTTTCACTCATGAAACAGTCTTTTTTGCTGTCCCGGTAATACCTGAATAAAACAGATGATGAATATGTTGACAAACAATAGCCCTGTGGCTAATTTATTTTCCTATTCCCTTCAGGAAAGGTGTGGTCATGATTGAAGATATGCTTGATAAGACAGCAGAAAAAATACTTAGCCTTGATGAGGCGTCTCTGACCGCCCTATGGGATAAATACAAAGTACGCATAGAACAGGTGGACCGTTCACGCGAATGGGAGAAATCCGTTATTATTTTCTTTATTATCAATGCCGTAAGGGCCAAAAATCATCTGTTCAATGAATATATTCTCCAAGAGCAGAGGGAACGCAGAGAACATAAACCAGATAAGAAACCTGCGTCTCCTCACAAGCCCAACCTCCGAATTATAAAATAATGGACATCGTTACCGCAGAAACAAGACTGAAAAATCTAAAAGAAGCTATTCGCTACCACAATGAATGCTACTATATGTTTGATGCCCCGGAAATCACGGACGGGGAATATGATCGTCTGTTGATTGAACTGATGGAAATTGAGCGTCAGTTCCCCTCTCTTCTCTCTGCTGATTCTCCTACCCAAAAGATAGGCGCGGCTCCTGCGGAGCGCTTTCCCACCGTTCGTCATTTATCGCCCATGCTTAGTCTTAGTAACGCTTTTTCCGATGACGATATCTATCAGTTTCTCAAAAGGATCAAACAATTCGCCGTTATTGCCGATAACATCTCCTTCATCGTGGAACCCAAACTGGATGGACTCGCCCTGAATCTGATTTATGAAAAAGGAACTCTCGTGCGGGCGGTCACGCGTGGTGACGGTGATATGGGAGAAGATGTCACTTGGAATGCCAGAACCATTCGCACCCTTCCCCTGACTATTCCGCAACAAGACCGTTTTCCCGTACCTGATGTGATGGAAATCCGTGGTGAAGTCTGCATAGAAATTGAGGCCTTTCGTAATCTTAACCGCCTGCGTTTTGAAGAGGGTGAAGCGCCCTTTGCCAACCCCAGAAACGCCGCGGCAGGTTCTCTGAGACAACTGAACCCTCAGATCACGGCCAAACGTCCTCTGATCATCTTTCTTTACGCCATCGGTCACACTACCAACTCTTTTTCCACAAGTCAGGAAGAGAACCTGAACCTTCTTTCTTCATGGGGCTTTCCTGTAAATCCTCTTATCAGAAAACTGGATGGTATTGATGCCTGTGTTGACTACTATCACATGATGGAAGGACAAAGAGATTCTCTGCCTTATGAAATTGATGGTGTCGTTGTGAAAGTGAATGACTTAGCCATTCAGGAAAAACTGGGAGCTCTTTCACGGAGCCCGCGATGGGCCCTCGCCTGCAAGTTCCCTCCACGTCAGGAATTAACCAAAATTGAGGATATTATTGTTCAGGTAGGACGAACCGGTGTTTTAACTCCGGTGGCCATTATGAAACCAGTTTTAGTAGGAGGGGTAATGGTCAGTCGCGCCACCCTCCATAATATGTCGGAAATTGAAAAGAAAGATATCATGATCGGCGACACGGTCCTCGTACATCGCGCCGGTGATGTCATCCCTGAAGTCGCCATGGTTCAGAAAGAGAAAAGAACTGGACAAGAGCAACCCTTTGTCATGCCTTCCCTGTGCCCTGAATGTGGCGCCGATGTCATTCAACTTGAGAATGAAGTTGCCCGTCGTTGTATCGGCTTGGCTTGTCCCGCTCAAATTAAAGAGAGAATCATACACTTTGCCTCAAAAAAAGGATTGGGCATCAGTGGGTTAGGGGAAAAGTTGATTCAGCAAATGGTGGCCAGAAAAATGATCCATGATCCTGCCGACCTCTTTTATCTTGAAGAAAAAGATTTTCTGCAATTGGAACGCTCAGGCCACAAATCTTCCCGCAACTTGATTTCCTCCTTGAACGCTGCGAAAAAGACAACTCTGGAAAAGCTGATTTATGCTCTGGGAATACGGCATGTAGGTGAACATGTGGCGCGAATTATAGTTCAATCCTATCCTTCCCTGGAAGCTATCACGACGGCGTCCAAGGAAGATCTTGTGGCTATTCGTGATATAGGACCGGAAGCGGCGGACAGCATCACCCGCTTTTTCCAAGAGCCGCAGAATCTTCAGATTATTACAAAGCTAAAAGGGGCCGAAATGGAATGGCCACTCTCCGTCACCACTGCAATTTCTACCCCCTTAGCGGGTCGTTCCTTTGTCTTTACAGGCACTCTTGTAAAAATGAGGCGAGAAGAAGCGAAACGCATGGTTCTTGCCCAAGGCGGTATGGTTCATTCATCCGTATCACAAAAAACGGATTTTGTTGTCGCTGGTTCCGATGCCGGTGTAAAACTGGAAAGGGCAAGATCCTATGAAACAAGAATTCTGACAGAAGAAGAATTTCTACAGATGCTGGCATAAATTATTTTCCAAGATATCATCTGAAGATTCCAATAGCCTAAAGATGTTATATTTTACCGGCGTTTTTACAAGGAAATCATCGCTTATATTCCCGCATCCCAGAGGCAGGGCATGAAATATTTTACGTCTCCCACCAGCTACTTCACCTACGGAGAAAGTACCAAGCGTAATTTGCGATTGGTTCTCAGATTTATTTCTATCCTGGCCATACTGGTCACCATTTACAGCATTATTTTCCAGTTCCTGATGGCCTATGAAGAAAGGCATTATTCATGGATCACCGGACTTTACTGGACTCTCACGGCTATGACAACGCTGGGTTTCGGTGATATTACTTTTACCTCAGATCCGGGCCGCGCCTTTTCCATCCTGGTCATGCTTTCCGGCGTCATCTTCTTGCTGACTATGCTCCCCTTTATTTTTATCAGGTTTTTCTACGCCCCGTGGGTTGAGGCGGAATCTCAAAAAAGAACCCCCCGTGAATTACCCCATGCCACAAAGGGCCATGTCATTATCACAAACTACGATCCTGTAACTATCGCCCTGATAGAAAAACTGAGAGTACATGATCAAGACTATGTTGTTCTTATGGAAGATTACAATCAAGCCCTCAGTCTTTATGACGAGGGAATTCGTGTTGCCGTGGGCAATATTGACGATCCGGAAACCTTCAAAAAGATGCGTGTAGAAAATGCCGCCCTGGTTGTGGCCACAAATCGCGATGAAATAAATACCAATATCTCCTTTACCGTTCGTGAAGTGAGTGACACTGTTCCTGTCATTACCACGGCCAACTCCCCCTTTTCCGACGATATCCTCCGGATGGCGGGAAGTAACCGTGTGCTGCGGATCTACGATATTCTGGGACGCTCTTTGTCCATATGGACAATAGGCGGTGATTGTCGCTCCAATATTATCTGCCGGTTTGGCGAATTACTTATTGCCGAATTTTCCACCATTGGCACGCCTCTTGTAGATAAAACACTGGCAGAAGCCCGCACCAGGGAACAATTCGGTGTAACAGTCGTAGGAATATGGGAACGGGGAAAATTCGAGATTCCTAATGCCCATACCCGCATCCAGCGGACTAATGTCCTGGTGCTGGCAGGGACGGAAGAAGGTCTG
>Ga0123353_10017710_pt1 | contig 10492 bp, 4 predicted proteins | sample TergutLab28metaG_3_FD_92763 | JGI IMG/M metagenome (GOLD analysis project Ga0123353, IMG submission 92763) | Labiotermes labralis P3 segment gut microbial communities from Petit-Saut dam, French Guiana - Lab288 P3 | ecosystem: Host-associated > Arthropoda: Insects > Digestive system > Gut ... | reverse complement strand
TCCCGTTTATGTCTCTGAATTTAAAGGTTTTACAGACGTAAAAGAATACTATATGAAAAGCGACAGAATATACAGATATTGTGTCGGACTATACGAAGGAAACCAAGCCCTGAACGAATTAGACAAAGTAAAAGCATCAGGATACAAAGATGCTTATCTCGTGCCGATTGAAAGATATGCGGCGTTTGAGATTGAGTGAATATGGTGAGTCACTGTAGGTGATAGTTTTTTCATTATATTCTTTGGTTATTTTTTTGATTCAAAATAAAGATTTTATCAATAATAAAAAAGTGTTAAATACGGTTAAATGTTTCTCAAAACTCTTTTAATATTTTATTTTTTCTTTTTTTTGTAAAAAATTATCAAAAAAATTACCTTAAAAATGAAAATACATAACACCAAATACAAAATTGTTTTATTCTTGATTTTCACTGTTTTTCCGAATAGTTTCGCACAACAAAATACAGAATTTAACAAATTAGCAGACAAAATAAACAAAATATCAAATTTTCAAAAGACAAAAGGACTTGATTTGTTAGACAGTTTGTATAAAATGGCTTATAACAGTCCTGACAGTTCTTTGCTTATTGCTCGTTGTCTATATGAAGATGCAACATTAAAGCAACGACATGGAATTATTGATACACTACTGATAAGAAAAATTAAAGAACAATTAGCGAAAGAATCTCAAATGCTTCAAGTACAGTCATTATTGCAATTAGCTTTAAGTAATTATTATCTTAATGAAGGAAAATATTCAGATGCTTTTTTTATTTTCCATAAAGAATTAGAAAAATTTAAACAACTTCAAGACAATAGTTATATAGTAAGAACATTAAACGGGCTAGGGTTGATTTGTAGTAGAATTAATCTGCATAATTTAGCAGAATATTATTATCTCGAAGCAGATAAATATAATAAACCGGAATTTCCTGACTATTTTTTGATTAAATTTAACAAATTTAACTCACCATATTACGAAGATGTTGCTATTGATTCATTATTAAATTTAGTTGAATTTGCTAAAAATGAGAAATATACTGAAATTATACCACTGCTATATTTAAGTTTAGGAAGGTTTTATTTATTATCTGAGCCAGAAAAAGCATTTATGTATTTTGATGAAATTCAATTTATGTACTTTGATGCTCCGATATTTAAGTCTTTACAATATGCTTTCATTGGTTTTCATTACTTTAACAACAGTGATTTTTCGGAAGCTTTACGCTATTATAAAGATGCTCAAATTATAATGGAAGAAGGTACAGATTTCTTAAATCTAAAAGCTTTATATAATGGAATTTCTATAATTTATGGAAACCTAAATATGTATGACAGCGCATTCATTTATTCTCAAAAAAGTGAAGATTTATCTCAAAAAATACATTCCAATCTCATAGCTATTGAAACACATCAACAAAATATAACTACCATGTATGAAGCATCTTTAAAAGATTTAAATATTGCTGAGCAAAAAAACGATATGAAAAACAGACAATTAGCAAATGTTCTAATAATTTCAATTTCAGCCATAATGTTAATTTTATTGTTTCTTTTACTTGTGCAGAAACAAAAACGCCGTAAAACAAAAGAATTGACAGACGAAATTAAATCAAAAGAAATAGAAAAACAGAATCAGAAAAAATTATTGGATGCAAAAAAAAGAGAAATAACATCATATTCTGCCCTGGTAACTAATAAAAATCAACTTCTTAAACAAATAAAAGATCTTAATACACAAGAACATAATAATAACATTATAACAAAAATAGATGATATTATACGTGACAATTTAAATATTGATAAAGAATGGGATAATTTTAAACTGCATTTTGATAAGGTACACCCTGATTTTTTTGAGAAACTGAAACAACAAAACAACCACCTAACCGAAGAAAACTTAAAATTATGCGCTTATATCAAAATGAGGCTGTCATCCAAGCAAATAGCACAACTTTTAAATATTGGCTACAGGTCAGTCGTTACAGCACGAAATCGGTTAAAGAACAAATTGCATCTTTCAGAAGATGAGGATTTGGATGATTTTATCGGGAGTCTTTAATTGAAAAATTCACCTTTAAATTTTTTTAAGAATACATTTTTGAAAATCAATTTTGAACTTCTATTTTCATTTTTTTTCATTTTTTACCCATTTTTCCACCTCTTAATTTCCACACCATTCACCCCAAAAATGCAAACAATTGATATACAACAAAATAAATTTCAAAATGTTTACCATTTGTTTACCTGATATTTTTGTTTATTAAAGTGAGGCGCTGTAATTTTGCGGCTTGAATTTTAAATAAAATTTTTAATTAAAACATTTGTGTATTATGGTAATTAGTTTTTTTAAAGTTGCAGTTGCAACTATGGTAACGGTTACATTGAGTAGCCAAAGTATTAATTTTAAACAATTTATATTATGAAAAAGAAAATTTTTACAGTTGCAACAGCAACTATGCTAATGAGTTTTGGGTTACAAGCCCAAAATAATGGAAATGTAGGACTATCATTTAAAGATGATGGTGGAGGTTATTTAAAAGATAACCGGAAAACAGAATTTTTTGATGGATTAAATTATCAAAAAGTTGGAATATCTGAAGAATTGCAGATAAAAAGTAATAATGTAACGTTTGAAAAGTTATTTTCGGACAAAACGAGGATAAATACGGATTCTTATTTTAACCACAATGAAAACCAGCAAAAAATTAGATTAGCGGATTATAGTGTGAAAAAATCTTCAAGAGATGATGTCGCAACAATTACTTTTAAAGTTGTGGGTAATCCATTAATTTCTTATGGACTTTATAATGGTTATCACATGCTTATAGATACCGATCACTTATTGTGCGACAAGATTTTTAAGCAACTTTATAATACATGGGATAAACTATATCAAGATTGTGATTACAAAATTCCTGAAAATGCAAGTTCTAATCTGTACAATCCAAACGGACTTTTGGATGATGAAGTATCAATTGATATTCCGGGAGGAATTTATGATTTAATTATTATAAATCCTGCTCCGGAAAATGGGGTAGTGTATATATGTGAATTGGTAATAAATGATAAATTATATGATGCATATTTAGATAATTTTGAGTTTAAAGATGGTTATGAATATATTTTTTATATAGAATATTTACATTATACTTATATTTATCCAGATTATGATATTTCGTTATATGGATTTTTTCTTCCAAGTGGTCCTAAATTAACTAATCAGGAAAGAGTACGAGTTTTTTTACAAAATACAGGAACACAAGATATTTCAGGAGAGGTTGAATTGAAGTATAGAATTAATAAAGGCAATTGGACAGAACCTGAGGTTCTTAATATAGAAAATTTATCTGCGGGCGATATAATTTCTTATTCTTTTAACACCTTTGCCGATTTTTCTATAACAGGTATTTATGAAGTTGAGATGTCTTTTAACTATAATATGGATTTATTAACAATGAACAATTCAAATATTGGAGTTACTAAAAAGACAGGAGTGATGAATTTACCTTTTGTTGAAAACTTTGATCACAGATTTTGCTTTGATATGAATTGGACTGTAATAAATGCGAAACCGGAAGAATACTGGGAAATTTATAATTGGAAGTACTGTGATTGGAATCCGGACGCAGATGATGGTCAGGGTTGTTTACAAATAGTTTGTCCAAATGGACGCGACTATCTTGATCTTCCTATAATTCCTGCTGATGATTATATAATTTCTGACCCTATAAATTTTCCTGAACAAGGAACTTATAATATTTCTTTTTGGTGTCTTGCTGGTTTAGGAGAATTGGAAAAACTTAGAATTTTATATGGTAGTTCTTCAAATTATGAAGAAATGACTGAATTAGCAGATTATACTATACCAAGAACTGGCCATTTATTTAATATGTATTTTGAAAATTTTGAGATAGAAATACCGGGTATTTACTATTTCGCATTTCACTATTATTCTAATACCAATGATGGAGGAAATTTTATAGAATTAGACAAAATTAAGATTGCTCAAGGCGAATTTGTAGGAGTTCCTGATATTATGATTAATAGAGTTTTAACTCCGGCATCATCCTGTACTTTAAGCCAAGGTGAAATTGGCGCAGAAGTTTATAACAAAGGTACAGCTCCAATCAGCGAATTTACATTGACTTATCAAGTGGACGGGAATACTCCTCGAACACAAACTTTTAATGAAACTATTGGAATTAGAGAAACAAAAACTGTATATTTCAGGTTGGAAGTTGATTTTTCGGAAGTTAAAGATTATATCGTCAAACTTTCAGCCTCAACTCCAAATGAAGAAAATACAGATAATAACGAAATGGAAGTTGTTGTAAAACACTATTTTCCTGTTACAGAACTTCCATATACCAGCAATTTTCTTTTAGATTTCAGCGATTGGTCACCCGCAGAAACAGATGGATGGACGATTAACTGGAATGGCTGTTATGCTCCAAATTATTATAACTTGAATGTTCCATTACTTTCAAGATGTTTTTATTTAGAGCCTGATATATATCGTTTGAGATTTAATTATAATGCAGGGTTGATATTTGGAACAGATGATTTTTATGTAACTTATGGAAAATCAGGTACAGATCCTTACGAATGGGAACCTGTAAAAGAATTTTTAAATTGTTCTACAGATGATTATTACTTAGTGATTGAAGAGGAATTCGTAGTAATTGAAATAACTGAAGCAGGCGAATATGTATTTGCTTTTGTTGCAACCCGTTACGATGGTAATCTGGGAATTTTTGAAGTTACAGTTGAAAAAGCTCCTGACCATGATTTCAATCTTAAAAAAGTCGAACGGTCAGGTTTAGCCCGTCTAACGCCTGCATATCAGTTAGAAGGCGAAAAAACATTTACTGCAGTTCTTGAAAATAAAGGCAAGGCTAATGAAAGCGGAGATATAAAATTACTTCTCAATAATAATGAAATTACTTCAGAAAATTTTATTTTTTCAGAGGCAGGACAAACGTTGAATATTGAACTAACACATGTATTTGAAAAACCTGAAAAGGAATCTTTATTATTCAAATTCATTGCATCTAATAATAATGGGCTTTCATTTGAGACAGAGATACTTACTATTGTTTCCGATTCTACTTATGCCTGGGACAATATTGATGGTAACTTTTTTGATGGATTAGGTATTAATGGATCGTCCGGTAAATTTGGATTAATTTATGAACTTCAAAAAGGAGATGTTGTTACATCAATTACAGTTGGCTTGATTGAAATTGAATTTACAGGCAATTTAGGATTAGCAATTTATGAAGTAAATGATAAATTGGAATTGGGGAAAAATATTTTTGAAGCGGAATATCCACGTACAAATGGAAGTTATGAAAAAGGTATTACTTTTGATATACCAGATACATATTTGAAGCCAGGTAAATATTACTTTGAAGTGCGTCAGTTGTCATATTTAAATATTGGAATTGCCTATGATGAAGATCCTGATGGGTATTTTTATGATAACAATTTTAATTCAGGTTTTTTGGAAGTAATTAAAGGAATGGGATTCGGATTTATCCATATACGTCCAAATTTTGGATTTAATGGAAGTGGTATTTCAACAAAAAGTATGTCTTTAACTCAACTCACATTATACCCAAATCCTGCAAGAGACGAATTGAGAGTTGATAATGGAGAGTTGGAAATGGAGAATATAATCATTTACAATGCAATGGGACAAGTTGTGTTATCGGTTTTAAATATAAATTCCACTTCATACAGGTTGAATACTGAAAAGTTAACTTCAGGAATATACTTTATTTCAGTGCAAACTAAAACAAGTATTGTAAATTCAAAATTCGTTATAAAGTAAAATAATAGTAAGAAAAAATTGTTAAAAATAAAAGATTTTTATTATGAATAGGAATTTTTTTAAAGTTGCAGCAACTATGTCAATGGTTTTTGGACTATTAACTCAAAATGGTAATGGTCAATCAATTAATGATGATAATGAAGGTTATTTGCAAAAAAGCAGGAATTTAGAATTTTTTGATGAGAATAACTATCAAAAAATTGAGGTATCGGAAGGATTACATGTACAAAAAATAAATGAGAAAAGGTCAGGGGAAAGTTCTCATGTAATTTATAAGGAAATTAAAAATCAACCTTCACCAACAAAAAATAATTATCATTTTAAACTTACGATTGAAGGTAATTGGATGAGCTTAATAATAGGTAATGGAGATGATTTCGCAGATATGACTTCTTGGAATCAATTGGGAGGTAATATTTATGAAACAATGTTACCAGAAGGATATTATGATTTCGTAATATCGGGAAGTGTGAGTTATTTACCTGATTCTGCTATTCCGGCATATATTAGTTACGATCAAATTCTTATTGATGGTGATACAGAAATAACAGTAAATATGAACGAAGCAGTTCACAAAGTATCATTTAATTTGGTTGATGTCAATAATAATCCTATAGATGTGTTAGGAGATGGAGTTCGCTATGCAACATTTATTGATTTAACATTTTCAATGCATTATTCCATTGATTTTACAAATATTTTGCTTGCTACTTGGTTACCTCTTGAGGATTTTTATTTTTTTGTAAACGATATGGGAACCAGAAATAAAATAATAATAAGATTTGACCTTATTTCATCAGAAGGCGCCCAGTATCTTTATTCTTTTCAGATTGAAAATGAAGTTACAGGTGATACTGTTTTAGAAAATACAGGTGAAGAAGTAATTCATTATACTCAAATGTTTAAATCATCTGAAATTCTTCCGGTAACATCTTTATACGGTATTGACGGTTTAATAATTTATTACGACTTTGAAAATGAATTTGGTCATAAGTGGTATTGGTCACGTCATGTAGGGCAAAATTATTTATGTGATGAGTCCAAACCATATTCTCTTTATACTAATGTAAAGTTAGTTAAAGAAAATCCGGTATCAGGAGATATAAATGTATTTGTTATTCCTGTCTTTTTTGAAAGATACGGAGTTGCAAACAGTTACAGAGGGTATGTTGTCCCATTTCCAATGACTATTAATAAAAATGATGAATTGATTTTAGATTTTTTTTCTCATTTAGAATATCCTTTTGTACCGTTTGAAGGGTTTGGAAATAATATTTGCAGTAACCATCTATCAAGAGTTTGGAATAAAGATGAATACTTTTATGAAGGATATAGAACGCCTCATTTGTATTATCAGGCAAGGAATTATAATACTGAAACTAATCCCAATCCAAAATTTAATGGAGCAATATTAAGTGGAGGTTTAGTTTTTATGGGTGAATTTAACGAAAAAAAATTTAACCATGGGGATATATCTGTTGTTCTTTCAAGAAATAATATTGAAATTTATAATGACCAAATTTTTAGATTTAACTTAACTGATATGTTAAATCCGGTAAGTTCGAAATATAAAATGGAAATTACGAATGATGAAGTTTTTGCTTATGATCAAAACATGGTTAATTATACAACAATTGAATTTGATTTATCAAAAATTGATGCTAATCCTCCAACATTAACAATGTTAAGAGTAATTCAAAATGAGAAAATTTCGATGTTCATTTCCGATGTAAGTGATGCCCGTCTTGAAATTACGGCAGGGGATTTTGAATCAGTATATATAAATATTCCTAATAATCCTAATAATTATTTCAATTTTATAAAATATGATAAAGTTCCTGATATAAAAGTATTTTGGTCATACGAAGGTGAAACTTTTTATGAATTGTCCGTGGAGGAGGATGTATCAAAATTTTATCCCGTATATGGAAACTTCTTCAATGTAAGTCTCTCTCCATTAGCAACTTTTGATTTGAATAATGGCTGGATAACAATTAAAATTGTATTGACAGATGAGGTTGGTAACAGTCAGGTACAGGTATTGGATCCTCTTTTCTATTATGGTGATTTTGTTGGAATAGAAAAAACAATATTGTCTAATACTGCTTATCCTATTCCATTTACGGACTTGGTAACCATTGAATTAAATACTCCTATATCCGGATTAACTTATTTTGAAATTTATGACATTTCCGGTAGAATAGTTCACCAACAAAAAGTAAATGCCAATGAAACAAAAACTTTTTCCTATAATGGAAAACATTTAAAAGATGGGGTTTATTTTTATGGAATTTATAATCAGGGGAAGAAGATCAGTGGGAAAATAGTGAAGAATTGAAATTTGAAAATTGAAAATTTCTTTGTGTACATCGTGCACCTTTGTGTGCCTTTGTGGTAAAAAAAAATATAACCACAAAGTACACAAAGGGTTTCACGAAGGAACACAAATGGAAAAAGTTTGTTGATAAATAAATTAGTAAATAAAAAATGGAATGCCCTGCGGATTTAAAAAATTGCAGGGTGTTTTTTTATGTGCATTTACGTCCATCCCTAAAGTTGTTTGCGATTAAAGACGCGAATACTTCAAATCACTTCCCGCAGAAACGGCAAAGAAGATGTATGGCGCAAACTGCCGTAGCGGAAAATAATACAGATAAAAATACGTTTGTCTTATAAAAAAATCCCCTGATTGCGAGCTTAGGAATTAGGGGGTGAGTAGTTATGAAAATTATGAAAACTATAAAGAAAATATCATTATCAACAACTTTAGCGTTCATACTGGAGTTTGTTCCCAACATTGTTGAGGGACAAAATACATGGTATATTTCTGCTGATGTGAACCAATCGGGCTACGTTGGAGATGGTTCCTTAAATAACCCATGGAATCTTCGTAAAGGGTTGGAACAGAAACAAATAATAATAAATCAATCAGGCATAAAAATAGTACCATTACCAAACTTTATAAGAGTCCAACCTGGTGACACCGTTTATTTACGCGGAGGAACTTATTGGATAAAAGATATGATCAGACCAAAATATATAAACAATATTAAAGTTTCGGGAGAATATGATAGTAATGGTGTTACAACTATAACCAGCGTATTAACGGGCAAAGAAGATAATCCAATTCATGTAAGGAATTACCCCGGCGAACATGCAGTTATTGATATGAACCCAGGAACTAACGTACCAGCCATTTCTCCTGTTTGGACAGATAATAAATTATTAATTCAAGGTCAGTACACTAATTATTATGATTTTGAAATAACAAATTCCGGGAGTGGAAGATTTACAGAGCGTGCAGGTGTTAGTTGGTCTGACCCTGCTGATTTATATAGAGGTAGTATTTCTGTTGGAGGAGGAAACGGTCCTTCCGGATCCGGAATTGGCGTCAAAATAATCAACTTTATTATACACGATATTGCGAATGGCATTTTTTCATCAACTACAGCCATAAACTCTGAAATATATGGTTGTATAATTTATAATAACGGGTATGATGCTCCTGACGGAAAAGGGCATGGTCACGGAATATATGGTCAGAACAATACCGATATCAAATTGGTTTCTGATAATATCGTATTTAACCAATTCTCATTAGGTTTCCAGATGTACAGTAGTGGTAGCGGAGGTGGAAATGCAGGTTTTGACTTTTATAGAAACATCTCTTTTGGAAACGGGTCATCTTCTATATACAATAAAAATGGAGGAGATTCAGGTTATCTTGCTGAAGGTGAGAATGTTACTGTATCTGAAAATCATATATATTTTGGTGGTGGACAGTTCGGTGGAGTAATTTTTACTGATAATTATATTGCGAATGGTGGCGTTACTATCAATACATATAGCGGTTCAATAGCAAAAATAAAAGATAATACATTTATAGCGCCGGGTGGCAAGCAATTGATAACTTGGAGAAACATTGGAAATTCCAAATTACATACCGTTAATGATAATAAATACTTCTATAATATCACAGCGGGTTGGCACAATAGACATCCGTTCAGAATTAATGACGAATATATGGGTTTTAATGATTTTCAGGATGTTCCCGGTTGGAGAACCCGTAACTCCAATTTTGATACTAAAAGTGATTTCAATAAAGCGGGAGTAATGATCCCAACTAAAAGTGAAATCTTTGTTTACCCTAATAAGTATGAAACAGGTCGTGCAAATATTGTCGTTTACCGGTGGAGTAAAAATATGGCAACTTTTAGTCTTAGTTCTTCTAAAATAGCTGAAATAGGTATTAATATTGGCGACTTATATGCAATTTATAACGCACAAAATTTCTTTGGTACACCTGTGGTTGCAACAACTACTTATAATGGAGGCTCCATAAATGTACCCATATTGACCAATTCTAATGCAGTATTACCTCTTGACGGGAACGGAGGATATTATAAACCCAATATGCCAAACTTAGCGCCATTATTCAATGTTTACGTTATCCGTAAGATAGCCCCTTGAAATAGAATATCTTGTAATATAACAAAACAGCAACGTATTGAAATATAGTTATTTCTCTTTTTTCAACAACTTATTAACAACCTGTTAAAAAAAAGGCAAAAATTAAATATGAAATATTATTATTTTTGCTGCCTGAAAATTTTTAAAAATTGATTATGGCTGAAAAACGTACAAATAAAAATAATA
>Ga0123353_10017709_pt1 | contig 10492 bp, 6 predicted proteins | sample TergutLab28metaG_3_FD_92763 | JGI IMG/M metagenome (GOLD analysis project Ga0123353, IMG submission 92763) | Labiotermes labralis P3 segment gut microbial communities from Petit-Saut dam, French Guiana - Lab288 P3 | ecosystem: Host-associated > Arthropoda: Insects > Digestive system > Gut ... | reverse complement strand
TGCATTTATGATATTAACAATATTTTATGTCGTTGTTGTTTGGATGCTGTTTACAATGCCTTACGGACCGTGAATTCTGTAACGACGGTAGATGTTTCAAGCCAAGTGAACATATATCCTAAACAAGAAAATTAAGTCACGGTACATTTAATGTTAACACTTTACAGAGTTTATTTTGTTCTGTACGTAGGTGACAACGTGTTACACCAAAACAAAACACCCTTGTTCCTGCTGCTGGCATTAAACACTTTATAAAATAGAGTTTCTTCAGTTCAGTGGGTTGAAAGTTGGGTATCTTAACTGAAAAAGTGAGTTCTGTGTCGATGCATTCAAAACGATCTCGTTCATAGACCCTTGTTTTCTGTAAAGATATTGATTGTTATCATTATTATGATTATTGTTATATCTATTATATATTACTGCTGGTGTAGCCATGGTTTATTTTGATTATCTTTTAATTCGAGTGAAATCTTCGTTTTATGAAAGAAACGATATGTTTATTATTTTCTTATCTATACAGAGTTATGAATTGTGCGAAAATTCAAGGAGGAATTCTTATAATAAATCCAACGAGAAACACTAAGTTCTCAAATTTGTTTTTGGAATAGTACTCTATATATTTCGGACAGTATCTCTGTCCATCATAAGGAGTCTAGCACTGTACACACAGCAATAGGTATAAGTCATACAGGTTATGCTGACTGCTTCCTAGCAAGCAGCCAGCATAACCAGTATTACCTATACCTATTGCTGTGTGTACAATACTAGACTCATGATGGTGGACAGAGATACTGTCCGAAACATATAGAGTACTATTCCAAAAAATAAATTTGAGAAATTAATGTTTCTCGTTGGTTTTATTGTAAGAATATATAATGATGCACGGTCCTCTGGATGTCAGACTCAAGGAGGAATGTTTGTACTGTATATGTCCATTAACGAAGATATGTGTTGTTTGTAAATGTGATGGACAGGAAATTATTTTCAAAGCCAGGAAATGGTGAGCTATGTCACCTTCTTGGGTCTGTCAGCTCAGATCATCTTAAGGATTAAATTATTTCTGTTGTCTTTTTAAGTTAAGGACCACGCGTAAGGAATGTGGTAAAGTCAGAGAGGACGAATTGATTGAATGAATGGAGTCTTAGTTACCCTAACCTGAAGTAGGCGTTAAGGGTTCGCGGAGTTGTAATTTTCTCCACTACGCCTACACGGTACGCACATGTACCTCTCTATGTTTACCTACGTCTTAATGATTTTGTGGTTTTGACTTCTGGGGCTCCAATTTACAATTCCTTTTGTACCAAAAGCACCTGATAGGGATGAACAGAATTCCAACAGAAAACTCCTGTATGTCAAGTGGTAAATTAGTCCCCAGTGAAAATTTCTTCTGTCCCCTGACGATTATATGGCCGTACATTTAACCCACTTTAATTACGTTTGATATTGTGACGATATTCGTAATATCATTTTAATTAAAACATACAACGACCGTGCAGGTTGTAAATAATTATAAACATATCCTTGCGGTACGTTCTTCATAGGAGTTCTGCCTGGCGCACACATATACACACATACCCCTAGCAGGTGTCAGTAGTGCTTCTACCGATTTAACAGAGCGCTCGGAGCGTGACGATAAGAAATCCATTAAGACACGCTCTTCTGCTGACGTTTGTACATTTTCTTCGTGAAAGCGGGAAATGAGAATTACACGTTTCCTGTTTAGCTGAAAAATTTAAAGGGGAAAGGAATGGTTTGGAGATTTGAGGTGGGGGGAATTACGACATTGAAATAAAGGAAAAGTCAAGATATGGTTAATAGTAGTGTAATTTTATTCTAACACAACTTTATTATATAAACAATTTTAGCAAACATAGCTACATGTTTCGGCTCACTTGAGGCCATCTTCAGGCTTTCACTTAAAAGAAACGTATAATTGACAACGCCTTAAAATGACGAGCTATTTAGTTCTTTTGAGTCAAATCTTAAGATTTCTTCAAGTAAGCCGAAATATGTAGATATGTCCTCTTAAATTGTTTATATAATGACGTTACATTACACTAAAATTATACTTCTATTAATCATTGAAAAATACTCAACGGGGTGTCTCACTTAAAAAAAAAGAAAGTCAAGATGTGAGTTATTTACATTTGGCTGAAAAAGGGATCATTGCCGAACTGTTGTGAGAACAGGGTGCATTATAGGCAGGGGATTTATTGACAAGCTGTGCAACTACTGGCGCCTTAAGAAGGTCTATACATATTATAAGAGCCGTCAGTACGCAACACTGTCTACTCTTAAAGCCTTCGATTAATTTTACATTCTGGGTGAAGCGTTTCGGCTGAAATGTCATCCTAATGTACGGTATATTCAAATTCAGTTCAGATTTATACATGCACGTTGTCTACGTGTGTGAAGCATAAAACCTGAAGTCTAAATTATTGAGCGCTTATGTTTCCGTTACCTTTTAATTGTGTAGTCTAACATTAACTGACTGCCTAACTAACTAACTAACTAATTAACTAACTAACTAACTAACTCACTAACTCACTCACTCACTCTCTCAATCACTCACTCACGAACTCATTAACTTATTAAACCTATGGGGCAGAATCTTTTTTGGCCGTCAGCTAATTAAGAAATTCCACATAATATTTCATGAAAACCTAAACAGCATTATCGTGTTCAGCACCGATCATCAAATGTCTCTACCCTGAGCCAGATTAACGTATTACACGCCCTCCCGTGTTATTTCATTACGATAAATTTTAATATTATCTTCCGATCTGTGCATCAGTCTTCCACGAGGCATCTTTCATTCAGATATTCCCACCAAAATCATATAGGCAATTAAATTCTCACCATTCCTGCTACCTACCGTGCCCATCTCATTTGCTTTGATTTAATTAACCTAATAATATTTGCTGACGAATAAAAATGACGAAGCTTTTCATTTCGCAGTTTTCTCCAGCTCCCTGTTTCTTCCTCACTTATAGGCCCAAATATTTTCCTATGCATCTGACGTTTATTGAACCGTGCATCATTGTGATAACTGAAGAATTAAAAAGCCAACTAGATGCCACTTATTATTTTATTGTACTTCTTATAGGCTCACATGTTTCGGGCACTATTATGCCCATCATCAGGAGCTCGCGACTATGATTTTGATTACCACATTGGTCGTTTCGTTCTTGATTTGCTGTACGTTGGAAGTTACGTGCTGGTAGGCTGGAGTAGTGTCCGGACTGCAGCCTTCAGCCTGCAGCCCAGACACTACTCCAGCCTAACCTCACCTAACTTCCAACGTACAGCAAATCAAGAACGAAACGACAAATGTGGTAATCAAAAGCATAGTCGCGAGCTCCTGATGATGGGCATAATAGTGCCCGAAACATGTTGAGCCTATAAGAAGTACAATAAAAAAGTAGTGGCATCTAGTTGGCTTTTTTATTCTTCAGTTTTCTTATGTGACTAAACATTATATTTCTTACTTTCCGAACTGTGCAGCAAGAAGGATAGAGATATTTTTCCTTACACTATTTTTGTTCCCAGGGAATGGTACACTGTTTTTTTTACGTTTTGGCTTTATTTTTACTTGTTTCAAAGTGCACGGGGGGGGGGTGACAGTAAAATGAACGATAAAGTTTATGCCGGGCTGAGATATTGGTATCACCAACGGAGTGCTCAGATTCAACTGTGCTGTATGCAGACGGTACCTGCAATACATACAGATCATAAAGATGACTTAAGAAATATCGGCATTATTAATAATTTCCACACATGTCAAATTTTACACATTTAGACAGCATGTCAGTCTATTAAGTGTAGTTTCTTTTTGTGAGAAAGATGCGGCTAATTTGGCTGAAGTGTGTGTTTTTAATATTATCACGTCTAAAATGAGTTTCTCTGCAAGGATTCAACGGTACAGAATAAATATTTTCGTCTGATACTTAAGTGTGTTCTACACAATTGACGTGATGCTCATTTACATCCGTAGAGGCCTGCAGTTTTGCTAATTTTTATAGAAACCGTCGAGCATTTTTCCTGACATGACATTTGCCAGGGAACAAATAAATATTATATTAATATCATTCAAGTGTTTTTTAATATTCGAAAAACATAAACGTTTAGAACGTGGGAATTTGGCTTTTATTTCATACTACTACAAGAGTCGACTGTATGCGCAAGATCTGTAAGCTTCTGTTTATCGGATATAGAATAACATTCGATTGGTGTGAAATAATGAGACGACGTCACTTAATGATATCAGTAACATTGTGATCAACAGGTCTTGAAACATCTCAATCAAATTTAATATTTATTTAAATACATTTTATTATTATATTCCTAACTACCTTCTGTCAAGCTGCCTCTCCTCCTGAATTCTCACACAGAATATTGCATAAGATTGGCTAATTCCGAAAATTTGACTTAAACTAAATATCGAAACAAACTTTGATGTTAAAATCACGAAATCCTTTTGCAGGATCCACACACACACACATATATATATATATATATATATATATATATATATATATATGGGATGGGTGCCTGACTGTTCTTGCACAACTGTCAGCATTGATCTGTTCTACGTCAAATGCACATCGGTACAAGCTATTTCCATAACAGCCGCTTTAATTGGATTTTTCCATGTACGTCTCACTAATTCAAGTAGTTTCTTTCCTAAACGTTTTATACGGAAGTCGTTTAGGTGTGTTTGTTTGTCTTTTTTTGTGCGCAGCGCTTCCGAGTCCACGTTATTTTATTTTTCTCGACCCGTCTGTTTACAGTAAAAAATTAAGTCCGAAATGCATACATTTTGAAATTGAATAATACAATTTGTGTGGGGTATTGGCTCTTTCAAAACTTCTAGCTACACACATTCTGAAGTTTTTCTGCATATTTCATGGTTTTCTCGTCTTCCAATTAAATCAGAAGCGGGGAATTCTTTTAGAAATTTGGCAAACTTATTTGGATGTGGTATTCACTCATCTAAAATTTATCTCTGCAAAAGAACTCGTGGGTTGTCAACAGGTCTGCACTCACATTTTATGAACTTCTTGATTTAAGGTACGAACATCCAGTTTTGACTTCTTTACTCGAAAATTGAAATTAAATATACAAGTGTGTTAGTTACGGCAGTTTACAAAGTGCTCGTTTAAGTCACCTCTGCACTTCACTCTCCCTATCTCCTACTTTTGTGAAACAAGATACGGCATCTAACATAACTGTGACACATCAAATTTCCGGCACCCCTGAAGACTATAAGAATAGACAGTCATCGGAAATAGTGCCTTCTTTCTAAAGGAAATTTCGTTTTGGAGCAACGACTGTTCTGCACGATCGTTCTTATTTATTCACTCGACGGAATTTTTTTTATCATCACGTAGTTCCATTCGGTGTATGGGCTAAAATATCAGTCTCACCCGCCTGAAAGAAAGAACAGCTTGGAAACATCCTGTTAATTTATCGTAGTTTAGGAAATTAAAATCTATTGATATGTGTTTCCGTCCTTGTTTTCTTGATGCGTCTGCTATTTCAGTCCATTCTCTTGTAGGCGCACTAATTTCCGGTTTCCATACACCGGTACCCCACAATAGTGTCTGGGAAGAATTTCTACACATTTTAACCGCAGGTACATTTTACCTGTCCTACAACTTGTGCCGACTTAAGGATTATTTTCCGCCTTAGTTCTGCAACCTCTATCGGATACAGGCGATGCTCAGAATGCTGGATGAAAAGACATTTACGAAATCTCCGTATTGTGATCCATTGTTGAAAGAATGAGTCAAAAATGTTATACAAGATACGTCCTGAAACTTTTCGAGAGTTAGACCTAAGTGACACTCAAGTGGCGCAGATGTCACATGGTTATGGTCAAAGTATGAGCGGCTGGTAATTAAAGATATATTTTTGAAGTGATAACTGTCCGTCTAAAAAGCAGATGACTTTGCAATCAACTTAATTGTTCCGACCTCGCCGTTATACCTTGATATCGGCCATCGGCACGACTGCTTGAACTCTAATTGCGAGAATTTAAGTAGTCCTGAGAAGGACTGGATGACATATTTCTGCAGTTGTTCTTACAGATAGTAGTCCGTTGAATTTATATCCGGCGACCGAGGAGGACATTCATTGGTCCTGCATTTCCGATTCGTGTTTCTTGAAAACTCTGTAGCTCTTTAAGCAGTCAACAGATTCTTTTTCATAGAGTTCTAATGCCCATTATCATGTTAATACAAATTATATTTCGAACTCAGCCATATGGATCCTCTATTCTGCACACTATAACAAAACATTTCTCCCCCCCCCAAAAAAAAAATCGTTGTAATATTATCCTCCAATTACTAAATTTCTTTGAGCCGGAAATCTTATATTTAGCAATATTGTCAGTTGGTAAAATTATATAACGTCTCTATTAGGTGAATAAAATAAATATATTATCATTGTTTGAATGGCAGTAACAATGGAAATCCTATCTCTGTGCCACTTTTTCCACCACAAATCCCACATGGACTGGCCTAGGTTTGAGCCTGGATCTCTGCAGTGTGACGCCAACGACTAACTGCCTGAGACACGAAACATCCTTTCTTAGCCGTGATGCTTTTTCGCCAGGCTAAGTAAATTCCTATCCTCGTGTTCATTGATGTGTTATTGAAGGAAACAAGAAGGAAGGATAGAAATGAGGGAAGACGAGGAAGAAGACGTAATCACCTCCTGGATGATCTTTAGAAAACGAGGACACTGAAAGTTTGAAAGAGAACGCACTAGATCCCAATCTACGGCGAACTCATTTTGAAAGATTCTACAGACATTTCGTAAGACAGACTACGGATGAGTCATTGTTGTAAACACAACAATAACTCATTCAACCTTGTTTTTTTTATCAAATATGACAATAAAAATGAAATTTGCCTTCCATCCTTGATAGAAGATGGCGGACAGTGGTCTTTGACTATTCTGTCCAATTCACTGAGAGTCGAGCATGATCTTCGGGTTATTTATTGCTTAAGAGGCTATATGGTTAGAAGTAAATTGGTCTCCACATGGTTGTGATGCTTTGTATATATGGAATAGAACATTGTTCTGTAAGGAATTAAAAGCAGATGGAATTATAGTCCTAACCGACTTGGATATACTTCACTAGATTAATCGCTGAAGATTACTGCATTATGTGTTGTGATGCCACGTGTTCTAGCAAAAAAGTAGGGAGACTGGATGAAATGGCCTTCAGTTGGTTTTGCGTTCGGTTATTTTTCGTAAACGATAAATGATTCAGAATTTCAACAAGTACTGCTTCCTAAGCGCTACACATATTAAGTTACTACTTTCATGTATCTCAATTATTTTACCAACCACTGTACTTATATAAATTTATAAAATGTACACCTTAAAACATTAAAAACGCTCCGACATGTTTCGGTACTAGGACCATCATCAGGGAACTATATCGTCCTTGCTAAAATTACACTATTAAAAGTCATATTAATTTCACTATTCCAGTTGGTTTGCAGCATGCCACAAAACCAACTGGAATAGTGAAATTAATGTGACTTTTAATAGTGTAACTTTAGCAAGGATAATATAGCTCCCTGATGATGGTCCTAGGACCGAAACATGTCGGAGCGTTTTTAATGTTTTAAGGTGTAAATTTTATAAATTTATATATGTGCAGTGGCTGGTAAAATAATTGAGTGACTTGACAACATGCACAGTATAACAACGAAAAAAAATGTTTCATGTATATTTGTCACGTACGTTCGGAAAAACAAACTCCTTTCGAAAAACGAGATAAATACAATATTATGATTTTCTGCACAGTTCTACCTAAATGTCTATGAAAAAGGAGGTAATAGGTTTCTTGGAGACGTCGGTGGTTGTCTGCAGAATACATGAAACTGCTTTCCAGACAACAAAAATCTTCATATTCACCTGTATGAAAACTAAATATCTCACACAGATATGAAATTAATTTGATTTCCACGACAAAACTAACGGTTTCATGGTTTATTGTCACATACGACAGGGGCTTCAGAAAGCACATGGAAAGGGAAGCTGTCTGGACCCCCACATGAACATTTACGACTTCCATTGTTGTCTGTTGCCAAGTCGTAATCCTGTTGGTAATTTCTGGAATCTACAGGATATGTGACCTAACAATTACTTTTCTGGAACAACAATGAAGATTCAGCTTTCCACAAGCCTGGTATTGCACCCACAGACAAAATCCACTGGATTGCTAGTCCTGCAATATTGCATTCCACTGGTGTCTAAATAACATACACGAAATGCTTGGCATTTAGAGGAAAAAATTAAATTGTCCGTCCTGTGTAGAGTTAACAGATTAAAGTCGATCGGTAACGCTATGTTCCACATACTGTAACTGTAAAATGAGCCCCCGTGTTTTGTTTACACAATGTATCGATGGCTTTCCTGAGGTTGTCGAACTAAGCATCCATTACTTCCCTAATTACCTTATACTTCGTGGGTTTTGTAATAATGGCTAACTGTGTTTTCAGTGAGGGGCATTGAACTCTTTATATTAATGAGATGGAAATATTTTGGAATATTTTGTGTAAAATACCGTACATTTCATATTGTTATACAGACAGTAACATCAACATAAACTAACAGAGCACAATATGGTTAAGTAACGTCTTTCAAGATTCTATTTTTTAAATTTCGACACTCGTTACCCACCTTCAGTAAATACCTCGAAGAAAAAAATGCTATGTACCTACACGGATGATTGGTAACGCACGCACAAAATCGTGTTCTGTTATGATTTGATTCATTTAACTATATCTGATTTCAATGCCATGCAACTGTCTGTTCGTCAGCTCCAACAGGGGGTCATTCCTAGTAAAGTATAAAAAATAAAAAATTTAATTCAAAAAATATATTAATACCGACGTGTCTTTGTTGTTCATGGCAGTTTCCTAAATTATTTTTTCTTTTAGATTTTATGAGAAATTTTAATGCTTGGTTTGTAGACACTTCTACAGGTGTTCCATATTTGTCACAAGAAAGAGCTCTTCCCCAATGACAGGCACACGCTAGCTGTTACATCCTGCACCACACTCTTGTGCACACCGCAGTAAATACACTGTTTCACACTTTGAGGACTGCAAGAAGCTAGGTAATATCCGCGGATATAACACTTCTGGCTGCTTCGTTCGTCTATTTTCTCCAATTTCAAGGAAGTCACTGCAAGTGCGAATATTGCAAATGCTTTTCCATCTTTTACGCTACACACGCCATAAGATTTTTCTCTACCTTTACCTTAGCAACAGATTTACTGTCGATCATAAATGATGGTCCAGGAATCACCAAGTAGTAAAAGGGGAGAATTAAAATCGAGCAATTTATATTTATGTTTATTTAATCAACTGTTTCTTTGGCCTCAACTTGTACCTTTCCGAGAGATCGTTCTGTCTCCGCTACAAAGAACGGGCACTACCCCAGTTCGTACCACGCACAGTTATAAAGACGAATAAGGAGAAGAAGCGTCAATCGTAAGAATCCTGAGATCCTAATGAAATGTGCCTGTTTTCATTGTCAGGTTTTAACCAAAATCTGAATGTGTTAACATAATTCGGTGAAAGCCTAACATGTAGTGAATTTAGTGATATAGGGTCGCCTTCATCCGTGCGGAGAGACAGACAGAAAGTATAAAAAGTTTGATAGTCGGTTTATGCAACTGCTTTGAAAACATGCCGAATGGATATATATATATATATTTTAAACGTACGTCATGCAGACGAAGATTCAAACCGCACCACATAAAGAACAAATTGATTTTTATTACAAAGGCAAATGAGTTATGATCTGTAAGGAAAGAAGGGTGCTTGGTGTGAAAACATTATGGAACAAATAAACACAATGTGGGAAAAGAATGCAGAGTTTTAATATTATATCTGGTCGAACATGTAGTTACCACTCGCCTTCAGATGGTTAATAGATAGGTTATTCGGAAAGTAAGTACCATCTGCGCATATCTCTCGCGCATCCTCGAGACTGTCACTTTAGGCATGTGCAGTGACTTCCTCTATGAATTGAGAAGCCACAGACGCCATTTCGTGAAATTCGTATTATGTTTATTTTTGTTCCTGTGCGTTAAACATGTTTAAGACAAATGAAGGGGTCGCCGACTGTGAAATACGGTCTGTAATTCGTTGTTTGAACGCTAGTAATGTGCTACCAAATAAGATTCATCACCAGATCTGTCAAATGTATGGTGGCAATGCGATGAGTGATGGCATGGTTAGGAAATGGGTTCGGATATTCGAAGAAGGACGAGAGAACGTGCACGACGAGGCGCGAGGTTGGCGTCCATCTTTGGTGAATGATGATTTGGTGTGTAAGGTCAACGAAAGAGTGCGAGACGACACGTTTCACAATTTCTGATCTGTCCCTGCACTTTCCTCAGATTTCAAGGACTCTACTCTATGACATTGTCAGTAGTGGCTAACATCGCAGGCGGCCGCATTCT
>Ga0123353_10017708_pt1 | contig 10492 bp, 10 predicted proteins | sample TergutLab28metaG_3_FD_92763 | JGI IMG/M metagenome (GOLD analysis project Ga0123353, IMG submission 92763) | Labiotermes labralis P3 segment gut microbial communities from Petit-Saut dam, French Guiana - Lab288 P3 | ecosystem: Host-associated > Arthropoda: Insects > Digestive system > Gut ... | reverse complement strand
GCCCCCAATATCGGCAACCAACTGGTACTGAGCGTGCAAAGCATCAGCACCTACGTCGACGACGTCTTCGCCAACCTAGGTGTCACGCAGGCGCAGATCGATACGACGGTCACCAATATGACCGAGACGATCACCAATACCTTCGATCCCACAGCAGCGGGCAGTAACACCGAGGGTCTGTTGCAGACGATCTCAAGCGGCATCGGCTCGATACGCACGGCGATGTCCGGTGTCGCTAGCGCGCTGATCGGTATTCTTATCGCAGCCATGATCCTGTACTATCTGCTCAGCGACTTCGAGCAGATCGAGGAGTTCATCGCCACACATCTGGGCGTCGATCCCGAGCTGGGCGCCGGTATCGTCTCCGACACGACTTCGGCACTACGTGATTATTTCAAGGGCATCACCATCAAAGGACTGGTCACCGCACTGGGCTCCGGTCTCATTTTATTGGTATTCGGTGTGCCGCTGGTCATCCCGGTCATGATCGTGACCTTTATCACCGGCTACATCCCCTTCGTAGGAGCATGGATCGCCGTGGCGTTCGCTGTTCTGGTCACCTTCGGTACGAAGGGACTGGTCACCGCACTGATCGTCTTGATACTATGCGTCGTGGTCCAAAATGTCTTGGAGCAGATCGTCTACAATCGCGTGGTCGGTGATCAACTCAATATGCATCCGATCGCCGTGCTTGTGGTCACCATACTCGGGTTCACACTCGCCGGTCTGCTGGGAGGCACACTTGCCGCTCCGCTGGCCGCCATGGTGTTGCGCATCCAGACGCGTCTCAAAGCGGTCCGTGACAAAGAGGGGCTTGAGCATGACGAGCTTGGGAAGGAGAGCCCTGAAGCGTTGCCCGATGTCGTCTTCGTCGAGTAGCGCGTTGTGATAAGCTGTTGCTCGCTATAAGCGTACACCGCTATGACCCCATCTCAGTAAAAAGAGGACACCACGGCGGTGTCCTCTGTCTTTGGTGGGTCGCCCACGCTCGTGCTACATTGTTGTTCAGGCAAGCAGACCACGCGGGCGGTATTATCGATGCGTCTACTTGAGCTTATCGACCGCATCCTCGAGCAGGGTAAGCTCTTTGCCCATCTTAAGCATACGCGTCAACATGAAGGTGACATAGGCGCACAGTCCCAGCCACAAGATGCCGTACGCGGCGATCACGAAGGGGGCATCTTGCAAGACGAGATCGTAAAGCTCGGTATTGGTCGGGTCGATCATATCAGGCCTCCAGTCTTTCTTTGAGTAGCTCGATCCGTTCATGCATGCTTTCCTCGGTCACCCGCAGAACATAGATGGCGTAGCCGATCATCAGCATACCGATCTGCGCGATGATGAACGGGATCAGATTGGTCGTATCCATACCCGATTGGAACACTACCGGATGGTTGGAAGGTATCAGTCTTGTGATAATGAAACTGAGCGGGGCATCGACCCAGGCGATCAGACAGAAGACCGCTCCGTAGGTCGCCGCGCGTTCCTCATCGCCCACGCTGTTGCGCACCACGAAGTAGGCGATCATCAAGATCATCATGATGAAGTAGGTGGTCAGGCGCGGTTCCCAGTCCCACCACACTCCCCAGCTCGCACGGGTCCACAACACACCGGTGATCATCGTCGCCACTACGAAGACGAACGCGGTCTCCATTGCGATGCGTGAGCGCGTGTCGTATTTCTTATCTTTTCTCAGCAGGAAGAGCAGCGCGAAGATGGCAGCGATGGTAAAGATCAGAAAGGATGCCTCGGCTACCGGTACATGGAAGTAGAATATCTTTTGCGAGAGCCACGGCCGCTCATAGGCGATGCCGTCGGTCGGCTGCATCGAGGGAGGAGCGAGTGCGAACGCGGTATCGAGCGGTTGGTCGGAAACGACCGTGCCAAAGCCCTGTACGCGCGCGGTATAAAATGCCATGAAGAATGCCAGTGTCGTCAATAGAGCGCCGATCACCATAAGTATTATCGCGATTTTCAGTTGTTTACTCACCGATGCGCTTTCCTCTCCCTGCTCGCATGCTGACTGCCTATTAAAAGACCGTATGATCCTTCGTTGCGTGCACCGTCTCTATTATGCCCCAATAATGAACTCATAGAGCGCGAAAGCCACCGCGATCATGATCACGTCGTAGCCGGCGGCCGCCGCAAGCATCGTCCAATACACTTGGGTATAGCCCGCATCAGCCGTGATCACCGCGGTCAGTGCCGCGACCACGACCAGCAGTAGCGGAAAGACCAGCGGGATGAACATGATGGCCAGGATAAAATCCGTGCCGGTCGTGTTGACCGACATCGTCGCGAGGAACGTGCCGACCCCGGCAATGCCGATCGAGCCCACCAAGAGGGCCAGGGCGAGCATCCACCACGGACCGCTTTGCACCTGCGATCCGCTCATGAAGATGAAGTAGAACAGAGGTACGATAAGTATTTGGACCAGGATGAGGAAGATGAGGTTGCCGACCGCTTTGCCGAAAAAGATCACGGGTCGATCGACCGGCGAGAGCAGCAGCGCTTCAAGACAGCCCTGGTCCTTCTCGTGGACCAGCGAACGGTTGAGCCCCAGCATCGAGGTGAACACGATCGCGAGCAGAAGAAGACCTCCGGCGATACGCTCGACCTCGAACGCCGAGCCAGCCTGTGAGAGCGCCACATAATAGATGATCAGAACGAGCAGCGCGTAGAGCCCCATCGAGGTGAGCATCTCTTTGGTACGCAACTCCATCACGATGTCTTTGTGCAGTATCGCGCGGAACTGATCGAAACTCGAGATGTTGCGCTTTTCGCTCATCTAGGAGACCCCCAACCCGACCGTCTCGCGATAGGTCGCACGGAACAGATCACTGTCGAGCGTTTCCTTGTCCTCGAAGAGCACCACCTTGCCACGTGCCAGGATGAGCGCATGGCTGCACAACTCGAGCCCGCGCTCCAGGTCATGGCTGACCATGACGAAGGTGTGTTTGTCGCGGATACCATCGATGAGCGCATCGAGGATGTCGCTGGCGTGCGGATCGAGCCCCGAGTAGGGCTCATCGAGAAAGATCAGCTCAGGTCGTGGGAGAAGTGTGCGGGCCAGCGAGAGGCGCTGGGTCATCCCGCGCGAGAATGTGCGCACGATATCGAGTTTGCGATGCGTCAGCTCGACGGCATCGAGCAACTCATCGATACGTGCATCGGCGCCGGTGATCCCATAGAGTTGAGCGAAGAATCTGAGGTTCTCCTCGGCGGTCAGATCCGGATAGAGTAGCGGGTTGTGGCTGATCAGTCCGATGTGCTCACGCAGAGCGAATGCGTCTTTGACCACATCAAAGCCCAGAACGGTGACGTCGCTTCCCTGCGAGGGAGCGGTCAGCGTGGCAAGGATGCGCAGCAGCGTGGTCTTACCGGCACCGTTGGGACCGAAGATCGACAGGAAACGATGTTGTTCCAACTGAAAGGTGACGTCATCGAGCGCTTTGCGCACCCCGAACTTGCGGGTCAGATGGGCGACGTCGAGCGCAAGAACATCCTCAGCGATTCGGTCTTTGTTCTCGGTCGATGCCATCGTGTCGGTCGATCACGCGTCGATCACGCCGCGAGCCTCTTCTTTTTCGGCCACATGGCGAGCATGGTGCCGATCAAAAGAAGACCGAACCCTGCCCAGACGAACCAGATGAGCGGATTGATCTTGACGTTCATCGAGATCATCCCGTCCTGCATACCTTGAAAGACCACGAAGATGTCACGGAGGGGCTCCGAGGTGACGCTGGCGTTCAGACGCGTCTGTCCTTGAAGCGCGAACTCGGTCATCGAGGGCGAGACCGTACCGACCGATCTGCCATCACGCTCGACCGCGAAGTTGACCGTCATTTGGTTATCACCGTTGGCGAGCTGCTCTTCAACCCGGTCCTGATAGATGAGCGTGTAGTCGGCGATCTCGATCGTCTCGCCGGCTCGATCAGGAATGACGACCGCGATATCACGCACGAACATCGCCGAGCCTATCAGACCGATGACGATGATGCCGATCGCGATGTGAGCGAGGTAGCCACCTGACTGTGAACGTGCCTTGGTAAGCACCGACCACAGCGCGGACGGTGCATTCTCACCGGTCGCCTTCATGCGCGCGCGCACCCCGCGTACGAACAGCGCGAGCGTGTTGGCGATCAAAAAGGATGCGAGTGCAAATCCGAGCAGCGTGGTGATGTCATACATTGGTTGACCGAACTGCAGATAGCGATTGGCGACCTCTCCTCCCAGCGCGACCATATCAGCGTAGGTCGGACGAAGCACCGCGATCCACTCCCAGATCAGAAGCGCGAGAATACCGAGCGCGGCGATCGAAGGAATCATGATCTTTTTGAGGAACCGACCGGTATCGGTGGTACGCCACGACAAGAGCGGGCAGACCGCCAGTATAAAGAGAAACACAATGCCGACCGGACGAGCGAGTAGCTCATAGGACATGGCAGAGTAATTCAAGGAATTTTGCATGAAGAGCCCCGACCACCAACTCGCCGTGGTCATGATCGCGATGATCAGTGAGGCCATGAACATGATGACGTTGGTCAGATAATACGCCGCCTCGCGGCTCGTCAGCGACTCGAACTCGTCTTCGTCACTGAAGAGATCCCAGCGCAGGGTAAGTCCGATCGCCGCTGCCAGTATCGGTCCCCAGATCATGAAGCCGAAGAGCCAAGCCGACAGTGCATCGGAGGCGAATGCGTGCACCGATTGCACCAAGCCCGAGCGGGTGATCCACGTGCCGAGGATGACCATCGCGAAGGTGAATGCGGCAAAAAAGATCGCCCAGCGCTTGAAACCGTCACGCAGACGATAGATCGTGAAACTATGGATGAGCCCGACCCCGACGAACCACGGCAGAATCGAGGCATTCTCGACCGGATCCCAAGCCCAGTAACCTCCCCAACCGAGTACCACGTAGGCCCAGATCGAACCCAGACCGATACCGGCGCCGAGGAAGAACCAGGCGAAAAGGGTGACCCGGTCGACCTTCTTGACCCAGTCCGATGATGCGTCGCCGATGATGAGCGCGGCCATCGCATAGGCGAACGGGACGGTCAGGCCCGCATAGCCGACAAAGAGCGTCGGCGGATGCAGGATCATCGCCCAGTGCTGGAGCAGCGGGTTCATGCCCAGCGTCGCGCCCTGCCCGACCAGCGTGCCGTTGACGAGCATATGCGCGGGAGTGGCAAGGAACGGATTGTTCGGACCGTTGGGGACGATGAGCACGATACAGAAGAGCGTGACGATCACGTTGAGTACCATCAGCGCCATGTTGGTCAACTCGTCAAGATCGCGCAGCCCACGCCACGCGATATAGGCGGTAAAGATCGCGAGTAGCCATGCCCAAAAGAGCAGGGATCCCTCGCGCCCGGCCCAGACCCCCGAGAGGTCGTAGAGCCAGCGAAGTGAAGATACGTCGGTCGAGCGATTGCTCGCGACATAGAAGATGCTGTAATCGCGAATGAAGAACGCGACGGTGATGACCAGTGTCGACAACGTGATGCCGAACGCCGAGACGAACGTCAGGTAGTATCCGAAACGGGTCGTCTGCTCGTTGTCGCTACTGCGACCGAGTACGAGCGTGATGATCGCGACGACCGCTCCGATAAGACCGATCGCCATACCCAATTGACCAAGTAATAGCATAAATACTCTTCTTTCTAGTTTCTGTCGAGAGCGACGCTGACCGCGTCGAACGCGCCGTTACTGTTCATCTCTCCGGTCAGTACCAACTTGGTGTCGGTCGATTCCACCTCATCGGGCAGCGCGTCCTCGAAGGTCACGTTAAGCTCGGCGGGCGAGCCTTGTTCGTCGACCAGGATGAAGCGCACGGCCGATCCCGGAGGATTGACCTTGCCGTCCTTGACAAATCCGGCGACCCTGACCGGTACGCCGATCATCGCATCGGCCCTCTCTTTGAGTTGGAGCACTTTGTATGCGTCGGTCGCTGATTCATATTTCGAGGGGCACTTGGTGATCATCTCGCTCGATCTGATCGTCGCATCATCTTCCATCTCGCCGGTGACGATCGCGGTCACGCCATCGCCGAACGTCGAGGGAACGGTCGCGCCCGCGTAGACGACGGTGATCACCGCACCGGTGCCATCGGTGTCATCCTCATCACGGATCTCAAATCGCATCGGATTGGTCCTTCGGTCCCATGAGCCGTTCACGACGATTCCGCTCACTTTGACGCGTTTGCCGACGTTCTCGGCCTGCGCGGCTTCAGCGACGGTCATGTTATATGAGCTGGTATTCGCACTCAGCGTTGCAAAAAGCGCAATGACCCCCAAAACGATAATGACGGAAATGCCGATAAGGCGATTTCGAGCGCGTTTGTTCATATGCTTCCTTTCGAGCTTGGGAGTTGCCTGAACTGCCGATTATTTTATCACAGATAGACCATGCTCGGCTCTATGCCAAGCTCGTGTGCCAGTTCTACATAGCGCTGAGGTTCAAGCGCCTCGGATGCACCGTCAAGCGCGATCAGACTTGCTTCGATCAGGTTCGTCCCGAAGCTACGACCCTCCAGACGCGGGGTCGTGGTCACGAGCAGTTCGACGCCGCGCGAGCGTAGGAACTCGACATCTTGGGCGGTCGTGGTGTTCGTGATGACCCACTTGCCCTCCATGTCACGGGGAAGATATTTGATGATCATCTTGTAGTCGCCGATGAAAATATCGGCGTTGTGGTATTCCCGCTCGGCCATGGCGTTCGTTTGTGGCTCGGTATGGTGATCGGCGTTGCTGTCATAGAGCATCGCAAAGGGGAGCTGGACGGCCAGCGGAGCGAGCAGGTGCACGAGCCGGATGAAGGCCTCTTGCGAGCCGATCACGTGTGGAATACCGAGCGCCCAGAGCAGATCCCCGTACCTGACCGAGGCACCCAACTCCTCAAATCCGCAGGCCAGACCCCATCGATCGAGCCCGCTTATACACAGGACCTTCTTGTCTTTGAGGTCCTCCTCGACGTGGTCTGCCAGATAGGTCACGGCGTTCTTCTCGAACGCTCCTTTCAGTCCCCCTCCGCCGACGAAAGGCTTGTGGGTGACATATTGCTTGAGCGGTTTGACTTCGCGGAACCAGTAGCGCTTTCCCGCGCTTTCCAAGAAGAAATCGAGCCCTCCTAGACCGACCGCGACCACATTGGGGTCCGCATCGAGCTCGCAGAGGCGTTCGATGAGACGTTCTTTGTCGTTATCGCAACCTTGGCGCCACAGCTCAAGACGCTGACCGCCCAGATCGATCTGTGTTTTGTGATCGCGTGCGCTCGAACCGAGCGAGATGCTCACCACCTGCGGCATCGTGCTCTCCACTGTTCCTACTTCCATCAGTCCCCCCAACCGGCCCATTTGGTGCCGACATCACTCGCGTCAAATTCAGGAGGGACCGGTAGATAGATGCTGAACTGCATACCGCCTCCGATACGATTCTGTACTTCGATCACACCGCCGTGACGGTCGACGATCGCCTTTACGATGGACAGGCCCAATCCCGCGCCTCCGCTATTGCGCGCGCGAGACTCGTCGGTGCGATACAGACGCTCGAATATCCGGTTGACCTCGTCGACGGGGATACCCGGTCCGTTGTCACACACCGCGATAAGCGCGTAGGTGTCGACCTCGAGCGCGTGCGCTTTGACCAGTTTCTGATCGATATCGGTCCTGCTCGCGGTGGAGAGCTCGACCCATACCTTGCCCTTCTTGCCGACGACGCGCGCCGCATTATCTGCCAGGTTCACGATGACCTGCTGGATGCGGTCACGATCTCCCAACACATTGGGTGCCTCTCCCTTATAAAAGAACGACACCCCGTAGAGTTCGAATATTGCCTCGAGTGCGCGCTCGGCCAGCTCGACCGATTCGCGTGGATTGAAACTGCGCAGTTTGAGTTCGCCGGTCGCGCCTTCGATGCGCTGCAGGGTCACGAGGTCCTGCGCAAGGCGTCCGAGCCTGCCCGCCTCGTCGACGATCGTGGTCAAGAAGCGTTCCTGGACCTCGCGAGGCATATCCTCGCTGACCAACATGAGCTCGGCATTGCCGCTGATAGTGGTGAGCGGCGTGCGGATCTCGTGGGAGACGTCGCTGACGAACTGGGTCTGGCGTGCGTCCTCACCCGAGAGTGCTTTGAGCGCACGCTCGTTCTCCGCCGCGACCTTGTTGAATGCGTCGGCGAGCTGGCGCACATCGCGCGCTCCGGCGCTTCTCACACGGGTGTCCTTTTTGCCGGCGGCATACTCCAATATCGCTTCGAGCGCATTGTAGAATTCAGAGAGAACGGAAAGCGAGGTCGGTTGTGCGACGAAGAACGCGATCGCCGTGATGATCACGGCGGCACTGACCAGCACGATCCATCCGTAGTATCCGGGAAGTACCATCGCGGTCAGGGCGGCGCCGAACATGGTGATCGTGCAGATAAACGACGACCTTCGCAGTGCGTTTGCGATACGTGAGCGTACCGTGTTCTGTGGTATTGCCATCCGTGAGGTCTTTCTTTATTTCGTGCGGTTAGTTGTCAGCTTTGAAGCGATATCCATACCCGCGTACCGTTTCGACCAGGTTCGCGTCGACTCCGGCATCTTCGAGTTTATCGCGTAGCCTTTTCACGTGTGTGTCGACCGTTTTGGTCTCCACGAGGTATTCCCAGCCCCATGCGTCCTGCAAGAGGTCGTCACGTGAGAGCACCTTGCCGGCGTTTCGCATCAAACACGAGAGCAGCTCGTACTCACGCGGGGTAAGAGCGATCTCGCCTTTTTTACTGTGAGCTCGGTGCCCGGCCTCATCGAGCGTGACCCCTGCCACCTCGATGACCTGCGGAGAGTCGCTCATCTCGCGCCCCGCAGCACCGATCGAGCGGCGCAGAAGCGCCTTGATACGCGCATTGAGCTCCTTGACCCCGAAGGGCTTGGCCAGATAGTCGTCGCCTCCGATCTCGAGGCCCACGACCTTGTCGATCTCGGTGTCACGGGCAGACAGGAACAGGACGGGGACGTCCGATTGGGTACGCAGACGCTGGCACACATCGAAACCGCTCATTCCGGGAAGCATCACGTCGAGGATTATCAGATCGAACGATCCGTTCAACGCCATCTCGAGTGCTGAATTTCCGTCATGCGTGACCTCGACCTCATATCCCTCACGCTTGAGGTTATAGCTCACAAATTCGGTTATCGCATGCTCGTCATCAACAACTAATACTCGCATAGGCTGACCTGACATGGGTCCTCCCCTTCTGGATTCAAGTGGCGCAAATCTACCTTCTTACGCTAGAATTTTACCATTAAGTAACGGTTTATGTGACAGAGGAGAGCCATGCTGCTGGCAGTGGATATCGGTAATACGCAAACGGCATTCGCCATCTTTGATGCGGATGAAACACTGGTCTACACCGGACGGATCGCAACGATCGCGGCTCAGACGCCTGATGAATTACAGGTGCTGATCACCTCGCTGTTCACGATCCATGCGATCGCTCTCGAACGTATCGATCAGGTGGTCATCGCCAGTGTGGTACCCTCACTGACCGAGCACTGGGTCACGCTGGCCGAAGCATTCGGAGCCGATGACATTTTGGTCGTCGACGCCGCATCATGTGGTGGACTGGACATCTTGCTCGATGTCCCCCAGGAAGCCGGTGCCGACCGGCTTGCCAACGCGGTCGGTGCGCAGGCACGCTACGGTACCCCAGCGATCGTCGTCGATTTCGGGACGGCGACCAACATCGATGTCATCGATGGGAACGGGGCCTACTTGGGCGGTGTCATCTCACCGGGTCTGGAGACCAGCGCCGAAGCATTGTTCAGCCAGGCGGCGCGTCTTTCCGCGGTCGATCTTGTCGCACCAGAGGCGACTATCGGCACCTCGACGCGCAGCGCGGTGCAATCTGGACTCCTGCTCGGTGAAGCCGCCAAGGTGCAAGGATTGGTCGAGAAGGTCTGCGCCGAGCTGAAGCAGCGTGGCGAGACCAAGAAGCCTGCCGTGATCGCGACCGGTGGGTTGGTGGAGCTTCTCGCGCCTTTGTGCGAATGCATCGAGCACATCGACACCGACCTGACACTCTACGGTCTGCAACGCATCGCGCGACTGGGACAGTAGGTGGGACAGTAGGGTCGGTTCCTTTTGTCCCACCCTCACTCAAGTGAGAACGGATCCTCGAAAGGATCCGTTCTGTCATTTTTCTGGGTGACGTTTGGGACAAAAGGAACCGACCCTACTGTCCCACTCTCTTAGTCGCGACCGCGATCATCGAAACAGAGACGAGCACCAAACCCAGCATTGGGATCAGAGCGCTCGTATCGCCGGTATCCGGAGTTGACGGCGTGACCGGTGGCACTACGTTCTTGGTCCAATGCGCGTAGAGCGTCATGGTACCCGGAACCGTATCGGTCGCGAAGTTCCAGAGCACTCCACCGGTCGGGTCGGTCCACCAACCGACAAAGGTATAACCGGCTTTGGTCGGATTGGTCGGTGCTGCGACCAGTGAGCCGACCG
>Ga0123353_10017704_pt1 | contig 10494 bp, 9 predicted proteins | sample TergutLab28metaG_3_FD_92763 | JGI IMG/M metagenome (GOLD analysis project Ga0123353, IMG submission 92763) | Labiotermes labralis P3 segment gut microbial communities from Petit-Saut dam, French Guiana - Lab288 P3 | ecosystem: Host-associated > Arthropoda: Insects > Digestive system > Gut ... | reverse complement strand
GACGAAGGAACATAGGACGACCGAGGAAGAGATGGAGGGACCAACTTCATCTTGAAGATCAAGGAACAGGAAACACACCTAACCCTTCAGGAACATGACGATGATGATAATTGAGCGTAAATATATCGGATGCACTCGAGACGATGTTAGAAGAACAGCTTTCCTGTTCGATGTCCAGAATAAAATCCCCAGTCCATTTTCAATCGCCAAAGCAGCAGCAGGCAAAGGTTGGCTCAAACGTTATATGAAACGCCACAGCGATAAGTCGTCGTTGCTTCAATAGGAACATCCACTGCCACAGCCACAGGATTGAGCAATGAACAAGTGGGGATTTGTTTTGATTTAGCGAAAAAGAGCTTGCTGCTCATGATTGCCAACCAACCTTCACTTATTTTCAAATTAGACGAAACTGGTTGTTTTGAACAGTGGTTCAAAACAACCAACCATAAATCCTCGCACTCAAAGGCAAACGTCAGATTTTACGCTTTAACTGCGGCATAAAGGGGATTTTAATAACAAACGTTGTATGCATAAGTGCTAGTGGAATTTGGTCAATTCCCCGAATTTCATTGTAAAAATGTTACACCATCTTCCTTCGCTATTTCTTAACATTCCTCGATCCTGCTTGCTGACATCGGATAGTATCCGACATTACCAGCCACTTTTTCCACAAGCCTATTTTGCACTTCTCTTGCTCAAATTGTTATATCTTCGATTATATTTATCTAACCATCTTGGAACTTCTCAGGCTATTGAACAAGGAACAACAGATTATGTTTGGGTAGAAAAATATTTTAAGAAATCATTCTGACATGCCAAAAACTTTCAAAAACAAAATGGTATCCGGCAATCCCCTCCTTTAGTCTATATATTTCCGGATCATCCGGTGCTGCATAAATCACCTTCTACTGTAGTCATCTTTTAAGATACGTTCTTTCTGTTTATCATTAATGGATACTCAACTGCATCTGCAGCAGATGCCTGCTTTATATTTCTAAACGATATATAACCTTCACGTCCTGCGAAAATATTTTTTTTATAATACGAACCTCTTGAAGTGTTTACCGAAGTTCGATCTATGAAACGCTAACAGAGAACAGTGCACCAGTACGGAATGTTGCATACTTCTTGGTCCAATTTTAGTCTAGATCAGCGACATGAGTTTCGGGAGCGAGGGGCATACGAGCAGGTACACATTTTCCCTGTAATTTCTGCTAAGAAAAATAGAATATTTTAAAACGAACTGAAGCGTATCCATTTCCAGGATGCTCCTTACGTTCGTTAAGGCATGTAGGGGGTACTGTAATTTCAACACCCTCAGCAGTGCTTGAAACATGAACTCCAGCGTCATTACAAGTTTCAACTACATATCGTGCTTGTCCTACAGACACCTATGAGCTTCACGAGCAGCTGAGACTACAGAAGACACACGACTAGCCGAGAATTCTGACGACAAACGAGCAGCTATACTACTGACGACACGCGTTAACTGAGACTAATGACGACACACGAGAAGTTGGGGCTATTAACGACACATGAGAAGCTGAGACAACTGACGACACACGCGCAGACAAGGCTAATGACGACACACGAGAAGCTAAAACTACTGACGACACTAGTGACCCAATTTCCGATGTCTGAAACAGGAGCTCACACCGCAGGCGTAGTACCGTGACTTCTACGAGCACCGATCCGCCCCCCCCCCCGGCCCGATAACACACATTAATGGGTCCAGCACCACATCTGCGATACGAGTAGCTTCTACTGTCGTACGAAGTTCCCACACTAGTCCAGAGATGCTCAAATCCCGGACGACTAATTTTGCACGGTGGCATGCAAATATCTTCCGCATAATTACTAAGTTGTCTCCCTTACATACAAGAATATATATCACGTCAGTACCGTGTAGACAGCACCAGGTACAAGCCGCACAGGTCAGTGCCAGAATTGTGGGCCCTCAGTACGAACTTGCTTCATATCATCCTTCTGGCGCCAAGAATTTTCGAAAAATCTGTGAATCCCTGCACCAGTCCGCGGACCATAAAAGACTGACACGAAAACTTAACAACAGGTCTACAACCAACTGTAATGACCGATATCGCTACCCTGATGGAATCCGAACGCTCAGAGCACGCCTCTAAAGACCACTATCACACACTTCAAGCACTTCAAACTGTCACTAGTTATTACGAAATTAATTTAATTTTATTGCCTCCTTCAAAACTGGTCTCCCAAGCGGTGTATCATACCGCAAACTTCAGCTGATATTTCTTATGTGTGTTTCGCCTTTCAAGAGAATTAAACATGCCCCACCCATAACTGTTATAGTGTGAGGTCAGGTGCACAAGCCCGAGGCCCATTTATAATTTCCTCAACACCCCACCCCCTACCCCCTCCAACTACTTAACATTTCTAAAACAAAATGAAACGGGTCGCCCTTCGCCAAAGGTCACGACACACGTCTTGGAGCGACTCGCGTGGAGATCAATGCGACGTCGAGAACACGGTAATTACATCCCACGAGACCTGAATTCTCCATCAACACCGCTGTGAGAACCTAAAATCTCGCAGCACTCAGTTGCTGTCCACTTGAAACAGAAGTACATAAGACAGTCACAAACTGCTGCGAGCTGTATCAGTACTGTATCACCAACGCAATGCGTTCTGTCAAGGAGCAGATGGCTCATTCTGTCAAGTAGCAGAGGGCTCCCAACACTGTCGCGGTACACGGATCGCAGAAAACGTCGATCAAAATGCAATCAAGTGCGAATATATTAAGCCAGGACTGCGCAGTCGGTACAGTAACTAGGTTACAGGCTGGACGATCCGGGGTTCGAAATCTCCGCAGAGACATGAGATTATGCTCTTCTCCACAACGTCCATACTGGCTCTGAGGTCAACCCAGCCTCCTGTTCATGGGCACAGGAGGGGAGGGGTTCCCGCGGGAGTAAAGCGGATGGAGCGTGGGGCTGACAACGCAACTCAATTTAGTCCCGAGATTAGGACCTAGTGGAGCTGTACCTTTTCTCCACCTATATGACTATGGCATGCACAAGGACAACTTTACCTTTCTATGTCTCAGCAGACACATGTTAAGGGCAGGGGCCTAACAGTGAGGATAGATCTGTGCTCGTACTGTACAAGGATAGATCTGTGCTCGTACTGTACAACGATAGATCTGTGCTCGTACTGTACAAGGATAGATCTGTGCTCGTACTGTACAACGATAGATCTGTGCTCGTACTGTACAACGATAGATCTGTGCTCGTACTGTACAACGATAGATCTGTGCTCGTACTGTACAACGATAGATCTGTGCTCGTACTGTACAACGAGTTTCAACTGGTTCCGCAATACAAAAAACACGTGACGTGAAATATTTACCTTTTCCTGCGTGGCTCATCCCCAAATCCTCCATACTCGGCGTGGTTCTGCAACAGAAAACAAAAAATGACGTCTTTAAAGGAGGTATAAATTCGGTAAATACTCTGCACTTATCATATTACAGAACTGCAGTACAGTACTGTGTACCCAGTAAATTGCTGTAATGCTGTGCATCCACTGATCAACATGGTAACCACATATACCGTGAAGATGCTGGCGTCAAGTTCCTCCGAAACTACCAACCTTACGTATCACATCTCAGAAGGCCGTAATCCTACGACCTGGTAAGTTGATTTTTCTGGCATACCTGAACGTTTACTATTAATAGCACACTGTGCTCCCTTTCCTCTGGGTTTCCGCGTCAAAACCCAGCACGTATTTTGTCTTCTCCCTCATACGTGCCACATAAAAGATAAAGTTTTCCCCTTACAGGCCTGGTGTGACCCAGAGGGTGGGTAGAGGTATAGAAGTAGGTGAGTGGTCAGCAGCACGCCCCGGCCGCACTTTACCCTCCGGGAAAGACCCGGTACCCAATGTACAGGAGGGTGGGTGGACGGATGAAAAATCTCGTCCCCACCGGGATTCGATCCAGCCCGTACTCAGTCGTTATACCGACTGAGCTACCGGGCCCTCAAATGTGCCACATGAACCACCAATTTCATCGTCCTTCATTTGATCACCCGAATAATATTTGAGGGGTACAGATAGAGACGCTCATAATATCTGTTCCTACAGTCCCCTGTCACATCGTCCCTCTTAAGCCCTCCCACGATGGGAGACAGAATGCTCAATATACATTCATTCCATACTGTCTTACGACTTCAAGAAGCGTCATCCCCGTTGTGTTTGTTAGAACCTAAGGTAATAATTCTATAATTATATAGCAGTCATAACACAACTATATTATCAGGTGTATATAACTTATCAACTACATGTTTCGGCCAATGCTGCTGTGGCCATCGTCAGGTTGGATACAATTTACCAGAGAAGCTCGATAGATATAACACAAAACAATTACTAGTATTAGTGTAGGTAAGGAGACGAGATCTCGCTTACACAATGTTGGTGGGCGTGGTTCTTTACCATCTGCGCACACGCCCACAGACTTTGTGTAAACGAGATCTCGTCTCCTTACTTACACTAATACTAATAATTGTTCTGTGTTATATCATATCTATAGAGCTTCTCTGACAAATTGTACCAGACCTGACGATGGCCACAGCAGTATTGGCCGAAACATGTAGTTAAGTTTTATACACCTGATAACAGAGTTGTGTTATGACTGCTATATCCTTATAGAATTATTACCTTAGGTCTTACGACAAGTTCAAAGACTCTTCCAAAGCCAGTTCTCCACACAGTGCTTCCTCTTTCAATTTCCAGTATCCCCTCTTTTCCTTAAAGTTACAACCTACCTGGCTATTCAATCGGTAGGCATGTCTTTTTCTCAAGGAATTCTAAGTGGTCTAAGTGGCGGGCAGTGACATTATTAACACTTGTCACTACTGATGTTATTTTAATTACTGATGTTAGCATTTACAGATCGCTGCATATTAACGCGCCCTTGAAAAGGTATCCACTGTTAGCTTTGGTACGCGAGGACAACTTGTCACTTCCGAGTTACAGAACAGACTTCTTTCCGTTAGGTTTCCCAAAACTCGCAAGTTTTAAGTTCACCCCAATCTTAAAATCCCTTACTGTACCCAGTTGGTCGAATGTTAAATTTCGCTGCTCCCTAATAGGTCCAAAAGTCAGAATTTTGAATATGTTAACCCCACTGGCTTCTATCTAAGTAACATTCTTCCACTGTTGTCGCCGGAGTGAACTCCTTTCACGCGTCTCACTAATTTCTTTAGAGTCCAAGCTTGCCTAACATTGTAAATCTTCCCCACACGATTTAAAGAGTCCCAGAAGCTGTCAAGGTTTTCAAAATCAGTGTTCCTTTCTTTTTTTCTTTCCAACTTTTCTTACCCCATACACTTGATTCTGACAAAATGGAAACTGTTAGCTTGCTACACCTGCCATAAAACTCTCTTCCCCTGTAAGCTGTAATACTGACACTCTCCAATTTCTCCCTCATCATAAACCAAACCAGCAAATTTTTTAAACAGTTCTGACCTAGGCTTTAAATGTGCCATTTTGTCTCTTAATAAAAGACTTACACCCTATATCGGCTATAAAGTCATCTAGAAGCTGCTTACAAAACGTAAATATATCTGGACAAACGAACGCACACCGCTAACAGGAATTCTTCCAAACCTAGAAAATCGCGAACACGACAGTCCGACTTCGGACTTGATAGACGAACTTGAAACACGAATGAACACGTCCGCGTGTTTCAAAAACCTACGCAGCAGCGGCAACCGACACGCGAACAAACCAAACAGGCATGTCACTACGAGCCACAACAAACGCAACCAAACCATCACCCCGACAGCCGACAACCGGTAACCAAGAATGACAAACAATGCTGTCCCCTTTTATTTGAAACTCAAGATTGGCGCGTTATTTCGGCGGGTCGGAACCAAAAAAAAAAGGGACAATGTGCTAAAAAAATTCTGTCAGAAGCAATGTTGCCCATGTAAAATAGAGTTCCCTCCTACATTACCAATTACGAGCATTACACCACAATGACAAATTACCAACTTTGTACCTTGCAGTATTTGAAGCACGCACAGGATACGATCAATCGCCAACAGACCACTCTGGTAATATTCGTGTGGCATAAAATTGGCTGCAAGCAAATACCGGGGTGCTGATAAGTCCTTAGCCCGACCAGGAAGGAAACAAGCTCGGAAGCATGTCAGAAACGCGCGCGATTTCAACAACATCGAGACGTGAGATGTCATCAAGTTTTTTTTTTTCCTGCAAGGCAAGGCGCCGAAGGAAATTCACGCCATTCTGACAGAAACATTAGCTTGTTTCCTTCCCCATCGGGCTAAGGACTTGTCAGCACCCCTGTAGTGTCACCTGCGAATGGTCTCGTTCAACACACCGGTGTTTGGTGTCAGGTTCTAGTAAACGTCCAACCTGCCTGCTCCTCGAACACCTGTTTGATGCATTTCACTGCGTTATACACACATAAAAATAGTACAAACGTGAAAACCAATTTAAACAGCTATCACTCTTATGTTTATGGTTCCTTGCATCGCTGATCTATATTAATAACTGTCCAACGAGATACAACACAAAGTCTATTTACTATTCTGCGAGTTCACACTACATGTTTCGGGTGTCAACACACCCATCATGAGTACACAAAACTGTAACTACAGCCTCCGTTACTGCAGCTACCTCCCTCCAACGTGGCCACGTTGGAGGGACGTAGCTGCACAACAAATATGACCAGTACTGGAGACTGTAGTTACCGTTTCGTGTACTCCTGAAGATGAGTGTGGTTGACACCCGAAACATATAGAGTGAACTTGCAGAATAATAAATCTCGTGGGACAATTATTAATATAGCTATCAGTCATTAAACTAATACTGTGACCACCATATTTCGGATAGTAAACAGCATTTTACGTTAATTCCAATATACCCCTCTCTTGAAAATGGTTATTTAGTGGCCGAAACATGCAGTCAACACTCCGCTGTCTTACGACGGACCCAGTGCCTCTACCACGAGTTCTCTAAAGAGTACGATCTAGTGCTTCCGCTTTCAATTTACAGAATCCTCTCTTTTCCTTTAAGGTCATTCGATAACTGCTTACGTCTTTTCCTCGTCTTACCGTCACTTCTTCCTTCGATCTTTCCTTCAATAATGTGTTTTAAAACGATAGTTCGTAACAAGATATGACCAATGCAGTTGGCCTTCCTTCTTTATTTTTAACTGGTTGCAAGATATTCCTTTCCTCCATGACTATTAATATTTTATATTTCACACTATTCGTCCAACTCTTCTCCATCCTTCCCTAGCATCACATTTCAGAACTTTCCAGGTATTTCTCACCTACTTTCCTAAGTCTCCAAGTGTAAGCACCATACAAAGCTATGCTCCAAATGTAGTACTTCGCTAGTTTCTTTCTGAAATTTAAGTCTAATTTGCTGATGGAAAAAAAAATCGTCTTGCTGAACGGTGTTTTTGCGGCAGCGATCCCGGATTCAATCGCACGTGCAAATCTTGCATCACTATATCATGTCTAAAATATAACCCGACATTGTATTATCAATATGACAGTTTTGTAAAATGGATTTCGGACCTGTAATCGTTGATATCTGCCGGATTCTAGTTCCTATATTACTGTCAGTCCGTAAATTTCTGTTTCCCTGTATAATATACAATGGCATATGCTGCTAATGCTAGTAATTATAAGAACGCCCAGGTTGAAGGCAGAGTGTTGGGTCGCTCGAACGCTGACTCCACAGTTTCATTCCGGAACGTCTTCAGATCTGGAGTTTTCACAAAAATGAAGTCTGGCACACCTGCCTTCACTTTCAGGCTGGTTAGTCTACATGAACACTGAACTTACACCAGGAACCAAAGTCTACTAAACCAAAAAAAATGCCTGTTTAAAAGCTATACATCAACAATTACGTCACGTTCGTTGGCTTACCTAAAATTACCTCGAAACCTGTAAACGCCTAAGAAAATTGGTCAAGCTGACGTACCTCGCCTAGTGAATCGGGTAAGCAAGCATGGAGATGGATGTCCACTCCCCAGCACACCGTTATGGTGTGGTTATCACTTGAGCATTACCTTCGCTGTTCGTACTGGATTCATGTTGCTCGGAGCTGGTGTCGGTTTATAAACAGTGGCGCAAAAGTCACTTCAAACACCTTTCTGTTACGAAACATTGTATCAAGTACCTTGTGCGAAACACTCTGTGTGTGTGCGTGTGTGTGTGTGTGTGGGCCGGGTAGCTCAGTCGGTATAGCGTCTGACTACGGGCTGGACGGTCAGGGATAGAATCCCGGTGGGGACGAGATTTTCCGCCCGTCCGGACCGGCCCTGGGGCCCACCCAGCCTCCTGTAAAATGGGCACCGGGTCTTTCCCGTGGTTAAAGTGCGGCCGGGGCGTGCTGCTGACCACCCACCCCCTTCTAGTGCCGCGGTCATGGAAGAGTAGAGCTATACCTCTACCCACTCTCTGGGCCACACCGGGCATGTAACGGGATCAATTTACCTTTTTATATATACATGTGTGTGTATACATATAAACACATTAATATGTATATATGGAACCGAGTCCTCAAGAAGCTAACGGTACTCTGCATATTGTTTGCTTCTGGCGCGACGGCCCCCACTGGGACACAGCCTTCTCATTCACGAGGTTTCTATATCACACAAGACGACGCACCACGATCGGTAGAACTCCTCTGGACGAGGTATTAGCTCGTCGCAGATCTCCACCTAACACACAACACTCACGACAGATATCCATTCGCTCGGTGGGATTCGAACCCACAATCTCAGCTGGCGAGCGGCCGCAGACCTCCCACTGGGATCGGCGTACTCTGCATGGAATGCTTGACAAAGTGGGCCAACATCAGCGTTCATGCAACGATCTCTTCCACCGACTTAACCCGCAACATACAAGACTGCCACACCTCCCTCCCCCCCACGCTCGTGTCTGTAACATCAAATCGATTAGCTTAGCTGATGATACAGCCATGCCTGTCATAACGGGCTCACAGGTTCAACCCAATCCCACCCTCTCAGGAATGTCTGGGCAGGCATGACTGCTTTCCCTTTCTGACAAAATTTGTTGAAAGCAGCAAGAACTTTCATGTCGAAAACATATCTGATCCACAAATCCGTGCAATAAAATGTAATTTCCTTACAAGGTATTCAAAACACTCCCTCTGTGAAATGCCACTAGCGTACAGGGTTAACACATTACCATGCTATACTAACAAAGGCCTTGGAATGGGGAGCAAAGGGACTGCTATACCACACAAACACTGAAGCGACAAGCGTGTAATTACTGCGAGTACAAAGACGTTATGACGTCACTCCAAATTCAGAAAATGCGCCACACAGACGAGAAACCCTTTGATGCGGGCATTCCAGTTTGTCAAATTTCTGGACAACGATTCTGATACTACGGGGAAAAAAAAAAACAAGTATGAACACACTACATACACAGTCCGACAATTATTTAATGAGAATGATTTTATTTTGACCAAGATAGAAGTGCTATCTATGAAGCAATGCGTGCCATCCGTGTGACAAGCCTTTATCTGTAATCTGGCAACACCGCAACGCCCCACGCTGAGCATGACGGGAAATACGGCGCCATGTTGTGCAGGCAGCGAGAGGACGTGGTCACAGTAGCGGCATGGAGCAGAGCGCGAACATTAAATTCTGTTTTAAACTCGGGAAAACTGCAGCGACTCTGGAATTGATGAGACAAGTGTACGGTGACAATTGTTTATCTCCTGCACAGATATTCAGGTGGTATGCACGATTCAAAAGTGGTGTGGAAACGATTTAAGATGAAGCCTGGCCTGTGCGTCCATTTTCTGTTCGTAACGAGGGACTCGTTGCCAAAGTGAGAAAATGAATACAAAAAAAAAAAGTTGTGTGACTTTGAGAATGATGGCTGATGAGTTTGGTGTTAACAGGGAGACGATTCGTCAAATCTTGGTGGAAGACTTGGGCAAGAGGAAGCTCGCGCCCCGGTATGTATCGCATGCATTGTCTCATGATCAAAGACACGAGCGTGTTCAGTGCGCAAGACATCATTAAAACTGCTCGTACATTAAAAATTTCTTGAATTCGATTGTAGCAGAGGATGAAACTTGGTGTTTTCGCTATGATCCCACAACTAAACGTCAAGTGCTGAATGGAAGTCACCAGCATCAGCAAAAGGCAAAAAAGTTCGTCTTCAAAAGTCAAAAGTGAAGAGAATGCTTGTGTGTTTCTAAGACAGCAAGGGAATTATTCACCACGAGTTTGTTCCTGAGGGACAAACTGTCACTGGAAGTTTTTGAGTGTTCTGGAACGCCTATGGAAGAAGATTCGCAGTGTCCGGCCCGAGTACTCATCACCAGGCAGTTGGTTTCTTCTTCACGACAATGTACCGGTTCACCGGGCAGTTGCTGTACAAGAATTTTTAGCCCGAAAACAAGTGTGCGTGCTCCATCATCCGCCCTACTCCCCTGATT
>Ga0123353_10017701_pt1 | contig 10495 bp, 3 predicted proteins | sample TergutLab28metaG_3_FD_92763 | JGI IMG/M metagenome (GOLD analysis project Ga0123353, IMG submission 92763) | Labiotermes labralis P3 segment gut microbial communities from Petit-Saut dam, French Guiana - Lab288 P3 | ecosystem: Host-associated > Arthropoda: Insects > Digestive system > Gut ... | reverse complement strand
CGGAGAGAGGGGGGGTGAAGGGGAGAAAAATTTAAAAAAGAGACCAAAAGGGGGAAAAGGGGGGGGGGGGGGGAGCCGAAGTAGGTTACCTTGAAAAAAAGATCTCAAAATATAGAACATGAAGTTGCCAACTGAATTCATCTGGCTTATGATAGTCCAGTTAATTCCTCTTATGAAGACGGTATTAAAACTTTTGGTTTTCAGAATGGAGGGGAATTTGATTCCAAGCAGGATAGGCTTCTCGGTGTCTCAATGTGATCCTACTTTTCAAAGTTAGTTACTGGAAGACATGCGATTTCTTCTACAGAGTTGCGTTAAAGTACATCAACCAAGCCGCCGAGCGGTTGAAGGATTTGCCAAACGACACCGATCGAGAATTGACGGTTCGGGGGAAAATACTGGTCAAGGACCCTAACCCCAAAACTGCAATGGTCATGGCTTTGGACACTATGTTTGCCGCTATTGATACGGTAAGCTACTTAGAAAGAAATTAGAGGATGTCCCTGAGAACTGGAGTTTCGACGGCGTACAGCATTCATGATTGGTTGTGACACCGAGCCCACTGGTAAGTAGGTAGCTCACGTCGCAATGGCAGAATGAACCACGATTTGCTTAGTACCCCAGGGTTCTGAGAAAAGTTTTGGACCTGCGTAAGATTTGGTGTATTGACACTACTCGTAGGCTACTGAAGAATAATGCTGGTTTGGAGATTACGTCTCTTGTAACTACTTAAGTAGAGCAGATAATGTCAGTTGGAAGCATGCAACCGCGGAAAGAATCCGCACTGTTGATTCGACATCTCTATCATGTACAAACCCCCTGTTATGGATCGTTTTTCCAAATATCTGTTGCCAAGGAACTCCACGTCAGTCAGATCTGCATTATAAAACATAATCAATGACGAAGCTCTGCTGCGTTGCTTCACAGAATTCTGTGTTGCGATGCCACTTGTCATCGATCCAGGTAGAATTTACACTGAATGTTGAATTAGTGAGTGTAAGAGTCAGGTTAGGACAGGGTCTCGACTAGTGGAATGAAACGCAGATAACAGCAAATAGGACTGCGACAAAAGAGACAGGGCAAGTACAGTGGTTGTAGGCAATTAGCCCACGATCAAACGGATGGCTGAGTGCAGCTCTGGTCACACCAAGTAAATTTCTAGTGCACACGGTGTAATATAGGATATTTTTACCAAATAGTAGGTGGCTTTGTTACGGCTAGTGAGGTACCACATTACTCCCTCTTCCCCAGTCAAAGGCTTTGTAGTTTGCAGTGTTTAGTCTTTGTGTTAAATAGCAAGAATGCGCTGTGTAGATAGAAACTGCAACTGGGTCAATTGCTGACCAATATTTTCCTATAGTAATAGCGTTGTTGAGGCTTAAGTGTTTTACTATTAGAGGTAATATATAAAAATTGTGCCGTGTGGATTTTTCGGGTCAGGATAGTAACAAATAGAGGGATTTCGGATTGGACGTGTTGAGGCGTATTGTTATAAAATCAGAGAAAACATATACAAAATAGGGGCTATGTGGATTGCACGGGCCAGGATAGTATCAAATAACAGGCTTTGGGATTAGCGTTTTTTGGGGCTTAGTGTTATACAATCAGAGATAACACATACATAAAGGGGCTGTATGGATTGCATGGGTCAGGATAGTACCAAATAACGAGCTTTGGGATGAACATTGTTGGGACTTACTGTTTTACAATTAGAGACAACACAAAAATGGAGCAGTGTGGATTGCATGGGTCAGGATATTATAAATAAAAAGCTTTGGGATTAGCTTTGTTGGGGCTTAGTGTTACATCATCAGAGAATTAAGTTCCATGCCAGTAAATGGGTTCTGTAAATGGGAGATAGACCGAACTGGTTCAAAATTTTGTCTAGTGGTGGGTTTGGGATTAGCGGTATGGAGCCATAATTCTGTACTCTCAGAGAGTTTGACACCATTAAGAAAAATGAGACGTAGGGGGAGGGGGCAATTGTATAATTTTATCTTGCTAAATTTCTAAATGTAAGTTTAAGTTTTCTTGCTTCTTGACCAGTATTTTACAGGTCTATACAAATCATGAGCCTGCATGACTTTGTAGAACAGCCTATGAAGTTTGTCCTATTAAATGTGGTGAACAATTGTTTCACATAGGCAAATCATTTAAGCAATATTCTCGTTAAAGGAAATATTGGAAAATGTCCAGAACAATATGGGTTATTCAGAGTGAAATGTACATACTGTTCCAGTCCTCAGTTCTGTAAACAAAAGAACAGTCCAGATTAGTTACATACATGAGTGTATTTCAGATACGTGAAGCGAACATAACATGTTTTAATTTCCTGGTATACGCAATTAACTTCGTAAAAACAGTGTAATATTGACATAATTTGCTTTATACGGAACTCGTGTTTGGATAATTAAATCTAAAACTAGGTTTTGGATTTAATCCCTTAAAGCACAGTCGTCACTATACCTAAAATCTACTTTAATTTTAAACCATTCGCTTTAGTCACAAAGTATACTTATGTTTCGTGTGTATCTAAGAATGAAGGCGATAATTTCCGAACAAAGCGTTATTCGATTTATCTATATAATGTAGAAGTGAAATGCCTTAAATTCAGTACACTGCGTTGGACATGTACGATGTAGACACATCTTTAAAACTCTAAATGAACATGTATTTGATAAGTTCGCAAGCTTCATGTTTTTCTTCCAAATATTCTTTGTCATTTTTTTTTATGTTTTGCTGACCGTGCATTTCAGTATAATCGTAGCAATTGACCAAATTAATGCACAAATTCTTGTTTTTATAATAAGTGTATTATATTCCTCTACATGTTTCGAGCACTATGTTCTTATCGTCAGGAAGTCAAAATTGTATTATACAGTGTCCGGTTCTCACATTCTGTAAGTGGCCGTCTGGTGCGCACCGGACGGCCACCTACAGAGTGACCACACCAGATGCTGTATAATATAATTTTACCTCCTGATGATGAGCACAACAGTGCTCGAAACATGTAGAGGAATATAATGAACTTATTATAAAAAAAAGAATTTGTACATTAAGTTGGTCAATTGCTAAGATTATTCTTTGTCCTGTTGGCATACAACATAATCACGTTTTCTGTACATTTCCATTTTAAAATTTAAAACTATTTTCAAAAAGCTCGAAACAAATTTTCACTTACGCCACTGAAGAACACACAAAATATGTACTTTTCATCTTGCAGTCTGTAATAAAAGCGTGATGGACGTGCGAAATTTGAAGTGAGAGCGACTGTAGTTTAGATAAAACAGGAATATTACTAGATTTTAAGATTTAAAAAAGTAACTTTTCTTAAATTGTGATTATTTGGATAATTTGAAATAAAACTGCGACTATATAAATATTTTTGTCTTTTGCTTTTATAAAAATAACTAAATAGTTGTTGGAAACTGACACGTGAAATCTTGCGAGACATGCGTGTTCATTGTCTGTAATAATTCTACACCTGCAATCATGAGTGTTGCTCGAATCTGTGGGAATATAACAGAAACATTTAGTGTATTCAGACAAGTATTCGAGTAGTAATACTTTCCCGAAATAAAATGAAATAATATAATAAACCTAATAACCTAGGTTTTTTAAGAATACAAATTTAAGCACCTTAATAATAATAATAATAATAATAACGTGGGTATTATGCGTTTAACTAATTTTACTTTATATTTGGTTCATGACGAAGAAATACTATATTCTGATGGTATTAACTAGATGGAACTATTTCCGTGCAGGTGCCAATGGTATGCTGTTTTGAAAACTCTCTTCTAATTTCCCCCGCCGATGAACGCAAGGAATGGCAGGACCTAACGAGAACTATCAGTTACTCGAGAAAGATCCTGTCCCATTGAGTTCGTAACTTAGTTTAGGCAACGCATTTTAATTTTAGCCCAAATTTACATTTTAGCGACGTCAACACTTTCTGTGCAGACTGCGTATACCATGGCTGCGCTTCTGTTCCACTTGGCGGAGAACCCTGACGAACAGCAGAAACTGTTCGAAGAGATGCAGCTATATGTACCTGATAAAAATCAACCAATCACATCAGACATTCTGAAAGAACTGAAGTATATGAAGGCGTTCATCAAGGAATCCTTGAGATCAGTTATGTCACTCTGTTGTACTTTACCTCTAATTCGAAGGGGCTGGAACACCGAGCTGCTAATCCTGTCAAAGTTAGCATGATTTATACCTTAATATCCAGATTGATTTTTGGATCTAACCACATTCGTGTCGAGCTGCTACAAGGTTTTACAGACAGCAAGTCGTTGGACCGCGAAATTCACTAAAAATTTTATGTCACTCATAAAGTGCAAATTTTTATATTCACTGTATAAACCAATGAATGCACTCAATGCAATACAATAAAACACAAATCATAAAATGCAGTTCGTGACAAGTATCAAACTGCTACATGTTGCGGCACCGAAGAATTTCAATATTTTAATGATAGCAATCAGAGCGATCAATACATTAGGCTGACGTTTTAGATTTGCATTCCTCTGTCCTAGCAGACAGCCTGAGATTGGCATTCCGTTGCCGAAACATGTAGGAGCTTGATACTTGTAATTAATTGTATTTTATTTTATTTTATTGAGTGCATTCGTTAGTTGATATAGCGAATTAACTAAGAATATCCATAGGCTGAGGCAGCGGGGAAGTTTCACTTTCACTCTTACCATCCCGCCCCACCATATCGTCTTGGTCGGTTTTTATGGCTTTCCTCTCAAAATTCTGTGCGTATGTTTTGTCTCCCACATCTTAATATGATTTCCTGCTCATCGTAGCTTCTTAGAGGTCAAGATCCCAATAATTCCTTGTGATTTATATGAGTGTACGCTGTTCGATGACGCTGTGAATCATGGATGGCTTGAAAGATGAATGACTATGGAGCACTGAAGGAGAAAAATCAAAATTCTCCGAGACAAACTTGTCCCATTGTCACTTTTCCACCCCAAATCCCTCACGGATTGACCTACGATCGAATCCGAGCCTTCGCGATGAACAGTCGGCGACTGAGAGCTTGAATCAAGGTACGGCTATTGTTCTCTATAAGATTAAAAAAAAAACTTTTTTCTTTAGGTTTGTGCTTATGAATTATTTTAATTTACATCTTTTAATTTTCAGATTGAAACCTGCTATGACTGGGAATGTCAGAATTCTAAGTAAAGACAAGATATTCTCAAATTATAAAGTCCCCAAAGGAGTGAGTATTCATACCATAATTCTTTGACAATTAACCTTGTAAATTTTAAACTGCTGGATCTAACGACATTAGTAACAATAGTGACTTCTATAGTGAATATGGGCTAAAACACTTAAACACGTACAGGAACCTGAAAAAGTTACATTCGCTCCTTAAAATTGATATTTTTGTTAGCTCACCTTTCTCGGTACCAATGATGAACATTTTTGAAATATTATGCTCATTTTTGTCATTTAAAGAACATTTTTGTTACTCCTAACCATAATCCAGTATGCAGCTTAGTCTCTCCGGTCTGACGTATACTCGAGGCTAATTTAGATTTCATTAACCTAAGAGACGCAGGTGGCCTACATAACCATCAGGTCGCCTATATAACCAGCAGTTCGCCTATATAACCAGCAGGTCGCCTATATAACCAGCAGATCGCCTATATAATCAGCAGGTCGCCTATATAAACACAATACTCGTCCTTATGTCCAGAACATTTGGTGCTTTACACAGATATTATCGTTTGAACGATTACTTTCATTTCTGTGGTCTACCGAATGAATTAAGACGGATGATGAGGAAATACACAATTTATAATCTTCAAAAAAAGTTTGGTAGAAGATCCAATCAAAAAAAGCGAGATGGGCGAAACACACAGCAGAAATGAGAGAAGCAATAAATGTATACAGCCTTTTAGACGGAAAACCTAAAACGAACAGAGAAGTCGAGATCTAACGAGACACTGGAAGACAGGATTGAAAAGAATCTTTATGTCACTGGGTGTGCAGATGCGGAGTGAATTCACCTGGCTCAGTGTAGTTTCAATTACGGATTCTTGTATAAAGGATATTGGATTTTTGATTTTGCAAAAGCGGGTGGGAATTTCATGCCTATCTGGGCTGCTCTTTATTTATTTATTAATTAATTCATTTCAATGGAATGTTTTCAAGTTCGAAATCTACAAGGAAGAATTTTGTGATGTTTTGTGTCGGAGGGTTTTCCAGTCTGCTTTGAGCACTTTCTGCTGCAGGGACCTCCTGACTATCGGTGTTCCATTTTCACTCCACTGCGTCAAGAACATGGATAGCTGTCGGGTACACCATGACAAAATTGGTGACAATGAGGACAGGGCAGCGTAATCTTAGAACCAATCACAGGTCTTTGGATTCAACTCTTAAAGCAAGATATCTCAATGCTAACAGTCTTTTACGATACAGAAACAACACGTTTTGTCCACTGAAAAAATTTATCTACTTTCTTAAATGAAAGCCACGCAATGAAACCGGGCAGCTTGGGAGGTACTGGGACTTGCTTGTGGGTTCGACAATTGGTGATTCTGAGTTGGGTTAACGACGGGACAGAAGTGTTTCTGTTTCAGTACAGTGTTATTCAGCCCAGACCTGGCTCTAACAAGCTCAGACTTCTCCGATAGTAAAGCTATCATCATTTGTAGACAATCAATAACTTCCATGGCTTGCCAATGGTTAAAGAGACTGAATTTATAAATACATACTTCCATTTAGTCATAAGTCATTTCCGATTCAGTACTTGACTAGGTAAAAGAATGTAAAGTGTACCCTTGCACAGGCACTGAGGCTCTGTACAGGCCGTACAGCCCATAGGGAGAGTAGAGCTATAGCTGTACTGTACAGGCACTGAGGCTCTGTAGAGGCCGTACGGCCCATAGGGGAAGTAGAGGTATAGCTCTACTCTTTCTTGACCACGGCACTAGAAGGGGGTGAGAGGTCTGCGTCACGCCCTGGCCGCTCTTTACCCCCGGGAAAGACCCGATACCCATCGTACAGGAGGCTGGGTGGACCCCAGGGCCGGTCTGGACAGGTGCGGAAAATTTCGCCCCCATCGGGATTCGATCCCCGGACCGTCCAGCCCGTAGCCAGTCGATGTACTGACTGAGCTACCCGGCCCACATTTAACTAGCTACCCGGCCCACACTTAACTAGGTACGGGAATCTTATTTTTACCTTGACCGTGATGTAGTGTAAGGGAACGAACAGTCTTCACACGAAACTCGTTTTGAAGCTTACATTAGATGGAAGTGAATAGTAGATTTCACGATTCCTTCGCTTTAGGAACTTATTGTTTGGAGAAGCAGTTTGGTTGGCCCAAAAGCCGATTTGGACTCGGTGACGAAGAGAAATATTCAGTCCTTTGATGGCAATGGAACTCCGACTGTGGAAACCATAACTACTTGCTGGGTTGACTGAGCCGTTCAAAATGTAAAGCAGTGATATTCATAGCACGTATTAGGTCGGATGGTTCGGTATTTTTTAACGAGAAGAAATTAAATATGCGTGAAGGCTATTGATTCTTCAGACCGCCATTCAAGATTCCCAAGTCTCAACCTTTTGTTATTAAAACTGACGGTCATGAATCTCCAGGTTTCAGTGGAGATCACATATTCGATAATTTCCCACAACATTCCTTTTATTTATTGTCCTTAGCACTGCGTTTAAAGAAGATCGCAATACGACCGACAAACCGACAAACATGTTCCATACTTATTACGCATTTCAAGCCCAATGACTGTGGTATTTTGCCATTTTCTGTAATATTTAACATTCTGCATGTGTTTATGTTCCATATGAGCCTCAGAAGAAACAGCGATTAATTATGTAAACACCATTATATAACTGTTTATATTGGTGACGTAATGTACTCAGTATGAGGCAGGAAATTAAGTTTTATGTATATATATATATATATATATATACACACACACAGAATTCAGACAAATTATTTCAGTCTTCAGATGGATTAATTAACGTTTACACGTTCTGGTAACAAACATCTGTACTCATGGCGAATATACATCTGGGCAAACAAGAAAAATATTTCTCACACGCCAGTGAATGTATCCCTGAAAGATGGATTAAGACTTCTGAAGGACACATCCCAGAAACCAAGATGACACACCCATTCGTTTTCTTACTGCTTGGGTTTGGACCAAAAATGTGCGTGGGTCGTCATATTGCTGAGCTGGAGATAGAAACTTTCGTCGCAAGAGTAAGTAGTACATTTTGCATCATTAATGGAACCCTGTTCTAAATAACACTCTGATTGGAAATGCAGATCACTTGTCTCTGCAGTCGTCTGCACTGTTTTTAGGTAAAGGAGAATGAGAGAGCCTGAACAATAAGACATTAGAGGAAGAATAACAATGCTCACAACATTTCAGTTGTGAGAACTAACGGGATAAACCGGTGTCGGAGGCTAACCCATAAACAGAACGATAACGTTAAAATTAATATAAAAGTCACGTGACGTTGAGTAGTGGATTCAACTAGCTCAGGATAAGGTACAGAACTGAAATCTTATAATCAAAGCAATGAACATCGAGGTTCCACAGAGAGAGATTTATTAATTTAGAGAAAAGCCGTAAGAATAAAAAAGGACACTGAAAAAGTAAAATGCAAAATAAAAAGTGATAATCACGTTGGGTCGGAAAACGCTCCTGAGCTGCTGTTATTTCGTAGTGTTGGCGGTGTCGCGCGAAGCTAAGCATTTTAATCGAACCAACATGTTCTGTGTAGCTATACTGCGGCAGATATCTGAACGATAATCTTGCGTTTCGACATCCATTTGTTCGCGACATAAAAAGTTGAAAGATTAACGGAAAAGATGTATAAGAAGTTATGATACATAAACCTAACGTAAACACCCTGTATATTCATTTTGTTTTGTTCAATTATTCTGAAAAATCTTATGTATTGTACTGGTTAGAATGTTGTGCTGAATTATTTTCTGTAAAAGCCGTTTCGAAATAACTTCTAGTTGTGATAATTACGTGTATGTAGTCAGTTACACTACACGTGCAAAACCCATGTAAGTCTTCGTGTAAAGGGCCTGTAATATTTGTCAAACTTCAGCTACAATTGATAATGGCTCAGAGAGATTTCAGTAAACTCTCTAAAGTAAAATTTCAAGAGTACTCGTCTAGCAGTTGGCGACATCTCATATGCAGAAATAGAGCAAGGAAGACCAAAACACAGTCATTGCGAAGGTTAGAGAAGAAAATCTGTCAAAACTGTGTTTAAAGTGCGTCGAAATTTCGGGTGTAATATCCAAGAAAACGCTAGAAATTAAAATCAAATACTTCATGAAGGAATCTTAGAAGCAGCACCCTTATTTGGACGAAGCTGGTACTCGAATTATGACCAAGAAATTTCCGGCTTTTATTGAGCACGGTGTTACCTTACTGAACGTGTATACATTTAATTAACTCGTATCATATTTCATAAATATCAAATTTTACAATCTTCATCTATTTATAGCCAGTTGCTCCAAGCGTTAGGCCTAACTTCATTCAAGAATATTAAACTTCTCTCAATTTCTCACAAGTATGCTGTGTATTACGTAAATTTCATCTTCCTTGATTTAATTGCTGTAATAATATTTGGAGCTGTAAATTAAGAAGCATCTAATTATGAAACAATTTCCACCCATTTTACTTACCCCGTCCTAAGTTGCTTCAGTTTCAAAATTTTTCTGCCACAAGTCCTTTCGTTCTCTTCATGTAAATTACAGGGATCATTTTACACTATCTAAGGAAACGGGAAAAATTACGTGTTAATACATTTTAGTTTTCGGGACTTACATAAGTGACGAAAAGGATTTTTTTCCTTGTTACATTGTCCCCAAGTGCAACCTCTTCTAATTTATTCCAGTGTGCAGATATGACCTGTTACCACTGTTTTCAAATATTTATTATTATCAACATTTCCCCATTATCTATACGTAGCATTATATTATGTTCTATCCCCCAATTTGATCAGGAGCTTTGAATATGCGCATTTTTGTGTGTTTTATTTCAAGATTTTAAAATGTATCCACAATATATTGAAAATTTTCTTTCTTTGCGGTTTTTATGAAAACCAAACCAAGCCCTTTAACACTGCCAGTAAGATAAGTGAACAGTTACGGTTCAATAAAACATAAAGGCCTATATACACATCGATATCACTCTTATACGAAGTGAAAAAATGTAAGGATGCAGATCATTTTGAATGTGATATTGTGTCGCTCGGTAAGTGTTTCCCGGCCTTCCGAAGGAACGTAGAGGCGCCCAAGAAGAATCTCTTGGGACCACCCAACATTGACGACGAATGCACGATACAGCGTCATAAGTCAGCCGACCTGGATCCTTGACAACTCCTCTGTTGGATCTTTGACAACTCCTCTGTTGGATCCTTGACAACTCCTCTGTTGGATCTTTGACAACTCCTCTGTTGGATCCTTGACAACTCCTCT
>Ga0123353_10017697_pt1 | contig 10496 bp, 9 predicted proteins | sample TergutLab28metaG_3_FD_92763 | JGI IMG/M metagenome (GOLD analysis project Ga0123353, IMG submission 92763) | Labiotermes labralis P3 segment gut microbial communities from Petit-Saut dam, French Guiana - Lab288 P3 | ecosystem: Host-associated > Arthropoda: Insects > Digestive system > Gut ... | reverse complement strand
GGATACGCCGACCGCTTTTGCTTTTTCGGACAATTCCGTTCCGAGTCTTCGGCCGGGTTGAACTTCGCGGCCGACATAACCTTTAAACCCTTTCAGGCGGACCGCAACGATTTTTCTGTCTTTGGCGCTGTTGATGATTACTTTGGATTTTGTTTCCGCGAAAATGTCTGTCACATCATATATTGCCGTATCGACGGACGCGCCTTTTGCGTTCAGTTCTTTTTTAATTTCAATCAACGCCAGCTGGCGGAAGATTTCACGCCTGACGATTTCATCAATCATGGAAAGCGCCTGAACGCCTTTCATTTCCACGCGCGTTCCGTCTTTTATTGAAACATTCACATCCTGACGAATCGTTCCGATGCCCCTTTTCACACCGCCGGTAGAGCGAAGCGCCATTCCGAGGTAGGAGGCGACTTCAACGGCTTGTTCGGGGGTGCGTATGTCCGGCTCGGTCGCGATTTCAATGAGCGGGATCCCGAGGCGGTCTAATGAGAAGACAACATATTCATCGGTTTCTTCCATTTTCGGCGCGGATTCCTCTTCCAAGCATAAACTGGCAACGCGGCACTTTCCGGACTGCGTTTCGATCCAGCCGTTGCCCGCGATAAATGTCGTCCGCTGGAATCCGGCCGGCCCGGACCCGTCAACAATAATTTTTCTCATCACGTGGCTGCGGTCAACGGGCACCATATGGAGGAGTTTGGAAACTTCAAGGGTCGTTTTCAAAGCTTCCGGGCTGACCGGAACAGGGCCGGCTTCATCAATATCGCCTAAGCAGGTGGTGTCAAAAACCAAATACCTGTTTTGGCGGTTGGCCTGCGTCTGCTCAATAACGGCGCGGTCCATCATGCCCAGATTGTTGGCTTTGGGGCGCAAGTATCTTCTGATTTCATGTGTCGATTCTTCCGGCTCTCGGTAAATGTTCGGGCAGCGGCAGTGAAGCTTTGTCGGCGAATCCACTTGCTGGTGAATTTCAAGACCGACCATCAGGCCGAGCGCTTCATAATCATAGCCGGAGACTGTTTTACTTTCCTGACTCATTTTAAAGTGTCCTCAGTTTTAAAATTACCTTGCAGTTCTTAAAATTAATGAATGTTTGAATCTGAAAGTGAATGAAACAATCCATGTTAAAAAACATTACGGATTGATGAATTGAACAGGCCGGCATATGCACGAACAGGTAACAGGCCGGTGTATGCACAAACAGGCAACAAGTCAGCGTATGCACAAACAGGCAACAAGTCAGCGTATGCACAAACAGGTAACGAGTCAACGTATGCACAAACAGGTAACAGGCCGCTGTATGCATAAATGGGTTAACAGACCGATATATGCGTAAATGGGTTAGCGGGCAGATATATGCATAAATGGGCTACCAATGTATGTATAAATGGGTTACAGGTCAAATATGTATGTAACACCGTCTGTCGATCATGTCGATGAAATGTATAATCTTCGCGGTCAGAATTTCTTTTCCTTTTTTTTCAATATATTTTTTGTTCCGGATTTAAAATATATCATTTTTATTTTAATTATTGGTTAAATATTAAAAAGTCTGTCGACATTTTAATTGTCGGAAAATATTTTTTCACTAATCTTATATTTATAAACTATTATTTCTTACAAACAGATTTGTGTAAGTATGGTACTATCGGTTAGATATAAATATAATCAAATTCAATGATTCCGTTAAATCGGATTGAAGAATCAGGTTTTTTACCTTGTTTCAAGATCTTTATCTTACATTCAAACGATTTTATTGAATTCCGGAGACAATTACATGAAAATGATTAAAAATCGGGCAGGAAAGTTTGCGGCAGCGGCAGTTGCTTTATGTTTACTTTTGGCGCTTTTTCCGGCCCCCGCTCTCTCAGACTCTTCCGATGGTTATATTGAAGTTGGAACTGTGCCTGTGCCGAATTTCACAGGAGAACCGCTTCGCGGAAAAGCTCCGCTGACAGTTGCATTTACAGACCGGTCGGCTGGCGCACGCGCAAATATGACCTATTTATGGGATTTCGGCGATGGAAATACATCTACTGTTGCCGGAAATGTATCACACACCTACGCAAAAGAAGGTAATTATACCGTCAAATTGACCCTGAAAAATGATTACGGTACCAGAACCGAAACAAAAACAAATTACATTTATGTCGGCTCCGGTCCGGTCGCGAATTTCACGGCGACCAATTACGTCGGTAAAGCACCGCTGACAGTCAGTTTCACTGACACTTCTACCGGCAACCCGACCCAATGGTTATGGGATTTCGGTGACGGCACAACTTCTACTTCTCGGTATCCTTCTCATACATACAGCCAAACCGGTAACTATACTGTTTCTTTGAAGGTTTCAAATGATTTCGGCACGGATACCAAAACTCAGACCTCCTTGGTCAAAGTCGGTTTTGAACCTTACGTTTACTTCACGGCAAACGGAACCGTCAACTCCAAGCAGGTTGCGTTTACAACCCACGGCTACGCACCGGAGACCGCAACATTCACCTGGGACTTTGGTGACGGCAGAACCTCTTCTGAGAAGAATCCGACCCACACCTACCAAAACATCGGCGTCTACAATGTGACGCTGAATGTGAAGGATACATTCGGTTCATCCAATTACACACTTCGGAATGTGTCTATTACCGATGCTCTGAAAGCTGATTTCACGGCAACCAACAATTTGGGCAGTTCTCCTCTGAACGTCAGATTCACCGACACAACGGTCGGCTCCAGCAACACTTCGACGTATCTTTGGAATTTCGGTGACGGTACAACATCCACCGAGAGAAACCCCACTCACACCTACAGAGCTGTGGGTCAGTACACTGTCGCTCTGACCGTTACGAACATCTGCGGTGCCACAAATTCCGTTCTTAAGGAAGGATATGTCAGCGTCGGCAACACGCCGGTCGTCGACTTCGTCGGAACACCCACAAGCGGCGCTGCGCCCCACGCTGTTCAGTTTACAGACAGATCATTGGGCACCAACCTGACTTATCTGTGGGACTTCGGTGACGGCTCCACTTCCACCGAGAAGAACCCGAACCACACTTACAAATCGGCCGGTACGTATACCGTTAAATTGACTGTCAACAGCAGCTACGGAACCAACTCGGCATTCAAAGACAAGTATATCTATGTCGGCGATGTCCCGCGTGCTGATTTCCAGGCTGACGTTCTCTCAGGTATCGCTCCGCACCCCGTTAAGTTCACCGACCTTTCACGCGGTAACCCGACTTCATGGTATTGGGACTTCGGCGATGGCGCCACTTCCACGGACAAGAACCCGAACCACACTTACAAAGACTCCGGTTACTACAACGTTACGCTGAAAGTATCGAACGCATACGGCGAATCGACGCTTGTCAGAGGCGCTAACGGAGAAAAAGTTTGGTTGGAAGACAGTGCATCCAATAACACACCCGGCGGCAACGGCACGGTGAATAACACACCGGCACCGCCTGCTCCGCCAACAACCCCCGAAGAACCCGAGACCGGCAAATCAAGATCCTCCCTTTGGACAATTTTGATTATTGCCATCATCATCATCGGACTTGTTGCCATTGGTGGTTATTTGTATATGCAAAAGAAAAAGAAATAAAATTTAAATAAACGGGAGGAGTAAATCTCCTCTCTTTTTTACTATTTTTAAAAACATTAAAAAAACATTTTTCAATCCGAATCTTTTTTTTGTACTTCTTTTATAAAGTTTTCATACGATTTTTCAATAACGGATGTCGTTCCTTCGTAATCTGTGATATTTAAACAGAAGCGTTTTGCAAAGTCATCCACGATGCCGTCGAATCCTTTTTCATAAGTCAGGCCGCTTACTTTTCCGACACTTTTGTAATTGGAATATTCAAAAACCATTTTGATCATTTCATCGTTATCCGGATCCGGCGTCAGCGCGCTGGCATAAGCAATTTGCCTCCAGTATGCCGCCTGCATCGGTGTCAGGAAATAAGTTCCTTCTCCTCTGGCCGTACTCTTCAAAATATTCGCGTAACGTTTCCGGCTGCCCAGCGCGACACAGATGCAGTCATCGGCAATCTCTCCGTCTTCATCTTTTAATATGCGTACCGGACACTCCGGCTTTTTTAAATCGTCTTCAATTGAGCCGAGGACATTTCCGCAAAGACCGTAGAAAACCATGACGCCGTCAATTCTTTCTTCCTGAAAGTCCCGGATTTTGTCATAAACAACATCCTTTATCACGGCCGGGCGCGCTTCCATTGAAAACTCGATCAGCTGAAGCACGATGAGATCCGTTTCTCCGGCCGATTCTTTTTCAATCGCTTCTTTTACGCCGTCTTCTTTGATCTTTGTATATTCAATGCCTTCCGATGCGAATTTTGTTTCAATCGTTTCCGTGAATTCGGTTTCGATCAAAAGAATCTTGTTCTTCCCGCTCTCTTTTTTCATTAAAAATGTCAGTTCGTCCTCAAAAATCCTGCAAGAAACAATTGCGATCGTTTTCATCCTTACATCCTCATTTTTATCCTTGTTTTATTTCATTTTTTATTTCATTTCTATTTCATTTCTATTTCATTTCTATTTCATTTCTATTTCATTTTCAAAACGGCTGATTATACGGCTTTTTTTCTTATATCGTTTTCCGGCAACATTTTTAAAACAATCCGTTTTTTTATCCGCGGCTCTGTTATTTTTCTTCGGGGTTATGTATTTGCTTTATCATTGTCATTTCGCTCAAATTCCGCCCGTCTTTCCCATTTCCCTCCCCGTCCGTCCATCTCCTCCATCCTCCTCCATTCTTCTCTCTCTGCCCTCCTATCGTCTTCCTGCCCTCCTATCGTCTTCCTGCCCTCCTATCGCCCTCCTCCGTCCTCCCTCATAATTCGCACTTTCATCCTTTGCGGAATGCTTAATTATTTTTATGCCGTCTTTATTCAGATGAGTTAAAAATGGAGGTTGATACTTTGACATTTGAAGAAACAAAAGATAAGGTCAGGCAATACGCTGAAAAATATGCTTTGAAGATGGGTTACCTCTTAAATCCGAATCCGGAGGAATTGGATTTGGTCTACGAAGGTTTGGCAAAGCGCCGCGAACAGTACGGCGCTCAATACTGTCCGTGCCGGATCGTTCTCGGCGACAAAACCGAAGACCGTAAAATCATTTGCCCATGCGTTTATCATCAGGAAGAGATCGAAAACGACGGTATGTGTCACTGCGCTTTGTTCTTTAAAGCCGAATAAGCCGCCGCTTATTCCGGTTCTTTTATTGTTCGCGTCTTTGAAAGGTTTTAAATAACTTTCAGTTATTATAGCCGCAATCCGAAGATTATTAAAGAAACGAGGATGAAAAAATGGATGAGAATGCAAAACATTTGCTGGAGCTTCAGGACAGAATGGAAAAGATGTCCGACAACGAGCTCGTCGCTTTTGTGTCCGAGAATTATCCCGAAGCCGGCTGGTGCGGTAAAAGAAAGTTGGTGACACGAAAGATTTTGACTTTTGAAAGAATGAGAATTTACGGCGATGCCGACTCGGAAGGCTCCTGCGAAGAATAAACAGATTTGTTTCTTTTTCATCGCAGTTGCCGGCTTGTCACGAGAATAAAAAACGAATCCGTTTTCGTGTCAAGCTCAGGTTGTCGAAAGCTTTATATTAAAATAAAGGTTTTATGGAGTGCTTCTGAAAAGCGCGTTTTCGCTTTCCTATTATTGCTTTTCAGAAAAACAGAGTGGCCGGGGTGGGGTAAAGGTTATCCTGAAGCCCTGTGGAGGCTTTGACTCGAGTTCGATTCTCGATCCCGGCCCTTTTATTCCCTCTGTCTCTTGTTTTTTCGATGAAGTTGTAATGCTAAACACCCTTTTTTATCAATTTGATGAAAAAATGAACGCCCCCTTTATTGAAAACTTAAAATTAAGTTTAAGAAAAAAGGGCGTTCATTTTTTCTTAAATTTCTTGAAAAGGGGTGTTTGTTTTTCTGTTTCAAAATCGTGAGCCCTCATTGCCGCTCTCCGCTGTCTTTTTAATAAATAATTCTTGTTTCCCATACTTATTTATATTTTATTCCGCAATTGTTATTTATTCAAAGAAACGGAACGGTATAATATGGCAGACGGATTCACAACAATATTGACAGCCTGTTTAATTGTTTGCGGTATGGCAGTGGCGCTCCTCAGCGGTTTTATCATTATCGTCAACGTTTCTCCGCTGAATTTTTTCTCGTTTCTCATTGGCGTTATCGGGATGATGATCGGTTTCGGATTTATTGCGGGCGCGAGCTGGGTCCTCAAAAGAGCTTGATTTGAGCTTGATTTGAACTTGTTTTTATCTTTCTTCTGTTTTTAAAAAAGCTTAAAAACAGCTCAGACTATCCTATTTTTAAAAAAAGAAAATTTAAAAAAAATTTAAAAAAAATTTAAAAAAAATTTAAAAAAAATTTAAAAAAAGAAAAAAAGAAACGGGGTGAAGCCCCGCAATCAAAAGCCTCAAACGGGAATTGAACCCGTGACCTCTTCCTTACCAAGGAAGTGCTATACCTCTAAGCCATTGAGGCGCTTAATGATAATTGATGCCGCGTTTTTCGGTTAAAGTTTCGGCAAAACCGTTGCTGTCTTCCGTTATAAACAGAAAATAAGCAGACTCCAAAAAGGAATACCTCTCATATTAATCTTTTGGTGTTTTCCTTCGCGGAGCCGTTCCTTCTTATTTTTTAAAAAATGAACCGGAAATTTTATTCGCCGCCGACTTCCTTTTTCGCGTTTTTCACGCGGTCTTTGGAGGTGTAGCCCGTTCCTTTGTCCAAAAATGTCCGGAAGCGTTTGTTGGAGTCCAAAATTATATTATCGTCTTTCACAGAATTGTCGGAAACGGTGTCAACGCAGAGTTGTTTCTGACTGATCCAAACGGTGATTTCTTTTAAAGCGCCGTAGGATGTCGTCAGCTTGCCGTCTTTTTCTTTGACTTCCGTGCCGAAACATTCTTTGAGCAAACTTCTTATTCTTTCAATATCGGGCGTGAAACCTCTTTTCAACTTGTATTCCTGCATAATTACACCTTTATCATTGAAAGCGTTTTATTGATATTAAAAAATTACTCTTTGGATACGTTTACGTTCCGTTTCTCTTCGAATTGTTTCAAATCGTTTTGAATCGTCACATTTTTAATAGGTGAAGCATCTATATGGCTTTACAATTTGAATCGTTCAAAGCCTCAAGCGGGTTTTGGACCCGTGAATCGAAAATCAAAAACAGAAGGTTCCTTCTATGACAAAAGTCTTATCTTTGCATGATTTAATCAGCCGGAAGCGTTTTGAGCTGGCGGAAATTTCCGGAGAGAATGCCGGATTGGAAGCCCTTTATGACCTGATCGTGCCGATGGGTGTTCCGATGTCAATTATCATGGACATGGTTGAAATGTTTGACTTGGAAGTGACCGACCGCGTCATTTCAATCACCGAGCCAGAAGTGGCGCAAACGTCCGTTATCGCTCTCCGCGGGCCGCTGGACCGGGTGGTCGAGGCTGAAAAGTTTATGAAGAGAGAAATGAAAAACTGGCTTGACGGATGATTTTTTCTATTTTTGTTTTGGATTTGTTTTTTTAATTTGTTTTTTTATTTGTTTTTTAAAACAGCCCGACGCAATTTCAGATTTCTTATTCGGTTTTGAAATCTGAAATTTGCGAAGGGGGTTATGTCTTTTGGAGATTTTCTGATTTTATGGTTTTTCTTGTGTGCTTATTGCTTTTTTTCGGTATTATATCGTTTTTTGTGTCATTGCTTTTACATTTTCTTCTTACATTTTCTTCTTCATTTTCTTCTTACATTTTCTTCTTGAATCCGTAGAAGATTGCGGCGCACAATCCAACGATTCCGATAAGGACCATGATGTTAGACGATGAAAATGACATACTGCTCACGGCATCTCTTATCGCGTTTACGACCGCTGTTGTTGTCGTCATTTCATAACCGGTCGTATCATGGCCGGCGCCGTCGCCGGCGGTTTCAATTTCAGGTCCGGGGGTTCCGGCCATTGTTCCGTAGCCGGTTCCCAAGGAAGATCCGGAGGGCGGCGGCGGGGGTGGGGTGACAATCAACGGGACTTGTCTGTATGTCGCGCTGAACACTTGCTCCGCATATTTTTCTTGTTTATCGGGTTCGGTTCCGAGAACGGACATTTTTCCGGAGACAAACGCGTCAAAACTCGGGTTGCCGCAGGTGTGGTGGCAGCAGGCGACGCCGTGGTCAACCACGGATTGAACATAAGCATCCACCAGCTGTTGTTCCATCAGCGCCAATTTCTCCTTCTGCTCGTCCGTCTCTGCAATCCAGTATTCCTTTCGGATACTCTCAAGCATTCGGGCGGTCATGGACTGGTAGGCGTACGGGTTATTTTGGAAATATTCCGGAAGTCCCAAGTCATACTTGTCGCTGACGTAAATGTCAAAGACATCTTCCCAATCCTTGAAACTGACAAGCTGTCCGTCTGTTGTCACGGCCCAGCCGAAGAGGTTGTCCACGAATTCGGAGAACATGGTTGATCCGGAGTATCCCGATTCCATCATTCCTTGGATCCACTTTTCGTTTTTATAGCGTGATTCCATGTCGATGTTGAGGAACTGCTTCATCGTGTACACCTTGCCGGCGTTGTCACGCGCGCTCTGGCCGACATTTCTGGTGTCGGCGACATACATCTCCGGCAATTTTCCGTCGTCTCTGGAGTGCTTGACTGCTAAACTCAAGGCGCCGAAATATTGGAAGAAGTCGTCGTTGTCCAAACTGTCGTAAAGGTTGGATGAAGACGCGTGAATCGTTGCGTCTGTATTTTTCAGCAGGGCCCTTAAGAGTTCCGCGGCGCTGACGCCCCAAACGGAGTCGTCACCGTACACGTGTCCCATTTTGCTCAAATACAGGTTTGTAATGGCTTCGGGGTCATCCCAAGAACCGCTGGCACTGATCAAGTTTCCGGTTCCGATTTCATAGTTGCCGAGTTCATTGGCAAAACACCGCATATCGGCAAACGGAGCCGTCGCCGGATTGGCTCTTAATGCCTCCGTATTGACTTTTACATAATTCGATTCCGGCGGCTCATTTAAATTTGAAACCGTTTTCACGGCGACATTAATGAGCTTCAGCTTATCGCCGAACGAATCTCTCATACCGGCGGTCGTGTAAACAATATCAATCCTCGGACGCTGGACCACCGTCCCGTCGTTTAAAGTCAGGGTGAGATCGCTTAGCGGAATCACTTTAACGGTTCTGGGGTCCACGTTTCCGTTGATATCCCAAACGGGTTCAACGCCCAGCAAGTAAAGGGCGCAGGCTTCCAAAGCGCCTTCATCACGGATAAATTCCGTTCCGAACCGCGAGAAAGCAACCGTATTGGGGAACTCTCCGTACTTGGAATAGTAATCCGCCAAAAGCTGGTCCGCCAAAGATTTACCGACTTCCCATGCGGATTTCGTCGGGAATTTCGTCGGGTCGATGCCGTAGAAGTTTCTTCCGGTCGGGACCGCGTCTCTGTTTTGGATCGGATCATTGCCGGCGCTCGGGAGGATATAGCCGCCGGATAAGGAAGACATAAATGCTGTCATTTCCGCCGGGCCGCAGTCTCTTAACCTGTCGGCGTATTCCAAGCGTCCGTATCCTGTCATGTACGCGACAACCGCTTTGTTTTGATGCGTTTGCGTTTTGAATTCGGCAATCATTGCGTTGTTCACCAGTTCTGCGCCGGAGGCGAAAGGTTTGTTGTCGATGCAGTACTGGACCATTCTTTCGATAACGCCTTCAATGACGGCATCAGACGGCTCTGTTGTGTAGAAGTAATAGGCAAATATGATTTCATCTCTCAAATCATCATATACGCCGTTGTCTTTCCATTCGGTAATGACGGCATTGGCATCGCTTCCTTTGATATCCATGATCGGGCCCATGATGAACCGTACAACACCTTCATGGTCCTTCGCGGTCGGCGGCATTCCGTTTACTTCGTACTTTTCATCCGAGAAAGCGTTCTCAAGGATGAGCGTCATTGCAGCCGGGCTGCCCGCGGCTTCCAAATCTTTCACAAGGGCGAGAATCTTTTGCTCATCTTCGTAGGGAATGCCCGCGTATCCGTTATCTTTGTAGTAGGTTTCAAAGAGGATTTGGTCAAACGGCGGTCCCCACATGGAGCGAAGCATCGCGGAGATCATTTCTTCCGTCATGCTTTGGCCGAAAACGTGCATGCCGTACGGCAGGTTGTTTTCTTTGATGGCTTCAATGTAGTTGAACAGTTCATCTCTTAAGTATCCGGAGAAGGTTGAGCGGTCAAATCCTTTTATATATTCTTTCACTTGGTTATCTGTTACCGATTGCGGGTTGCTCGGATTTATTTCCCGCTTCAAATGGTCGATTCCGATAATGTTGTGAATTCCCGCATCAAACATTCTGTCAACAATTTCCGCCTGACGCAGTCTGTTTGTTTCACTGTCTTGGCCGATTAAGTAAGCTTGGATTTCTCTTTCCAAATAAGACAAGTCTCCGTT
>Ga0123353_10017695_pt1 | contig 10496 bp, 8 predicted proteins | sample TergutLab28metaG_3_FD_92763 | JGI IMG/M metagenome (GOLD analysis project Ga0123353, IMG submission 92763) | Labiotermes labralis P3 segment gut microbial communities from Petit-Saut dam, French Guiana - Lab288 P3 | ecosystem: Host-associated > Arthropoda: Insects > Digestive system > Gut ... | reverse complement strand
GGGCTGCCGTTGATCATCAGCATCTTCTTCATGCCCTGTCAATCGAATCCATTAATGTTAAGTTTTTCCCTGCGGAATTCACCGCTTTCCCGGTTTGTACGCTTTGAGGTATTTTACAATGCCCTCGTCGGCATCCGTCCACTCCGGGGTCTGGCCGCTTTTCATGTACTCGTTGTACCATTCCGCAGCCTGTTTCATATGCGGAGCCATGTCCAATTTCTTTTTGACGATTATCTTAGTGTTCTCATCATTGGGAACCCATGACTGAGGTCTGTCGTAATCGCCTTCTTCGAGGAATCCCACAAGGAATACGATCGTATCTAGGCGCGAAAGTTCCGCGTATAATGATGCCTGCAGCATGTATTGCTCCGCAACGACAGTGTAGTTTCCATTCTCGTCCAGCCATTTATCCCTCTCGCCCGAAGTTTTGATCTCTAAGATGAAACTTCTCTTTCCGTTAACGATAACGTAACCGTCCACGAGCCCTCCGAACACTTTCTCGTTGTGGAAATGATCGTAACCGCACATGTCTCCGGCAGCAGGTTCCTCAATGATCATTTTGGAATCAGCAGGAAGACCCAACAGAGGTATGAGCGAAGAGACGTTCTTCCTCAGGTGGGACCTGAGAACCGGTTCCAAGATGTTGCCGGCTTCCACGTACTTTGTTCTTACGTCCTCGCGATATATTCCCGCAAGGTCCAGCGCCACTGCGAAAGGCGTCTGGAAATCGCCTTTCCCGAGGATAGGAGCTAATCTCGTTCCGGTGATCTTCTTAAGTTTGTACGGAAAGAAGTACACTACCTTGCCGTCATCGTCAATATCCTCGATCCCTTGTCTGCCGTCGTACTTTGTGCCACCGTACTTCATGCCTGATAATGGTCGAAAGAGGATTTTATGATGTCGCATCCGATGTATCCGAACCGGAACCGCTATTAGGCGAGGTGCCGTTGATTGTCATCACTTTTTCAGGTTACGCCAATCGAACCCTATTGATATTGAATTTCCCTTTGTAAATATCAAATTACCCAAGCATTAAATTGTCTCAGACCCATTAGCATATATGAATACCGACCTAGAACTCTTGATCAAAGCCAAGGCAAATGTCATAGAGGTAGTTTCTTACGAAGATAAACGTATACAGGGGTTCGTTAATCAGGCAGCAAAGAATCTCAACATGTCGTGGTATTTTTGGAATGAGGTCAACGGTCTGTCACGCTTCGATTCCAAAACAAAAAAGTTCGAGAAAGAAGAAGACATTTCGGATTATCTGGATATACTCAATTTTTTCACCAACAATCTCGAAGACAACGCTCTGCTGGTGCTACAGGACTTCCATCATGTATTACAAAAAGAAGATGCGAAGATACTCCGTAAGATCCGCGAGATACTTCAGAACAAGTCCATCAACAACAGGGCGATCATACTTTCCATGCCGATAAAATGCGTTCCCGACGATCTTTCGAAGGAACTGTCGGTCGTAGAAATCGGGTTACCGGATCTAAGAGTGTTGCGTACGATTGCTCTCAATTGTTTGAACGAATACGATTCCAAACAGAGTGAGATTGAGGACAGTGTATTGGAGGCCGGGCTCGGATTGACGATCATGGAAGCTGAGCTCGCTTTTTCAAAAGCCATCATTGAACTGAAGAAACTTGACACAAACAGCATACCTTTCATCGTCAAAGAGAAAGAAAGCATAATCAAAAAGACCGGTCTTTTGGAGTATTATCATACATCTACGGAGCTCGGTAATGTCGGCGGACTTGAAAACTTGAAGGATTGGATAAATAAGAGAGGCCGTAGCTTTACCGCGAAGGCGAAAGAATTCGGAGTGGAAACTCCGAAGGGAATAATGCTTCTCGGCGTACCTGGTTGCGGAAAAAGCCTGACCGCTAAGGCGGTTGCAAAATCCTGGAACTATCCTCTGTTACGATTTGACATAGGCAAAGTTTTCGGAGGGGTTGTCGGCGAATCGGAACAGAACGTGAGAAAAGCGCTGGACATAGCAAAAGCCATCGCACCGTGCGTGCTTTGGATAGACGAGATAGAGAAAGGATTGTCAGGCGTACAAAGTTCCGGTCAGACTGATGGCGGAACAACTTCCAGGGTGTTCGGTACGCTTCTGACTTGGATGCAGGAAAAGACCGAACCAGTATTCGTTATTGCAACTGCCAACGACATCAAGCAATTACCGCCGGAGCTTATGCGTAAAGGGCGTTTTGACGAAGTATTTTTTGTCGATCTTCCCCGTGTAGAGGAACGTAAAAAGATATTCCAGATACACATCGAATCACGAAAACGGAAGATCTCTAACTTCAATTTAGACGAACTCGCCAACGGTGCCAAAGGATTCTCCGGTTCTGAGATCGAAGAGTGCGTCAAAGAGGCGCTGCACACTGCATTCAGCGAAGATAAGGAGTTGACACAAGAGTATATACTGAAAGCGATCAAGGAAACCGTTCCCCTATCCATTACAATGGGTGAGGGACTTCGTAAACTCCGTGAATGGGCAAAATTCCGTGCGCGTCAAGCGAGCACCGGAACGGTCGAAGATGTGGATATTGAAAGGAGCAAAGCAATACCGAAACTCAGATCAGAAGTCAGCAATCCGTTCTTAGATTAGAGGTGCACATGTCAGAGACAAATTCACACCGCGGAGCATCACCGCCGCCTTTGCCGCAGTCTTTCTTTTACAACAATATTTTTCAAAACGAAAATGTGGCGAATGCATTGTCTCTCGGAGTAAGAACAAACCTCACTCCTTTCCGTGATCTTCTTGACAACCTCATTAAATGCAACAATAGACTCGAAAACATCTCTGCAGATATATCTCCAATAGATGGCATTATAACCCTTAAACCGGAATTTTACATAGTTAGATTAGACATAAAAACAAAATACGAGATGCCAGAAGGTAAACATTACATATTGGAATGGGAGACCAAATATGGCGATATAGAGGAGTTCATCGAAATATCCAACCGTAATCGCGATTTCATACTTACGGCAGAAAACAAGATAGATTTCTTCGAAGGATACGCGATATTTGAGTCCGAACATGAACCGAATGGTGCACTGACACTATATTACAACCGCGAAGGGGAAGAAAAGAATGCACTATGTGAGATAAGACCGATCGATTTTGAATATGACTTCGGAAAATACCGCATAAAGTCATCCGAAAAGATATTGCATCTGCACTGTGACAAGAACGCCATCATAATACCGAACATTATGGATAAAGAATTAGTTCTGTTCGACAGTATCAAAATAAAAAAGATAATGGATGAACGAATTTCAGATGCTGGTAAATTCAGTGCAGATAATAAAAAACAAGTGCAACCGCTTGAAAACGGAGTCTGTATTGTTTACGATAATAACGTGGAGAAACTCTTTTATGAGGGTAAACCTGTAAATTATAAAAAAGAGCCTCTGGAAGAATACCCGCACCTACTGGGTGATAAAAACATAATCGTAAACGGCGGATCTTTAACTTTGGAGAAAAACATAATCACAGACGGATCATATCATTCAAACCATGGTACGACCTTCAATTGTAAGATGGGGAGAATACCGATCTCTCCAAAATTCCGCGAAGGTATTTTTGTCTCGGTGGAAGACGATGGGAGTTTAGAAAGCGATTTCTCTACAAGCGCGTCATTGTTTTTCCGCGAAGATATTGAAAAATTGACAAATGATGAGAGAAACCGCGAATTCCTAATAGGGAAAAAAATAGAAGAAGACAGTGTAATAGAAATTGTAGAGATAATAAAAGATAAACGTGTAAAGGTCATAGATATTCCGAAAAAGCTGTACCTCGTTTCGAATCCATATCAGTTAATAATGCAAAAGAATGCGATAAACAGACTCATATGGGAACCGTCCGTCCACCATGGGCCGTTACTTAAACTTATGGACAGCAAAGTCAGGTGGGGCAACATAGACAAAACGCACCATGGTATTCGAGAATGGTATGTTCTAAAAGACGGATATGATGGAGTGATAGAACAACGTGAAATGACCAAACTTGCACTTTGTACTAAGGATTTTGCATTTTTAGAAGGGCCCCCCGGGAGCGGTAAAACTACAACAATTCTGGAAATTGTTGCACAGATGATCGACCGTGGTGAACGTGTGATGCTTGCTGCATCTACGCATGCGGCCATTGACAACATCTTAGAGCGGCTGAATAAACTTCCAGATCGTATAAAAAATAAGATCTTGGCAGTCCGTATCGGAAATGAAAGCAACGTGAGTGAAACGGTTGACCATTATCGTCCAGAAAACATTAATGATGAAAAATTACGTGATGTGATATTTGAACGCGCCAATCTTGTTTGCGGCACGACGTTCGGAGTATTGAGGCACCCTGAGTTCAATCTCAATGAAAAAAACAAAATGACGCCTCCACTATTTGATTGTTTGATCGTAGACGAAGCGAGCAAAACTACATTTCAAGAGTTCTTAGTTCCCGCCATATTTGCGAGAAAGTGGATTCTATCCGGCGATATCAGACAGCTGACACCGTACATCGAGAAACAGGACATTGCGTCTTCAATACGCCAAATGAATGCATTCAACGAGAAACTGCAAGGCATTCAATGGATCATACAACAACTTTCAATCGATAACAAGCTTGGTAAATGTCGTTTCTGTATCCCCATAACTCAACAATCTGTCACCGCTTTTATGGAATTGGTGCCGCAGGACGAACCATATTTATGCATTTCTACTGAAAATAGTAACAACTGCATCTCCGCAGAAGAATTGCTAAGTGGAGGGGTTGATGCACACAAGTTGTACGGAGCGAAATATATCTTCGTTCAAGAAGACTACTTCGATCGCATAGTGCCGATATTACCGAATGATGTCATTGTACTCCTTAAGAATAAGGAAAACGGAGCTTGGATATCGCATTATGCCAATGAACATTATTTTGAAAATAAACGGATGAATGTGAGAATCGGTAGAAGCGAATATAAAAATCCGAAAGATTTGCGCGAAGCATTCAACAGTGCGATACGATCAAAAGACTGGGCCGGAGAAATAGCATGGCGCATAGGACGTCAACAGGAATTATTCATGCTGTCAAAGATACCGGACGAAAAAGACAAAGTAGAATCCTATGGTGATGACATTGAGAAAAGAGTACCGAAAGCATATCATGAGAAAATAAATGAGTTTTTAGATCTTATTCGCGAATTAGCGCTCCCCTCCATTCTGCAGCTACTTAAAGAAGGCATCAACGAAAACCTGATCAAGAAAAAATACTTAACCACACTCAACAGCGGTTTTGTGCCAGAAGATTATAGGAGCCGGAGTATATTGCTAAAATATCAGAGCCGCATGCACAGCGATATTTCTGAGTTCTGTCGAAATAACATATATGGCGGAGAAGCATTACAGGACAACAGAAATCTGAACCGAGATTGGGATTATACATCAACTCGAAGTGATTGGATCGACGTACGAGGCTACGGTCCATGCAATAACGAAAATTCAGCAGAAATTCAGAGGATCGTAGAAGAGATCAAGAAATTTGCCAATTATTCCAAAACCAATCCAAAGAAACAGGATCCGGAAGATAACGGATGCTGGAATGTTGCCGTCCTGACATACTACAAAGCACAAGTAAAAAACATCAAGACTGCTATTGCAAAACTAACCGCGAATGAAAATCCGAAAAGAAGTGTATATTATTGGGATGACAAACATATGAGAATTGAGGTATATACTATAGATAAATATCAGGGAAAAGAGGCAGATGTTGTATTCTTATCCATGATAAAAACAGGATCCGCAGGATTGGGATTCATGGACAGTCCCAACCGTTTGAATGTTGCTTTAACAAGAGCAAAATTCCAGAGATATATCGTCGGTAGTCGCACTTATTTCAAAGAATCATCGAAAAATTATCTTTTAAAGAGATTGGAGGCCAGCATACGATGAAACTCATTTTTTCAAAACAAGGAACAATATACAAGTGTGTCGCACAGGGAAAAATTGAAACATACTCAGAAGACCCCGCACTCGCCTCAGTACTCGGTCGAATAGTCAAAGGAGGCAGCATATCTGCACTGGGAGATCTCGGAGTTTTCGGAGCGGGACTCAAAGAAAGTTTCGAGAGCGAAAAACTTACATTGGATGGTAAAATAACTCCTAAAGGCAAAGAAATAGCAGATACCGGATATAATTGGAAAGGATTATCAGGGAGATTTGTTTTTAAAATTCTGCTTCTGGATGGCAAACATTACTTATTGAACTGTGAGGGACTGGATAAACAGGATACGAGAAATTATACGGATACGAAAGAGGACTTGGATCTGAAGGATGAATACCGTCCCGCAAACAAAAAGGGTTATCGCAATATCCATCTGGACAGAAGCAAAAAAATTGGTGAAGAAGGCAAGGTTACGGTTGAAATATCATATGATTTCGAAGAGAAGATGACGACCTATGCCTTGCCCAACCTAGGTGCCAAATTTCATGAAACGGGCACATTCCGGCACACCGATTTCGACGAAGCCTGTGAAGCATTATCAGAAATATGCGAGAACTACGGGTTGGTGACGGAACAAAACGATGTCGTTCTGCGCAGGTACGGTAAAGACAATGTGAACTCGTTGCTGAAAACAACAATCGACGACCTGCTCGACAGTAATGGATCCCTGAATCTGGAATACAAAAAATATCGCGTTGAAGGAGTCCGGTTAATTATCGATCGGAGTGATGTTGCGGACGAACTGCTTTACCATTACCTGTCACATGAGGCTAGCAAACGCTACTTAGGGTACTCTGAAATAAGTTCTATGATCTCTAAGTTCTACGGATTCTTCAGACGCTGCAAAGATATCAGTAACAGTATTGAGGGCGTTTATACCGAGCTTTTGGAAAGGACGAGTTTGGATAATAAAAAGGCCCATCTGCGCTTACAGGCATACAGGGATATAGTAAACGATCTGACGGACAAAGCGTTCCGGTTAGACTACTATGACTTTACGAATGAACGTGCCTCCATCGTTGATATTTTGTCGAAAATAGTTGGGAGGAATGCAAATGTCAAATCCGTGACGATGATCACGAAGTTCGCATACACAAACGCTTCAATATCTCGTGTACTTCTTATGATGGCCGATGTTTTAAAGAAGCAGTATAACGGGAAGCTGAAGGTTATAGCGGCAAGGGGTGGTAAAGATCAATCCGATGTCGCAAAGGAATTGTGGGGTAAACTAAATGACAGAGACATTCTAATAGAAAAATCGCAGGATCAACTCAAGAAAATACATGATCGATATTATCGGATCATACACACCGACGGTTCGGTTGAATGGGTTATAATGACAGGAGAATTGGATGCGCTGAGATACGACAATGATGATCATTTCCGCAACGACATTGAACCAAACACCAAAGGATCCGTCAAAGAAATGCGAATAGTTCACGTGAAAGAGGAGTGCATTCCGGAAAATGTAAAAACAGTAATTGGAGGTGTGTAAATGACAAGATCCCTAAAAATCACAGAAGATTGTAGTGATGTGCTGGAACGCAACATTTTCATTGCGAACAAGAAAACAACAGGCTCTGAATTTTTGGAGACGTTTGAAAAGCACATTAAAAGTGCCAAGGACAAGATATGTGTGGTTCTGGAATCGGGCTTGTCTGATCATATGGAGCGACTGTTGGTCAGTACCGCCGCACGCAAATACATAATCGTACCGGATATCAAAGAAGAAAAGTACAAAAATCTGGCAGGGAAGATAATAATCCGCGAAGTCTCGGGCATTCGTGGAAACTATCTGTTAACGGATGAACAAGCCCTGTTCCTGTTCGATGCCGATCTGAGTGGGATCTCCATAACCGACGGCAATGTGATTCGTGCCGTATATCAAATGTTTCAGCGCGAATTTTGGGGCGCGGATGTAAAATTCGAATTCGTCGATAAGAAAGAACCAGCCGCCGAAATCACATTCGACCTTCCACCGGTATTCAGCAGCGATTCATTACTAATAGATCTTTCCCAAAATGACCAAACACAGATAAAAGGACTGATTGATGACGGAACGGAATACGGATTCTTGGATAAAGTCGGAAAGGCTCAATCGGCCAAGAAACTGGTTATCAAGAAAATATCCGTCAATAAAGACTATTTAGAGAAAACGAACAATGAGGACATAGTCTACGCTCCGTTCCTGCCGTTTTCATACGTACGTAAGGGACGAGACTGTTTCGCATTGAATTTCGACATCGAAAAATACTCGGCCATGCCCGAAAAGGAGACCGGACGCCTCTTCGCGGTAAGATGCGAGGATTTCTCGCCACAGGGACAAACATATAAGTTCACAAAACACAGAACACGAGAGGAATTAGTGAGCCTGAACGCACTGAATATCGACGGAAAGGCACTGAACATCGTCAGAGAAGCACTTGAGGATAAAGAAATCGAAATAGATCTCAGCCAGTTCAAAACATATTCCAAGATGTCCGAAGAACTACTCAAGAATCGCTTGCAATCAAAGGGCCTGAAACTTATTGACTCCGAGAAGAAAGCCTGCAAAATAGAATTCAACATCGCGGTAAAGATATCTAAACACAAGATCAAGAACAAAGCTTCGGTTTACGACAGGTATTCCGCCTTGAACAGAAAGCTCACTGAAAAAAGAGACGAGCTAAAGAAAGCGGCGGAATCGATGAAACTGAATGATCTGGCGACTGCGATTTCCGAAGGTGTTGGAAAAGGCGTTTCTAATGATATGGCAGGGTACAAAACAGAATTCGATCGTCTGAATGTCCTTGTAAGTAGATACAACCAATCGTTGGAAAAGAAGCCAGAAATAGATGAAAGTCTGGCAGATGTAAAAGGATCAAATAAAAAGAACAAACCAAAAAATCAAACGGTCGAATCATTGACGCTAGAAACACTGAGTATGGATCTGCCTAGATACGGAATGCTTTATCAGGACGGGAGCAAATACGAATATGTCCTCAACAAAGAGGAATATGTAGATCTCGCCGAAAAGGAGATGAAAACGGCAAATATCGAAAACGTTACATTCCATCTGGAGTGAAAATCATGAAAGAAATGAGCATTGAAATTTCAATAGATGAACTTGGGATACTGGAAGCGGAAACGTTCGGATTCAAAGGAAAGGTCTGCGAAGAGGAATTGAGAGATCTTCTCGATTCTCAGTTCGTAATAGAAGAATTTACTCGAAACGACGATTACTACAAATCCGAAGTAGAAACGAAAGTGGAAGAAAGGATCAGAGGAAAGAGACTATGAGCGGAAGGATCATAATAAAAACATTGAAATTCTGCTCAAGTTGCATAGAAAATCTTACCCACGCCCTCGACATCCTGAAAATGTCTTATTCACAACAAAAGGAATGTATTCTCATCGGTGAACGTAAAATTGAGATTCTGAAAGGAACGATGTTTATGAGAATGGGATTTGAAGATCTCGCAAGTAAAGAATTGTTTCAGAGAATAAACGATAAAGCGGCCGAGATAGAGATACAGGTAAAGGCGGCCGAATCGAGACGGAATCAGATTGAGCAGGAGAAAGCACGTCAATCCGAAGAAATGTATCGCGTGAGACAGATACAGAAAGAACAGGACCGACTCGCATATGAGCAGAAACAACTTGAACTTGAAAAACAGAATTTTGTTGATGCGAAAAAACAAGCGATCATACTCAAAGCGAAATCAAAGGGGTATTCTGTGCAGGAACGCATAGAAAACGGCAAGGTAAAGCTAAAGCTCGTAAAGAGGATCTATTGATGCTGACCGTTCATGCAACGGAAATCAGTGAGATATATGGTCACGGGAAACGTTTTGTGATTTGGTTCTCCGGTTGTACTTTGCGGTGTAAAGGGTGCAGTAACGCTTATCTTTGGGATAAATCATCCGGCACACCTCGAACCACAGATGAAATAATGAATGAGATATTATCTCAAAACGAGATATGCGGCGTAACATTCATTGGCGGCGAACCCCTTGAACAAGGAACAGATCTGCTGAATCTATCCGATCGAATTTTAAAAACGGGATTGGACATAGTACTTTTCACAGGATACGAACCGCACGAGCTGAATGAGTTACAATGTAACATAGTTGACAAGGCCGTTGTCATAATATTCGGCAGATATGTGGAGTCTGAAAGAGATACGTTTTTGATCCATCGTGGAAGCCGAAATCAATCTGTGACTATAAAAGATGAAAAACTGTACCCGCATTACACTGCTGAAAGTCGTCAGATAGAAGTGGAAATCACAGAAGAGGGTGAAAAATACCTTGGTTTTCCTGAAGATTTTTTATGAAAGATCGTGACAATTGAAGCGATGCCATCGTTGATCTTTCAGGATATTTAATAAGGCGAGAAAACGTAACAGTGTTCAGAGGCATATTCATATGACAAAACAAAGAGAGATCTATGTGTGCGCTGTATGCGGCAACGTCGTTGAAGTGGAGGCCGAAGGCAAAGGACATCTGGTCTGCTG
>Ga0123353_10017693_pt1 | contig 10497 bp, 10 predicted proteins | sample TergutLab28metaG_3_FD_92763 | JGI IMG/M metagenome (GOLD analysis project Ga0123353, IMG submission 92763) | Labiotermes labralis P3 segment gut microbial communities from Petit-Saut dam, French Guiana - Lab288 P3 | ecosystem: Host-associated > Arthropoda: Insects > Digestive system > Gut ... | reverse complement strand
CAAAATACCCAACTGGTACAGCGAAATTAGTGTGACTTTAGCAAGGACGATATGGCTCCCTGATGATGGTCCTAAGACCGAAACATGTCGGAGCGTTTTTAATATTTTAATGTTTTAATGTGTAAATTTTATAAATTTTATATATGTGCGGTAGTTGGTATAATAATTGAGTAACACTGGGGGCTGTTGTATCATGGTAAAAAAAGAAAGCTTAATGAAATCTTAACAGCGTGGGTATTCATACCGTGTATCAAGTCAATCAGATTATTTGTTTGAAATATCACTACGAGGTAAGAAACAAATGGATTTGATACCATGAGGTTATCTGTTAATAGGAAACGAACAAGATAGGCAATATTTGTTCAACGTGACAGTGTGACTCGTCTGCGTAACCAGTGTCGCCATGGAAACGCAAAAACAAGTTTGTATTTCAGTCGACGTACATGTAGCAGTCAACAATAAAAAAGGGTTCGGTGTTGCCACAGAACGGAAACAAGTGGTTCCATTTACACTGCTGTCGAGCTACCGAATATCTCGTGGTGCTGTTAACAATGAGAAAGTGTTCAAGTCTGCACGTAAAAATTTCGATAGTTTTGTTCGGTTTAAACCAAGTTTGGAGTTTCTTGACGGGTTTTCGTAAAAGTCCCCAATATCAAATTTCATGAAAACCTGTGATTTCAGGCTTCCGCCGAGAAGTAGGAAAAGAACTGCGCTCTTCTTAGCTACTACGGTACAGCGAGCAGTGGTAGCCTCTTAACGACGTTTCGAGGCAACCTATCGGTCCCTTCATCAAGGGTCAATAATTAAAACATCTGTCCAGTAGGAGCCACTCCGACACACGCGGACAGAAGGACGGACAGACATGACAGAAACGTTAGGCGCCTTTCACGACTTATGCAAACGCGCTTAAAAATACTGCGAAGAGTTTTGAGCCCGCGACAGTGAACAGTTTCGACAACAGGTCCTTGCACCTTGGCGTTCTGGATTGAACTGGCTCTTTCATTAAATTTTTCACACAAGCAAAGTTCTGAGATGCCAATGTTTACGTAACCGGAATGGCGGTACGGCTTTCCATAAGCAGTTGTAATCAAATGTTATCAAAACCCACTCAGCTGTCATCGACCTGCATCGGGCGGGGAGATTTATATGCAGAAGCGATCTTCCACATATGCGTTCACTTTATGTGCGCCACATAAATAACGCATAAAAGTGCTAAAATGTCATGTGTTGGTGTGAAATACGGGAGTGGTTGAAGGTTATGGTAAGTGTGACACGTAAGAGAATCCAAACATTAGTAGGACATAGGCAATGAAAGTGCCAGGATGACATTTATTGTCAATAACAAGATAGTGTGTGAGGGAGAGAGCAACAGCGGCCCAAAATTCAGAATCAAAGTCTAAACTCGATACTAAAGTTCAGGCCTGTTACTCACGACTTCAATTTCACTATATCAGCCGAATACGTCCTAATTTATAGTAACGACTGTAATCCTGTTATTACGAGTGAGGGCAAGAATTTAACGTAAAACCTAACGGGACAAACTGGGGACCGCGGTAGCACAGTGGTTAAGGTGCTGTGCTACAAATCGGAAGGTTACTGGTTCGATCCCAGCTGGTGTCATTGGAATTTTTCATTGACATAAAATCCTTCCGATCGCTCTATGGCCCTGGAGTCGACTCAGACTCTAATAAAAATGAGTACGAGGAGCATTTCCTGGGGATAAAGTGGGCCGGTGTGTAAGGCTGACAAACTTACCACCATCCTGCGCCGTTGTCATGAAATATGGGAACCTTAAATTCCTGGAACCCTATGGGCCACTCCAGGCCTGTAACGGGAATGCTTTTACCTTTTACCTTTACCTAACAGGACAAATAGTTATTAAGATAATACAGAAAAGGTAAAAGTAAAGTGATCCCGTTACAGGCCCGGTGTGGCCCAGAGGGTAGGTAGAGGCATAGCTCTACTCTTTCATGACCGCGGCACTAGCAGCACGCTCTGGCCGCAATTTACCCCCAGGAAAGACCCGGTACACATTTTACAGGAGGTTGGGTGGGCCCTCGGGCCGGTCTGGACGGGCAGAAAATCTCGTCCCTATCGGGAATCGATCCCGGACCGTCCAGTAGTCAGTTGCTAAACCGACTGAGCTACCGGGCCCACATTTAAGACAATATATTTACACATATTTAAAACCAGAACTACTAATATATTGAAATAAAATTAACTGGTGAGGGGGAGGAAAGAAAAGAAACTGGGGGTTACTCAATTATTACACCAACCACTGCACGTATGTAAAATTTACACATAAAAACGCTCCGACATGTTTAGGTCCTAGGACCACGGCATGCTGCCACAACACCCAACTGGTACAACGAAATTAATATGTAACAATTCCTAGTGTGACTTTAGCAAGGAAGATATAGCTCCCTGATGATGGTCCTAGGACCGAAACATGTCGGAGCGTTTTTAATGTTTTGATGTGTAAATTTTATATATGTTATATATGAGCAGTCGTTGGTGTAACAATTGAGTAACTCGATAACATGCACGGCGTAACAATGAAAATAAAAAAAAACTGGGGGTGTTTGAGAACAGGCTGTTTAGAAAAACATATATAACCTTAACACGAGTAGAAAACTAAAGAAAAATACGCGAAGGATAACTTCATAATATTTCTCAACGAAGGTTATAATAATCCGATAAAGGAGAAAGTAATAGATGGTAGATGACAGAGACAAGAAATGCGTAAGCTTTCTTCTGAAACCTTGAAGGAAAAAGACAACGTGCGTTATCTGGGATTACGTGGAAAGTTAATGAACAAAGAAACATGATCTGAGGGTTGCGATAGATGAATTTGTCTTAGAATAAGGACCGGAAGGGTGTTCTTAGGTAGAGGGTTATGAAAATTCGGATTCCTTTACATGCAGGAAATACCTTGCGTAGTTGAACAACATTAGTTTCTCAAGTAAAATTGTGTTCTTTGTATTGAGTTTGTTGGCGAGCCAAACTGTAAGGCCTGCCGTTTCGTCTCCTGAGATGTAGGCTATAGGAATTCGAATGTTACAGCTTCTTAGTGAAACAAACTAATTTCACAATAATGTCGCCTACAAATACAATAAAATATGGAAATTTCTGTTTAAAAATATCCCGAGTGTGTTTTCAGAATTGCAGATTGTATACTTTGTCACTGGAGTTACAATTACTGCTGCCAGATATCTCTACATAATTCTGCCTTACTCCCGAAATGTGGCATCACAGGTATGTTACGGTTGATACAAAATGTTATATTCTGGTTAGTCTTGTATAAACCGGAGTAGCTTAGTCGGTAGAGCCACTATATTACGAGATGGGCGGTCCAGGCTTCGAACCCCGCTAGGGGTAAGAGATTTTATCTTCTCCACAACGTTCAAACCGACTCCGGGTCTAACCCAGCTCTCATGTACCCTAATAAACCTGTATTTGATGCTTTAATAGCCGGCGGTATTAATTACAGACTTTGGCCAGCTTTATAGCAACCCCACAACAGCGAAGCTCTGCCCTACAACCGACTTGCTTTTCTACCCACTTGAAACTCTCACCAATGGCACCGACAATGACTAATTGTGTTAATGGATAAGCTGCCTGTACTTAATACGCCACCAAAACGTGACAAATTTGCGCAGGTATCAGTATTTATTATAAAGCCCGCATGTTTCGGCTAAGCTTAGTCGTCGTCAGGACGCTACTCTATAAAACAAAACAAATCATTGCGAATGTAAGAAGCACTGCCTTACGAAACGGATGGTCCCTATTGCTTTGTTAACTAATCTTTGCACATAAACTTTTAACAAATTTTGGAGCCCAAATAATTACATCTAATGGAATATTTACATTCACATGTCCCCCTGTTGTACTACGACTAGATTAAGATGACTTTCAACAAATGCTCAATTAAAACTCGCGTGCCCTATTTATATACGTACATAAAGCTGATACATGGCAATGCACATAAATACTTATTATATTAGTATTAAAGTCTTGTATGTATTATTAGAATTATGTGGGCTGTTAAAGTAAGATTATTGAAACTAAATGTGTTTGAGCCTAGAGTATTAATAATCCTTCTTTCAGCAATCCCTCGCCTCACCGCGGAGTTTCGGTCTTGAAGGTAAACGCAATTTTGCAAAACCGCAATTTGTACGAGGAATGGTTTACGACAAATTGGGGTTTAACATCACTGCGGTTAACATTAACGTTCATGAAAGCCTAAATAACGTGTCTAGTCCTCGTCCAAACAGAAACAAGACAGGCATTGTACTACAACGTAGCATTAGGGGCGCGTTCGTGCAGCCGTGTTACAGAGGAAAAGCAATAAATATTACATGTACGCTCGTAGCCTTAGGTATCCAGCATGCAATGCGCATGCGCCATATTGTCATCTGTGGTCTGTCCGCCACTACAAAAATGTTTCCACATTATCTCATTGAAGGCACTATTTTGGAAAAATGATTACTGAACAAAAAAAAAAAGTGAGTTTTATTTTCTCTACAAATTTCTTCTGAAACATTTCTCATTCCAAGAAGAATTGAGGGAGATAGATAAAAAATTACATTGGTCTGCAGGTAAAGTACTCGTTATTCTTGTCAGATTTTAATGAAAATTGAATGTTCTAGACAGATTTTTGAAAAACACTCAAATATCAAATTTCACGAAAATCCGTCCCGTGGGAGCCCAGTGGTTCCACGCGGAAGGGAGGACGGACCGACAGACATGACGAAGCTAATAGTCGCCTTTCGCAATTTTGCACATGCGCCTAAAAACACACGACTATATTGAAGCAACGCACAAAATACGAGGTTCATGTAACAAGCAAAATTTCGTGGCGTTTGACTTTTGTGTTAGTCAACTGCTTTATTTCCTACAGGATTTGGCACTTGTGGTAGGGGTAAAATGCAACCGTTGGTGCAGGAGTCTGTCTGTCTGTCTGTCAGATGATACCCAGGGGATAATGGTGATAAGTTTAAGTGCAATGGGAACGGCACTGGGAAACTGGTCCCATGAAAAAGTCGTAGTGTGATTCGGTTTATGTGGGCGATAGATATTTCGCCCATCGAAATCCAACGCCAATTGTTATGGGTGTAAGCTAAAGGTGCATGTCAGAAAATGGCGCAGAGAGTTCGAAAGGACAACCACGATGATCGCGCCGGTTGCACCAGCATGCCAATAACCTTCTGGAGCAAGCACTCTGTAGTCCGTCAGACTTCCGTTCGTTTGCGCCGCTGAAAGAACACAAAGGAAATCGTCGTGTCCGCAAAAACGAGGAAGTGGGGACTGCCACTCGTGAATGGTTACGAATGTTAGTGAAGGAATATTGCAAAATCGCAACAAAATGGGATAAACGCAATAATGTATTCGGCGATTAAGCTGAAAAATAAGGATACTTCTGTGGAATAAGTGAGCTAGGTACATTTAAAGTTGCTTTAGAATAAGCTATTTAAGAGGGTATGAAATTGTAAATGGTAGACATCAGCTTCCATTTTATTCTTATGATGTTAATATATTGGGCGGAAGCGTACGTACTGTAAAGAAAAACATAGAAGCTTTAGTAGTTGCTAGTAAGAAGAATGTTCTAGAAGTAAACGTTGAAAAAAACTATGTATATGATCAAGTCTCGAGATCAGAATGTAGGAAAGAATCACAATATGAAGACTGATAATAAATCCTTGGAAATTGTGGAACAGTTCAAATATTTTGGAACAACCTTAACGGATCTGAATTCTTTTCATGAATAAATTGAGAGCAGATTGAATTCAGGGAATGCTTACTATAATTCGGTACAGAATCTCCTGTCTTCCAGGTTGTTATCCAAAAATATAAAGATTAAGATATACAGAACTATAATTTTGTATGTTGTTTGTGTGGGTGTGAAACTTGGTTGCTGTCACTGGGGGGAGGAACGCAGGCTGAGGGTGTTTGACAGTAGGGTGCTGAGGAGAATATTTGGGCCTAAGGGGGACGAGGTAAGAAGGGAGCGGAGAAAACTACATAACGAGGAGCGTAATGATATGCACCCCCCACCAAATATTATTGGGGCGATCAAATCGAGAAGAATGAGATTGGCAAGGTATGTAGCATGTAAGGGGAAGAGGCGAGGTGCATACAGGATTTTGGTGGGGAAGCCTAAGGAGAAGAGACCATTTGGAAGAACCAGGCGTAAATGGGAGGAAAATGTTAAGATTGGTCTTCAGGAAGTGGAATGGGGACATGGACTGGATTGATCTGGCTCAGAATAGGGACGGGTGGAGGGCTCTTGTGAATGCGGTAATGAACATTCTGGTTCCATCAGACGAGGGGAATTTCTTGACTAGCTGAGAACCAGTTATCTTCTCAAGAAGGAATAATTAGTTAGTTAGTCAGGTACATTTAACGTTGTAATACATTCTCATTTAATTTTTATAACTTAAGTAAGCTTCACTTATTTAAATTTTTTCTCAGACAGTCACAAAACACAAGGGTATAATTAATGCAACAGCGAATATCTTCGTATGGAAACCACCGAATAACTTAAGTACACAAATAAAGAACTACAGACACACAGAACCATATAACACAGTCGGCAGAAACGGAAACGGATGCAAAACCGTGCACAATTAAAATCTGATCCCAGCAAAACTGCGGATTTAGATAAATTTGCTTGTACAATAGTACAAACAACCAACCAGATGCAACAATAGCAATTCATTAGTAAATTCAATCAGCTCAACATGTTTCGGGCAATAATGTCGCCCATCTTCAAGAGCACTAGACTAGCAACTTCTTCGTTGCATTATACCACAAGCTGTAAACACAGTCTAGTGCTCCTGAAGATGGGCGACATTATCGCCCGAAACATGTTGAGCTGATTGAATTTACTAATGAATTGCTATTGTTGCATCTGGTTGGTTGTTTATACTATTGTATCAGAGATGCACGGTCACACAAACATCAAATTTACTTGCACTTTGAATTGTATTGGTATGAAGCTTCGTCTGTCTGTCCCTATGAAGAAAAGACATGGCGTTTACGTGTAACGTGTCTGAGAGAAAGACACTGAAAGAATATGTAGATAGAAGAGACAGAAAGTAAGAGGAGACAAGAGAAGTTAATTGCTAAGAAGCTAGAAGAGAGATGCGAAAGATTACAGAGTGAGAATCCGAGGAAAATGGCTCGACTCCCGGCAGAGGTTTAAGATTTCTCTCTTCTTTAAATCGTCTAGTCTAGAACGATTCGGGGCCTAACCAGCCTCCTATTCAGAGATCACGGGGAGTTCTGCTCCGGAGTAAAGCAGCCGGGGCGTGAAGCTGACCACTCACTTCTGTCTTACGCCGACCTTAAGTATATGTGGAATTATACGGCCACTCCCCTATATGCCTTCATGGCATGCACAGGGATATGTATATTTATATATAGACAGAGAGAGAGAGAGAGAGAGAGAGAGGACACAAGTGCAACAGTTAAAATCTGGGAAAGAGGAAGGGGATTCAGTAAGTCATCACCGCTCTGAAGTGCAAAACTGAATTGCCTACTAAATCGAAAGACACGCTAGGGGTGTCATGAGTCCTGTGTACCGGTGAGACTGGTGAGACTGCAGGCTCAATACACTGCGAAATCTAGTGGGTAGTTGTTGGGTATGGGGAAAAAAGTAAGGTTCCATGAAGGAGCGATTCTCATTGCACTGCGATCAACAGGCATCATTCTATTAATTATTTCACATAACAAGCTACTTCCATCTGTCGCAGGTGATTCTAAAGCCTCCGTAAACATACGGTGTGTTGTTCATGGATTATGTGGAATACTTACTGTGCTAATGTTATTGGAGGGCAGCAAGCAAGAGGGTTATACGGATATGACTCCGGACAAACAATTGCAGTTTATGGCCACACAAGATAAATTATTACAACACCATATAGGACCTACTTACATTTGTAATTACATTCAAGACTTAATCAAACCTGTAAGAAATTAAACTGTACAGTTTAGTACGCAATAAAAGGGAGCGGAAACAGTCGGCAATCCCGAAAAATCATAACCCTACTTAACATTCCTGTGCAATCAATGTATTACAAATTTTGTATCTCCTGAGATGAAGAGCAGATGGCTGTGTTATAGCTTCCGTTCAGGATAGTCTGTCGTCTAGTCTATTGTCTTTTCCACGCGTAGGACTGTCACGTACAATACACGGACGCGTACCTCCAGGCACTGAAAGTGTTAATAGCACAGAGCTTCTGCTCGTCTACTTTAAATTTGTAAATATTCCACATACATTTTAAGACGTTCCATATTCCGCGCATTAAATAGATTTATACAATGTATAAACAACCAACAAATGCACTTTAATTTTATAATGTATTATTAATACATATAATATGTATTAATAATATATTAAGTAATAATACATTATAAAATTATAGTGCATTTGTTGGTTGTTTATACATTTTATAAAACTTATCACAGATTTTTCTTGTCATTTAATCACAACCACAACAATTTTGGTAACGCCATTAACATATATAAAGTTAAATTGTAAAAAACCGACAATTCCCAAATTATTTCGCTTAACAGATATCATAGAACAGAAATAACTACAATGGTACGGCCACGTCAAAAGGATGTCAGAGGAGAGAATATCAAAATTAATTATGGATTGGATACCACGGGAGAGAAGGAAAGGAGGACGTCCAAGAAACACGTGGACGGAAGGAGTACAAGCAGCCAAGACAACAAGAAATTTAGAACCAGATCAACGGAGAAACAGAGAGGAATTGCGTTTGTTTTCCGGAAGATGGCGACAGCTGTTAAAAAACCGGACAGACGGGCAGGCAGGCGGGCAGGCTGGCTGGCAGGCAGGCAGACAGGAAGGCGGGCGGGCAGGCAGGCGGGCGGGCGGGCGGGCGGGCGGGCGGGCAGGTAGACAGACAGACAGACGGACGGACAGACAGACAGACGGACGGACAGACAGACGGACAGACAGACAGACGGACGGACGGGCAGAAAGAAAGACAGACAGACAGACAGATAGATAGATTTCGCATAATACCAGACGACCCTTCGCTTACCACCGGTTGGAAAGTATCGTTCTACTTCACTGTCTACAAACACAGAGATTAAAATTTACAAAGCTCTAAATTTTTCGTTTTGTCTCGTTGGGGAGTGCAACAACGTTCACCGCCACACACAACAGACGCTATGTATTGCGGATGTATGAGAATAGGATGCAGAGAAAACATGTGGACCTAAGACAAGGGAAAAGACAGAAACTTGGAAAATGTACATAACGGGGAGCTTCATAAATTATGCTCTTTATAAACTTAGTAATATAATCAAAAGAAGGAAGACAGTCAGGTGGGGGGGGGGGGTAAATGGGTAGAGGCAATGCAGCATTGTAGTGGGGGAACCTGAAGGAAACAGACCATTTAGAAGACCTAGGAGAAAATCGAAGAATACTGAAACGTATCTTACAGAAATATGGTGCGAGGCATGTAGGGTGGATTGATGTGGCTCAGTCGGGGGGACCAGTGGTAACCAGTTATGAAAAGAGCAATGAAATTTTGAGTTCCACAAAGGGCAACAAATTGTTTTCAGTATCTGAGTGAATATTAGCTTTCGGAAAAGGAGTCTGCTTTATGGAGTCAACGAGTCATATAGTCGATACGAATTACACAGTCATACGTTTTTGGTTATATGCAACAATCACGATGCTTGCTTACATAATTTACAAATCAAATGGATCAGACCGGTGGTGCATAAAGGATGAAGAAGTGTTACAAAAAGTTCAGCTCTTGCTTTACCGTCATTCATCGCTTTGACGAAAAGAAGGAGTGGTTCACAGAGGTAGGTGATACTCTGTCTGGCCTCACTCATGATGAAAGATAAGCAGGGCCGATATACAATGTACAGGTTTGTGAAATATACAACACAGACGCTGGGCTATCTCACAACAGCTAGCAAATGAAGAAGATGCAAAGAAATGTCATTAAATAAAAAAACTGCCGGACACAAAATGTCACAGACGTCCCACCAAATGATGGAGGATGTAAGTTCGGCATTCAGGGTTCAGCTTCGTCTTCTGCGAAGTTCTTCAAGTGCTACAATGTACAGTCTGGCAGCCCACAACAAGAACCTTTGACGTTTCATAGCACCCACCACGCTGGGCTTCACCGCGACTGCGCGACCTATACAGAAAGATGCAGGTGAAAAGGTCAATATTTTGGGGAGTTATTGTGTCGATCATTGTTACCAAGGTGGAACTGTTTGAATCTAAAATTAAAAAAAAAAAAAATTGTGAATGGAATGGTAACACAGAAAGAGAAATTACTTACTGTTAATTTAATTTTAAGTTTAATTTAATGCTTACATAACAAATTTGTTACAGCTCACAGTGTTCGAAAATTTGTTACAGCTCACAGTGTTCGAAAATTTGTTACAGCTCACAGTGTTCGAAAATTTGTTACAGCTCACAGTGTTCGAAAATTTGTTACAGCT
>Ga0123353_10017692_pt1 | contig 10497 bp, 7 predicted proteins | sample TergutLab28metaG_3_FD_92763 | JGI IMG/M metagenome (GOLD analysis project Ga0123353, IMG submission 92763) | Labiotermes labralis P3 segment gut microbial communities from Petit-Saut dam, French Guiana - Lab288 P3 | ecosystem: Host-associated > Arthropoda: Insects > Digestive system > Gut ... | reverse complement strand
TGTTGTATATATACAGTATACCTCCTGATGATGGGCTAAAAATATGCCCGAAACATGTAGAGGCTGATTGACGAAATATACTGAGGATAAACAGTGCATCAAGTTGGTTTTTATTACACAGATTTGAATTGTATGTTAGTGGCCTGGGAAGAATGCATGACAGATTAATGCGTTTGGTTCCATTAATCGGCTGAGATGGAAAAAAAAAACAGCTGATTGCTCACAATATTGGGAGGGGATATAACCAGGTACCTTTACTGCTAATTTGCAAGTTGGAAATATTATTTATAATTGAAAAGATTATTGAAAGATGTACGAAGGCCCAGACGGGGAGTAGATGTGTAGCTCTGCTCTTTCTTTAAATTCGGTGCTCGAGGGGAATGGTCCGGTCGGGTGCGAATATTCGATCCCTTGACCCTCCAGCCCGTAGCCAGTCGCTATACCGACTTCGCTAAGGCGGTCCGCCTTCCGCAAACTCGTTAACACCCTCTCTATTTCGGAACAGGAGAGATGAGTCAGAAGAATGATTAGGCTATGAGATGTACGTCCGAGGAATTGTGGTTCGAATGCCGGCAGGGGTAAGAGATTTTTTATTCTTCATGGCGTCAAGAACATCTCTGGAGACTATACAATCTCATTTTAATTGAAATGTGGAGGCCATGTTGGCGGGACAAATATTTCGAGGAATGAATTAACTTCTCTCTCCAATATAATGCAGAATCAATGGGAATGGGGCTGTAAATTCAATCCACCTGTGGCTCCATTAAATAAAAATGGACAAGTTTACCTCGAATTATTTCAGTAATCAACAAAAAAGTACCAATTATTAATGCGTTTCCACATGCTACCATTTGTTTCTGAACCTTGTATATTCTCATATAAACTCATATACGATTCTACAAAAATTACTTTTTCGTATTTTGGTAGGAAGAGATGGACTGACAGTCTACTGGTTCCCTATTTTGGGGGGAAGAATTAAATTTACAGATTTTGAGAATATCGTACTGAAGACCTGTTTAGGAACCGTGGAGAAAAAGTCAATGGTTTGTATTTGTGGTGAGGTATTGCAGGGATGTGATCCTCTAATATAATTATTTTTAATTTCAATTTTTCCCCCTGTGGCGCTGCGGCCCAACGCGGGCCATTGTCTCCTCATTCTTGAGGTTTCTAGATCACACACAACGACGCATCACATTCTGTAGGACTCCTCTGGATGCGTGATCAGTGTGTCGCAGAGACCTCTACCTGACAACACAACACTCACAACAGACGGACATCCGTGCTCCCGGTGGGATTCGAACCCACCTTCTCAGCAGGCGAGCGGCCGTAGAGCTATGCCTTAGACCGCACGGCCACTGGGACCGGCTCTCTAATATTATTAAGGTTATTAAATCAAGATAATAAAAAAATTATATTGATTATTCTTGATTCGTCAGTCTTACAAGGTTTCCACTTGCGCACATACGGAAAGGAGTTCGCTGCACAAATCGCCTAGGTCATCCACCTCACACGCCGAAGTACGTACAACCTTTGCAACGCTACATCATAGACTGTCGCCACCCCATACACAAAAAGTCGAAATCCCCATAGAGGGCTAACCCCCGCATACTACCCATAGTCAACAGCACTCAGTTCAGTCTTGCAAGAACTCCAATTTCGCTCAACGGAAATGTTTTCGCTGCAGAACATTGCCAAGGTCATCCACCACACCCGCCGACGTGCGTACAATCTTTGCAACACTACATCATAGTTAGTCTCCACCCTGTACACAAGACGACGACTCCAAACTCTCCATATTTTCAAATGTGACATAGACCGTCCGTCTGCATAAACACAGGACAATCGCCAAGGAACTGTACGTCATGATATATAAGATATAAAATCGCCTTCTCATCGTACAGAAAATTTAAAATAGTAAAATCTGAGATAGGAACCTAAGTCCTTCTAGTCTATGGTAACCGTGCTGACACAAGACAATAATTCTTGCCACTGGTGCCGTATTATGAACCAACAGTTCTACGTAACGACAGATTAGAGGATACAACCACGGCAGTGCCCAGCGAGACTCAACAAAACCCTGCATTTATTACATCTAGTCTATTTTTTCCTTCTTCTATTATAATATATAAAATTGACCGGGCAGCTCAGTCAGTATAGCGACTGACTACGGGCTGGACGGTCCGGGATCGAATCCCAGTTGGGACGAGATATTCCGCCCGTCCAGACCGGCCCTGGGGCCCACCCAGCCTCCTTTAATATGGATACCGGGTCTTTCCCGGGGGTAAAGGGCGGTCGGGACGTGCTGCTGACCACTCACCCCTTCTAGTGCCGCGGTCATGTGAGAGTAGAGCTATAACTCTACACTAGTTTATATATATAAATATACACATATATACCTTCATATAACACAACTATTTTTATGAATTTTTATGGTTTTAATTTTTAAACTATAATCTATTATATATATTAAAATCTACTGACATATGTACTTTTGCAACAATTATACTATCTATTGTAAGCGTCTGGGATCCCAGAATGCACTCTGTACATTGTTAACCTTGGATCTGTACTTTAAAGGGCCTGAAGATGACTCAGAAAGAGTCGAAACGTGTCGCCCTAAAATAGAATTTTATGTAATAAGATTGCTGTGTTTTTAACTGACACGCTGTACTTCATATATAATAAAAATCTACACACCAAAAGACGGAAGGAACCAGAGAAGACCACTGAAAAGACTTCTGGATGTGTGAGAAGAAAACTAGTCAGAAATTGGCCAGGCTTTGTGAGAGCTAGATGATGATGATGATGATGATGATGATGAAATGAAGAAGGACGACGCAGGTAGCAGGCACGAACGAAATGAGAAAGTAATGCAGCATTATGAAGAGGAAAAGAGAAAGCTACGTAAGAGTCGTGGAACTAAAGGGAGATTTAAATAATAAAATATTTATTAGAAATGAAATTTTGAAATATGTAATATCTGTAACCGACGTAAGATATTGTCCACAGACAGCCTTTCATCAATACCATGCATGTTTGAGATCCAAAGAAATTTAATTTCTAAATTACATAAATAGTTCTGTACAGTTTTGTACAGTTCTGTACAATTATGTACAGTTCTCTACTGTTCTGTACAGTTCTGTACAATTCTGTACAGTTCTGTACAGTTTTGTAAAATTATGTACAGTTCTGTACAATTCTGTACAGTTCTGTACAGTTCGGTACAGTTCTGGTACAGAACTGTACAGTGATTCAGATATTCGGTAAAAGAAATTTATTTTATTTCACAGCAACACGCAGTGTTTAAAGAAATTTTGAAGAACGAATTTTATCTAAATTTTGAACAAAGTACATGTCCTGTCTTGCATGGAACATACTGCGTCAAAAAAAAAAAGACTCAAGAAATCTGCTTACAAAAACGAAAAGATTGTATTGCGAAAACCATACGAGATACATAAATTTGTGTTGTGGGTAAACTGCACAGTTTCTGGATTCTGAAATGTGCCATCCCCGTTGTGTGTATTAATAAAAGTCTCTTAATATCAGTAATAATAAATACCACATATGATGTGATCTTAAGATCGTGACATAACAACATAAATCTTACAAAGAACTCTTTCGGAGGAAAACCTGATGATGGCCGGAGTAGGCCGAAACATGTAGTTGTTATCATCCTGTAATAAACATCATTAGATAAAGTTGTTGTGTTATTGACTAAATACCTGCACCTATTTACAGTTTCTGGATGTTGAGGAGATGATGTTTATAGCAGCAACTGCTTCTTGCAAGGACAAACATAAGTCATATAGATTTATTAGAAAAGCATTATACACTTAAAAAATTACAATTACTTTTCTTAGAAACCTCAGGATATATGAACTGTCAATTAACTAGAATTAACATTACTCTTCTTGCTGTATTATTTGCAATAATTTGCTCCACAGAATACATGACATTCTGACAGATGTTCGCAGCAAAATTAACAGTAAATGTTTCCAAGAAGGATCATTGTCACGGTAAGAATTTATTAGCGTCTTAGAAATTACGTACGGTATCTTAACAACAAGATTTAATACCGGGAATTTGCTAGAAGGAACACAATAAAAAAAATGTTATGCGTTGCTGTAAACATAGTTAAGAAAAAAAGCACAAAGAATTTCATGATGCAATTCCTTTCTAAAATTCCGTCAAGGTACGCACATTCTCACAAACTTGTTGAAGAACTACAGATCGTTGTGTAATTTCTAAAAACATTAAGAGCGTGCTGTTTTAATCCCGTTTCATTTCTGCTCGTGTCACATCCTTCACACGCTGCCTGATGCTCTATTTAAGTGAAATCGTGTGTCAGTTCTTCCAATATGAAGAAAGTTGTTACAGTAAGTGCCAAGCAACAAGAGACTATCAAGGAAAGGGCAATATAGGTCAAAACACAACTTGTTTATGAGCTGGGTGTCAATGAAACAACATGTTTCGGCCTACTTGGAGGCCATCATCAGGTTTACAATGTTGGCTCTAAGAGACTAATAATAATGCGAGTGGCGGATGTTGAGATCTCATCATCATGCTTTGCAAAGTACATACAAGAAAAGACTGCGTGTAGGAGGGTGCTGAAATGTGGTGGCTGTAGTCGCCTAAGTAGATAAGGCGGGGGACGTGCGTGCGTGCGTGCGTTCGGTTGGTATATAGTGTCCTAGGCGGGGGTCGTCGCCCTAATTTTCTGTGTCTACAAACGTAATGTAGTTCTGTAAAGTGAGACGGATTGACACAGAGAAAAACAGTGTTGAAACCTATGTGACATGAATAATAGAAAGCCATGTCGGCATTGAATGACGGGGAAATATTTCGTAACTGTAAAACGTTCGGTTAAGAATAAGAATTCTGCAGGTATATATATAGCATATTGTATTTTACTGTAACAGTTTCAGCTCATTTATTCCTATACTTGGAAGCACTTTAGAAGGGAAAGTTAAAGTCGTCCTAGTCTACTGCATGAACACATATAGAGGGAATCTTATGTTTATTGGACCGTGCATCATCTTGATAGTTGAATAAAGAGAGACCAACTTGATGTTACTTGCTTTATTATTTCATTATTTACTGCTCAACATGTTTCGGATGTTAATACATCCATCCTCAGGAGCTTGCGACTTATTCGATGAGTTATTTCATGGGTTGTATTGTTCTGGTATCTGTATGCAGGCTGAAGCAATGCTTCAGCCTGCTTACAGATACCAGAACAATACAACCCATGAAATAACTCATCGAATAAGTCGCAAGCTCCTGAGGATGGATGTATTAACATCCGAAACATGTTGAGCAGTAAATAATGAAATAATAAAGCAGGTGACATCGAGATGGTCTCTCTTTATTCAACATATAGGGGGAATAAGGGTATATGGTTTCAATCAGTCTTAAAATTAGCTCTGAAAAGAGGGAAGTTTTTAATTTCGTGTTACAGTCAGTTTAAACGCCGTGAAAAAAAAAACTCAGTTCCCCATTGAATAATATGACGGAATGACCCCGGAGTCAATGTGGACGATGCGACGCCATTTCCCAAAAGCACCTTAGCTGAAAATTTACTTTCTTTTTAATAATACGCACCGTAACCGGCATAAAACGGGTGCCACCTTTTTATCTGAATTGCTTATACATTCCTGTAGTTTTAAGCGTACACGTTTTGCGCCTAACACGCTATTTAGCAATCTGAACGTAGTTAAGTCCGATAAGAGCCTTACATTAGGCCTACATAACGTAAATCAACTTACTGACAGCAGACATGTAATAATGTAACTAAATCCACGGAGCAGATTCCAGATTGACAAGTTAAGATTCTCTCAACTGAGCAAGAAATTCAGCGCCCCCTCCCACATTTAATGGAAAAAGTATGATCATTGTCTATTTCACAAGGGACATCCAATTCTCTCTTTTCTTATCCTCATGAATTCACATACTCTCATCATATATATCTGATTTCCTTTTTAATATTATTCTCCCATCTGCGTCAATGTCTTCAAAGTGGTTCCTTTCCATAATTTCTTCCCACCAAAACCCTGAATGGACTCACATTATTCTCCACAACCGAACACATTCCGACATGAAAAACAAATTATTATTTACGTGTTGATCTACGCTGTGTGAATTTCTCTTCTCTCCGTCACGTGACATTAGCCGTGCCCAAAATATCTTCCTTGTTCCTACCACCCCAACAATATCTGATAAGGAGTATGTATCATGAAGTTCCTCGTCTGCAACTTCCTCCAATGTCCCGTTACTTCCTCTGTCCCTTAAAGCGAAAGACCTTGCTTCACAACCATACAAAAAGACAGACAAAACTTCTATTTTCTATGTTTTGATTTTTATGGTTTTGCGTAGCAAACAGAAGGACAAAATATACGTTTGCGAAGACGTTAGGTCGTAAATTTACAACAAATTATAGCATAAAGGGTAGGTACTTTTTTTATTGAAATGAATAAACGACAATATAAATTATATATAGGACAAGGGACTAGAGACTTCTCAGAAATGATGAATTTTTTTTCTGATAGTTAGTGATAACCATTTCGAGGAATGAAATTACTCCCTCCATGGCATCAAAGGTCCTGATCGTGTTTTTTAAAACCATTATTTATATTTGTTTTGAAATCAGGAACATTGCACATGTCTGAAATCGAATGTGACGCCTTGCTAAAAGGCGCGCAAACACCAACACACACACACACACACGGGTTGAAATAAATAGGTAAAGGTCGACCTCTTGAACTTATGTGACACTTAATTTAATGCGGGTTCTCTAAATCGGCAAGTACGATGTAACAGCGGGTGTGTACTGAACACATAAAGTCACCATTTGAAATGCGCCATCCCCGTTGTGTGTATAAATAAATAGGTACAGGTACTTAGTCAATAATACAAAAAATATTTCTAATGATGTTTATTAGAGGATGATAAAAACTACATGTTTCGGCCTATTCCGGCCATCATCAGATTTTCATCCGAAAGAGTATTAGTGTTTATAAGATTTATGTGGTTATGTAACGATGGTGAGATCTCATTGTCTGTGGTTTTGATTGTTACTACTACTAAGAGACGTGGCTGGAGGGGGGGGGGAGTTCTGTAATGTGGGTATTGTGCTGACTTGGGGTTCAATGCTCGCGTAGACACCTACGCGAGCATTGCACCCCCAAGTCAGCACAATACCCAAATAACCCCCCACCAGCCACGTATTTCAGATGAAAACCCGATGATGGTTTAAATAGGCCAAAACATGTAGTTTTTATCATCCTCTAATAAACATAATTAGAAATATTTGTTGTGTTATTGTCTAAATACCTGTACCTATTTACATCAAGTCACTAACAGTAAACACAATGCCAGTGAATAACGTTTCGTGAAGACCGTATTCTTCTCATTGTCATTTTGTGTGTTGTCCAGATCTGTTACAATTTAAAATACTTACTTTTTTTCAGAAACATGCACAGTACTTTTTATTTTCTCTCTATGATGTAAAAACAACGAATACTTCTAAAATAATTAAATGGCTGCAGTCAAAATTTAAGTAACGTGACCGCGATCACTTCACTCCTACCAACGACGATTCCTTATTTCTTATGGAAGTTAACTCAGACAGAGCTGATGATGCGCATTACTGAGTCTGTTGACAATACAGGTACAGAAAAGAAGAAAAGATAAAATTGGCTACTTCGACCGGATGTTAAAGCAGATACCGTCTTCGTAATTTCTACTTGTCTATCTTATTTTGCATGATATTCGTGCAGACTTGTACTAAAGCGAATCACAATCACACGCTAAGGAACAATCATAAATTACATTCTCATGTCTGTAGGGTTGCATATTAAATGTATTTTACACAATATAAACCATTTTTTTTTTCAAATGACCAAAGTTGGTTTCAGCTTCGTGGAAATTCTGGATTACCATAGACTAGTAACATTCAATATTAAATCTGCTGACAAATTATATTTTAGTCTTCAATACTAAAATTCATCATATTCCGATGTGCAACTTACGAGATACAACAAGCCTTCCGCACATACAACAGCTCTAAACACTTTCTTCGTTAATGTTATGTAAGGGTAAAGGTAAAGGTAAAGCAGTTCCGTTACAGGCCTGAGTGGCCCAGAGGGTTCCAGAGAGTTAAGATTCGCAGATTTCGTGACAACGGCACAGGATGGTGGTAAGGTTGTCAGCCTTACGCACCGGCCTACTTTACCCCCAGGAAATACTCCTGGTATTCATTTCTGTTAGAGGCTGAGTCGACCCCCAGGACCATAGTGCGATCGGAAGGATTTTATGTCATTGAAAAATCCACTGACACTAGCTGGGGTCGAGCCAGCGACCTTCCGATTTGTGGCACAGTACCTTAACCACTGTGCAACAGAGTTCCCCATTAATGTTATGTACTTTTACTAGTAAAAAGTGAGCCTAAGAGCAAAAGTTGCGTCTGTTCCTAACGGCCACAACATGAAAGCTCACAGCTCCATCCATGTGTTTTATAAATCAAGACATCTGACGTTCTCACAGCGATGTTGTTGAAGATTCTAATTCTTCTCTATTATGATGGTGAGTTACAGAGGTTTCCGAAGAGCTGACGGCTTCCATGCTGAGGACGTGGGTACTTCCAGAATTTCCTCTGATTTGTCGGTATCCCCACACACTTCGACATGGCTTAATATCCCAATACACTTAAATTTTCATTACAAATGTGTTGCTGTAGAAGAATTAATAGCCAGATTCCTTCTTCCCCCCTTAGAACAGCGTCTGCGCTTTTTGTTGAAGAGGACATTGACTGATCCACATTTGACAGAAAAATGTTAGTTTGGAATAGTTCCAGCGCTTGTTCCCATAATGCTTCTACCCCACAAAGAACAACAAATACACAAAGGAGGACTAACATATAGTGATAGAGTAAAGCACAGACTGTAATAATGTTTCTAATGTATTAGGAAACTTTAAAATATAAACAGGAATGCACTTTGAACCACTTGTCATTATCCATGTCTTGTTCAAGTGGAGAGACTTCATTTGCGGCGCCAAAGAGAAGGAGTTTTGGGTGTCGAATAGACGTGAAGACAGACGCAGGCTGGCAATGAGTCGCCGGCTCTTGTCCTGTTCGAATTCCAAGAAAAAACTAGAGCATTGGGAGGCAGTAATTCTCCGAACACTGGCTCCACTATTTAAAGCCATTCAAGCGTTCCAAAGAAAACTGCACGTATCATCGGCTTCAATACTTCTACAACGCCGTCATCAACCACAAAAGACAGCCACAATAATGGTGAAAAAGGGAAGGGGATTAGCACTATGTACACACAACCATGGAGTCGGGATAGCTTAGTTCGACCAAAGACTGGGCTACATATTGGACAACAGAGAAATGCTTGTCCGATTTCTGGCAGGGATACGAGACTTCATTCTTTACCAAGGGCGCTGAAGATAGTAGAGTGTGTCTGATCAAGGTTTCAGTTACTGAAAAGTAATTTACTTATTAAATTGGGAAAATAATTACCCTTTTCGCTGATCCTGAAGCTTTTATCTTCCAATGAAACCGATTTTACACAGTCCCTTTATTTATTGGTCCGTATCCGGAGCACATGGGCAACACGATCTAGGAATCGTGGTTCGATTTCTGGCAAATGCCTGATTCTTATATCTTCTCCGCAGCGTCCACGCCAGCCCTGAGGCCCACCAAACCTCCTCTTTCTCTGGGAGTAAAGCAGCCAGGATAAGAAGCTGTCTACTCAAAACTCATACCGAATTTCAGAACTAGTGGCGTTCCACCTCATCTCCCTCATACGCTATCATAGCGCACACAGGGATAACTTCATAGGCAAAGTAAATAACAGTGACACTTAAAATATTATTAACCCGGAATATTGTCTTCCATATATATATATATATGTATGTATATATATATGTTTGTGTGTGTGTGTGTGTGTGTGTGTAAGACAAAATTCATTCTTTCGTGTAGAACATTCTCTTCACAAACTCTCCACTGTAGGCGTAGCACGAAAAAAATATCACTCATACACACACTTGTGAGTGTCCATCTTTCCGTCTCAGAGCATACTGAACGGTATAATTCGTCAGCCTCCAAAGACCCGCCCTTCAAGCCAGCTGTCGTCAGTGACACTCAAAATGTAAGCGTAAACCTGTATTAGTGTAACGACAACAAATCACAAGAAAGCGAGAATCTAGCACATTCTGATAGAGCAGCGCGTAACAAACACTGGGCGATGGACAATGTCAGACAAAATAACTAAAAATATTGAGGGCGCCACGTCATTCAAACTTCAGAACATGACTTCAACAAGAAATTTAAAAAGTGAGGAAGGGAATTCTTATAATGTAAAGTGCAGAATATGAAGAAACATACAGCACATGCTGCCACAACACCCCGTTTGCAAATACGAATTGAATTGTGAATACTGTAACATAACTTTAACAAGGAACAAAGCTCCCTGATGATGATCTGACAAGATC
>Ga0123353_10017691_pt1 | contig 10497 bp, 8 predicted proteins | sample TergutLab28metaG_3_FD_92763 | JGI IMG/M metagenome (GOLD analysis project Ga0123353, IMG submission 92763) | Labiotermes labralis P3 segment gut microbial communities from Petit-Saut dam, French Guiana - Lab288 P3 | ecosystem: Host-associated > Arthropoda: Insects > Digestive system > Gut ... | reverse complement strand
TACTGCCGTATAGGCAGATATTTCGCGGCGGATTATTTCGGCGTTACTCCCGACATAATCGTTATCGGCAAAGCGCTCGGCGCTGGATTGCCCATCGCGGCGATCATCATCCACGACCGTTTGAAAGGATTCGAGATGAAAGGTGAGGAACTGCACACATTCGCGAACAACTCAGCGTCGCAGGTAGCTGCGCTGAAGCAACTCGAAATTATCGACCGCGACAAAATCCTTGACAATACTAATACTATCGGCGCAAAGTTGCGAAACGGCTTGCTCAGTTTGCGTGCGAAATACCCGCAGATCGGCGACGTGCGGCAGGCAGGGTTACATATCGGCGCGGAAATGATAACCGCGGACGGATCGCCGATGCCTAACGAACTCGCGATGAAACTGCGTGAGAACGCAATGGACGAGGGAATAATCCTCGGAACGGGCGGTTACCGTAAAAACCTTCTGAAGTTCAAGCCGCCATTGATATGCAATGCCACAGAAGCGGATGAGATATTGGAGATATTTGAGAATGCTCTTGTTAGAACGTTTTAAAAAAATCGAACCCATCAACAAAGGATGGTCGGACGATAAAAAGTTTTACGTAGAAACTGCTGACGGGCGGCGTATGTTCCTGCGTATATCTGATATTTCGGAGCATGACCGTAAAAAGTCCGATTACGAAATGATGAAACAGGCGTATGAACTCGGTATTCGCACTCCTCAGCCGTTTGAATTTGGGTTGTGTGAAGGCGGAAAAAACGTTTATTCTCTGTCGGAATGGATCGACGGCAAAGGTGCGGATATTGTATTGCCGCTCATGTCCGAAGCGGAGCAATATGCTTTGGGAGTAATGACCGGAGAAGTTTTGCGGAAAATTCATTCCATGCCTGCGCCGAAAAACATTGAGCCGTGGAGTATTCGTTTTCGCCGCAAGGTGCAATATTGGGCTGATGAAAATAAATCTCCAATGCTGATAAATTATTTAGAAACAAACCGAAATATACTTGATTCGCGCCCGCAAACATTCATTCACGGCGATTATAATATCGAAAATATTATTGTCATGCCGGATGGTGAAATTTGCGTGATTGATTTCAACAGCTATAATACACAATACGGCGATCCTTGGTGGGATTTGAATAATATGGCGTGGATGCCGGCATCGTATTCATATTTTCAAACCGGGCAAATTAATGGGTATTTTAACGGTCCACCACCGACAGTATTTTGGAATGTTTTTACATACTATTTGGCATACGATGCGTTGGCGGCGTCGACAGATCCGTATGGCATAAACGGAATCGAAGACGGCACGGAAATTGTAAACAATATCTTGAATTGGACAAGCAATTTTCAAAAAACCGTGCCGAATTGGTATTTAAAATAAAGAAAGGATTGATAAACATGTTAAAAATCGAAGCGAGCGGCGCTTCGTTTTCGTGCTGCGCGGACAGATTCGTCGTTGCTGGTTACCGCGAAGGACTTGACGCTGAAGCGCAGCTTAATAAATTGTCTGAAGTAAAGGGATTAGACGGGATTCCGATAATGGTTCCGCTTGAATATAGGAACTTAAGTTATATCAAAAATGTACTCGCCGATATGGGAAAAGCCGTCGGTACGGTCGCGCCGGACACATACATCAACCCCAAATGGAAAGACGGAAGCCTAAGTTCCCTTTCGCCGTCCGTACGGAAGTCGATGGTTGACCTCATCAAGGAATCGATGGACATATGTGCCGAATTCGAAGGGTCCGACGTGCTGCTGTGGATGGCGCACGACGGGTATACATACCCGTTCGAGGCCGACTACGAAAAACGCATGGGATTTTTCAAAGAGGGATTGAGCGAGTGCTGCGAATACAGGAGCGACGTTAAGCTGTCGCTCGAGTACAAGCGCAAGGAACCGAAAACGTACCAGTACATCTCGTGCGTCGGAAAAAGCCTGTGCCTCTGCGACGAGTTGAAATACGACAACCTCGGCGTGGTCGTGGATTTCGGACACGCGCTGTACGGCGGCGAAAATCCTGCCGAATCAATATACTGGACGCAGAACCGAAACAAACTATTCCACGTGCACATGAACGACAACTACCGCGGCTGGGACGACGACCTGATACCCGGCAGCGTGAGTTTCTGGGAAACGCTGGAATTCTTCTGGGCGCTGAAGCAAACCGGCTATAACGGCTGGGTAACGATCGATATCTTCCCGTCGCACATAGACGGAGACAAAGCGCTCCAACTCAGCGTTGACAACGTGATAATGTACCAGAAGCTCACGGACATGCTGCCGTCCGAACAAATGAAAGCTCTCCAGTCGGAAGGCAAGACGGCGGATGTATTGAAATTAGTAAAAGAAACATTATGGAAAATATAAATTGTGCGCCGGCATGCGCTTTAGCTATAGACATAGGCGCATCGGGCGGACGCGCCGTTGCCGGGTATATGGAAAACGGCAGGCTCGTATTAGACGAAGTGTACAAATTCGCGAACGAGCCGGTAAAAATCAGCGGCACGCTGTACTGGGATATCCTGCGCATCTACCACGAAATAACCAATGGCATACGCGCCGCTAAAAAAGCAGGGTATAACGTAGAGAGCATTGGCATCGACACATGGGGCGTAGATTACGGAGTCATAGACAAACGAGGTAAGTTGAAATCCAATCCGGTTCATTACCGCGATACGCGCACTCAAGGTGTGATATGGGAAAAAGAGAAGCATTACGAACAGTATTTGAAAACAGGAAATATAATTTCCGCGATAACTACCGTAACGCAACTGCATACGGAATCATTAGATCCCGAAGATAAAATCCTGTTCATTCCCGACTTGCTGTTTTACTTCCTTACGGGCAAAATGACGACCGACAGGACGATACTCGCGACATCCGGTTTGACGGATTTTTCCAGAGTGTCTGAATCCGCGCTCAACGAATCCTTCCCTCTTTTAGATGACAACAACATACGCGCCGTCCGCGTTGCGGGTCATGATACAGCGTCCGCTGCGTGTATCATACCGCCGTGTGAGCCGTTTGTAATCAGCGGCACGTGGTCGATGATGGGCATCACTTTGCCGGAACCTTTGGTTAACAAACAAAGCTACGCCCATTCATTCTTAAACATGGCGGGCGTCAATAATAATATATTGATCAAAGGTATCGCGGGATTTTTCGTGTTGCAACAATGCCGCGGTAATAATTCATACGAAGATATGGAAAAAGCAGCGTCCGTTTTGCCTCTGGCGGAGTATCTGATTGACCTGTCCGAACCTATTTTCGGCACCTTCTGCGATATGCCGCAAGAAATTAAAAACTACTGCATTAAAACGGGGCAAGGCGAACCGGACATATCATTGCCGGGCATGTTAGCGCGAATCGTTTACGATTCGCTCGCGCTGGAATACGCCTACACAATGGAAAGCATTTCTGCACTGCTCGGTAAACAGTTTGACAACCTGCACATCATTGGCGGCGGCGCGTGCGACGCGGAATTCTGCCGTACGGCGGCAAACGCGACGGGCATGAGAGTCACGGCGGGCATCAAAAACGCGAGCGCGGCGGGAAACGCGGCTATGCAGCTTATAGCGCACGACGAAATACCTGACATCATAGCGTCGTCGTTCAAGCCGAACGTTTACATACCTGACACGAAGCAAAAAGATTTTTGGAGGATGAAAAAATGCCGTACACAATATCGTTAGAGGGAAAAAATGCGCTCGTAACGGGCGGCGCGCGCGGAATAGGCGCGGAGATATGCCGGCAGTTCTCGAATGCGGGAGCTGACGTTGCGGTAAATTACTATCACAGCGACGCGGACAGGCAAGCTGCCGCGGCGCTCAAAGCGGAGCTTGACACAAACGTTTTACTGTGCGAAGCCGACGTATCGAACGAAAGCGAAGTAGATTCGATGATGAAGCGCATCGCCGATGAATTCGGCGCTATAGACATCGTCGTGAACAACGCGGGAATCTTGGAATCATCGCGGTTCGAGGAACTCGATACCGCTACGTGGAACCGCATACTTGCGGTGATACTGCAGGGTTCGTTCTACGTGACGCGCGCGGCGATACCGTATATGCTCGAACAGGGTTCGGGCAGTATCATCATGATCACGAGTAACTGCACAGTGAACGGCGGCGGGGGGTCTGCGGCATACCCCGCGGCGAAAGCGGGCGTTGAGGGATTGGCGCGGCAGCTAACCGTTGAGTACGCCGGACGGGGTATCCGTACGAACATCATACGCCCCGCCGTTATCGATACCGAACTGTTCCGTAAGCGTTACGATACGGACGAAAAAGTGATCGAGTACGGCAGGAAACTGCCGGTCGGACGCGTAGGGAAGCCTGAAGACGTCGCAAATCTCGCAGTATTCCTCGCTTCGGACAAGTCTTCATATATCTGCGGAGCGGCAATACCCGTTGACGGCGGGAGGACTTATTATAAGTAATATGTATATAGATATGCACACACACATCGGCGAAACGCCCGAATTTCACTTTTTTGACATTTCTCTTAAAACGTTTCTGAAAAAAATGGACAGTTTAAATATTTCATACGCTATAAATACCCATATGGATAATCTCACTGGCATAAATTATATCGCTACCGCCGAAGAATGTTTGAGAATTTATGAAGAATCCGGCGGCAGAGTCATGAGTTATTTTATATTCAACCCGCATATGCCAAAGGAATGTATCGAAATTATAAACAAATATGCCGGCAATTACGTGTTTCGAGGAATAAAAATACATCCTTCAATACACCGGACATATGCGGACGACGATCTATATGAACCGGTTTATATAACCGCGCGTGAATATAATCTGCCCATCTTGACGCATAGCTGGTGTATTTCACCGCATAACGATACGCAAAAATATTCCGTTCCCGGATTGTTTGAAAAGCACGCGAAAAAATACAGCGACGTGATCCTTATCCTCGGACATTCCGGCGGTAGAAGTGAAGGCATACGAGAAGCCGCGCGGATGGCTTCACATTATCCCAACGTTTATCTTGACACGTCGGGCGACGTATATCCGCTTGGATTCATCGAATCTCTCGTGAATGAAGCAACGGCGGAAAAAATCATGTTCGGCAGCGACGCGATGTGGATATGTCCGTCAACACAGATAGGAATGATTAAAGGCGCGGAAATTTCGCAAACCGATAAAGATAAGATATTACATGTCAACGCGCGAAGGATTTTCGGAATATGAATGATTATTTTGACTGTAACATTTGGCTTGACGCAGACAATTACAAGTCTGCGAACGGTATATACTCTACAGCGTTAAGTTACACGAAATCCCCGGAAGCGGCAAATGAATTTCTATTGCGCCAATACGAAAAATCCCCCGAACGTTACTACGCATATACCGCCGCTCCGGTCATGCGCTGGTTCGATGTGGATTTGCTGGTCCGCAGTCATGCGGCGTGTATACGGCTATTTCCTAAACGATTGAATTTTAGTTTAGCGGGAAGCGAAACTGAACCGTTGTTAAAAGAGTTAGAATCGCGCAGATTACCGGTCATGGTTTGGCACACGGAAACGACATGGAGTGAGATAAGCGCAGTTTGTGAACGCTATCCAATGCTTCCGGTCATCATCGACGGAAACGATAAAAAACTGTTGTATCATAACCGCGTGTTTATTCCGCTAATGTTGAAAAATCTGAATCTTTACCTCGAAACATTCAACTTGATACAGTATTTGTTTTATGAAACGCTCGTGAATAAATACAGCATCGATAGATTCGTGTTCGGGACGAATTACCCGCAAAACAGTCCTCTCGCCCCTCTGAATATGCTGCTAAGTGCGGACATACCTGAAGAAGCGAGAGAAAAAATATTGAACGGAAATATCAAAACGCTAATCTCAAATATAATCTAATTCAACTTGGTCTAAACTGTTTTCGCTGTTTAAACCGAACATATTCGCGTAAGTCGCCGTCATCTCAAAAGTGATTTCGTTTTCACCTTTCCCAATATAATCCGTAATCTCCGCGCGGTACGGCTTCCACATGCGTTCGCAGACATATTCACCGTTTACCGACAATTTTAATATATCTTTGTTATCGAAATTCACAAAAACTTTTTCATAATCAGTAAGCGGGGTAAAAATATTTTTGAAAATCCCTTTGCCTGTGAAGTATTTATACCCTTGCGTTTCGAGCGGACCAAGATTTATTTTGTTATCCAATACGGGATTGATAACGTCGTTTTCATCCACTTTGAAATCGCCTGACAAAAATCCGAAAGGCAGAGCGTGAACAGCCGGCCAATCCGGAAAGTGCGCCTCTATTCTAATTTCGTTTTCGCCTTCAATGAGAAGATTTGTAATATCCGTTTTGAAATTGTTCACGCCCCAGAACCGCGTGTTTACGCAATGGTCTATAAAATTGCCGTTGATGTAAATCTTATTTACATCGCGGATTTCGCAGTTAAAATTGATTATGGGAATAATTCCGTTGACAGTAAATTTAGAACATATCGTATATTCCATACCTGTAGGCAGCGGAACGTTGCTATTAAACGGAAACTTAAGCGGCAGAACGTTCTCGCTCACAGCTTCGAACGTCCAATCTTCCGATAGGATTTGCTTTACTTTAACGGTTTGCGGGATTTTTATATTTTGCAATTCAATCTGCGGATTCCTAATTGCTACAATCGTTTCGTCAGGAACTAACTCGTATATCCGGCGGTCGTTTTCGATATAATAACTTTTCGGCGATTTCGTTTCCGGTTCGTAGCAAACCAATCCTCGAATATCGTCTGGAATCGAAACGGTATTCGTAACTGTGTCGTCGTTGTTGATGAAAACCAATTCAATATCCTCATTTTCGCGATGGCATGCGAGAACGTTTCCGGTCGTTTCCATTCCGAGCATGACGTCGCTTTTATCGAAAACCGTTTTGAGGTCGTTAATACTAATAAAATTCCGCTTTTTGATATTTAATTCTATATCACTGCCTACAATTTTACTCGGATAGCAATCGAGATAAATTATTTTCACGTTCGCCACTTCGAACCTTTCTATCATATCGGCAATGTCAATGGAGATATGTTCCATGACCGGCAGGATGATGTATTTATATTTATCGCCTTTGTATAAAATCACACCGTCGCGGGCGATGAGTTCAGCCGCTGAATCTTCGGAAATCAAATCGAGATCGATATGAATCCGCAGGAACTCGTTTATCGTACCCTCAATAACCTCGTCGATATTCCGCACGGAGAAACCGTCCTGCAGATACGCGAAAATATTTTCGGCGAGATTGAGTTTCATTTTCGCTTGGATCAGCGGGATCATCATCAAAACGCACGATGACGGTTTCGTTTTCGCCGACAGGTACTGCATACCCGAAATATAATCGCCGAACTTCCCGTAATGACCCCACAGCGTGTTGTTGTAGCCGTGCGTCGGCGGGTAAGTCGTGTAGCCCGTCTTCATGATTCCGTCCCACGAGTAATACGCGCCCATAAAATGGATCATGTTCACGCCGAGCATGATGAGCCTGTTCGCGATCTTCTTCATTATAGGCATACGCAAATCCCATCCGCTGGCTGTATATGTTTCGCATAATGTCCGCTCGCGCCCGTAGTATTTCGAGATTGACGCGAGAATCTTTCCGGCAACGTTGTAGTTTTTGTCGTTGATTTTCTTCGCCGACACGATCGAATCGATTCCCGGGATGTGCATGTATTCAAACGAAGTGATGAGATCCGCCGACTGCATTAAGTGCCATGTTACGGATTCCTCGCCGTCGAAATGCCCCGTGAACTTCAAGTTGTTTTCATCGCACCAGTCGTACATCGGTTTGATGAAATTCTCAAGGTAGAGAATTTTAGCCGTGTTGAAATAATCGTTCCGCACCTTTTTCTGTTCCGCGGTAACGGGCGGGGTAATCAAACCGTGAAGATGCCCGATAATATCGTAACCGTTTAAATCTTTGAATTTTTCCGCGAAATGTTCGCTCCATGGCAACCGGTTTTCGCCGAGTGTAAACGGATCGGCGAGACATACTTCGTCCGTAAACACGCCCATAACCGTCTTTCCGAACTCGTCGCCCACCCATTTTTTATAGCGTTCATGCGTTAGCTCGATGAACTTATCGACGGCGGCGCGGTTGAAAGTATCTATATAACCCGGCTCATATCCCGCGTATTTATACCAAACACAAGTAGTAAGCACGTGCGGATCGGGCACGGAAAAGTAATAATTCACCGTGATCGTGTTGCAGTAACGATTATTGTAGTAAACGGTTACGATTCCGTGTGCTTCCTCGATTTTCACTTTATCGGTAACGTCAATGACGGTATCGTTTCCGAAAACGGCATGTGCCGCGAGGAGTTTCCCGCGAACGGTTTTCTCAGCGGTAAATCCGGGAAGGCATACGACGCTTTCAAGTTTCAGAATCTTCCCTGCCGCCCACGGATAATCGCGCAGCAATTCGCCGCCGGCATTTCCCGAAGGCCAATTGAATTCGTCGTAAATCCAGTAACGCAGACCGAGCCGTTTACATTCCGCGACCGCGTATTTAACGAACCCGAAAAACTCGTCCGAAAGGTATCGTACGTTAATACCGAATACGGCGTTAACGAATATGTCGTATATCCCCTGTTTTTTGAATTCCTTCAATTGAAACGTTATTTCATCTTCCTTTAAATCGTCCGTCCAGAACCACATAGTCGCCGGACGGTATTCATCCGGCGGATTCTTAAAATTTTCAATATATTTATTATATTCCATTGCATATTTCACTCCTTTAAATTCATTATCCCATATATACATTTAAAAGTCAATATTGACAAAGAAAATAAAATAAATTATACTATACTATAGTTATACATGGAGGTTACATAATTATGAAAAAAACAATATTTGCTTTAATCTTAGTTTTTTGTATGCTTTTCGCGGCGTGTCAAACAAACGACGCCGAAAAAACAAACGCAAACGATGAAAACACTTTGGATTCAATCGAAACCGATACGGCTGAGGAGGATTATAACAATCTCCCGGTTTTTCAGAATACATATGACGGAGAAACGGTAGATATACTCATGGGTTCGTTTGCGTGGGTCGATATGTACACCCCCGACGGCTTGAACGGCGAGGTATTAAATGACGCCATCTATAACAGGAATCTTGCGGTTGAGACAAAATTAAACGTTAAATTGAACATCATATTCATAAACGACGAACGTGACGGCAGCGGAGATATGGTTACATCGAAATTTACAGCCGCTTTACGCTCGGGCGATAAAATATATGACATATATATGGCCTCTCAGGTAGTTATGACCCATGCCGCGCGCGAAAGATATCTGATCAATTTCGACTACCTTCCGTGGATAGATTTGACAAAGCCTTGGTGGGACACTAACAGCACTGATTCGCTTAACTTCGGAGGTAAAGTATTTTTCGGGGTGAACGACATAAATTATTCGAATCTTGGTATGACATGCGTTCTTTTATTTAACAAAAATCTGTTTAAAAATGAAGGTATTCCGTATCCGTATGATCTCGTAAAAAGCGGCGGCTGGACATACGAAGAGTTCGCTAAAATAGTACAATCCGCAAGCAAAGATATTAACGGTGACGGAATAATCGATATAAAAGACGACCAGTTCGGGTTTTCCGGCTGGCAATGGGAAGTAGGTCCGAATCTGTATACTGCGCTCGGCGCGTCTTTCGTAACGAAAGATAAAGACAACATGCCGTCTCTGACGATTAATTCAGCCAGATCATATTCAGCGTTCGAAATGATCGTTGATCTTTTCAATAACGGCGGCGCTTACCACAACCACACCATGAATGTTTGGCTCGACCGTGACAGGTTCGCCGACGGTTATATTTTAATGACCGATTACAGGTCTTATTATTTAGATTATTTCCAGGACATGAGTGATAATTTCGGTATAATACCGCATCCTAAATTCGATAAAAATCAAGAAGGATACCGTCAGCTGGTTTCGGGCGTCGGTACCTACACCGCCATACCTATAATATGCAAGGAGCCGGTGCTTGCGAGCGCGGTGGTTGAAGCTTTGGCGAGTGAAAGCTATAAAACAGTCAGACCGCAATATTATGAAACAATATTGCAGACAAAATATACCCGCGACGGCGAATCCGCCGAAATGATTGAAATAATTGCTAAAAACCGTGTGTACAGCGTTTGGCTTGATACTTTCGGAACTCTTGATGTCTTTAGTTCAATGATAGCTAAAGGAGACGCAAACCTCGCTTCTTTTTATGCAAGAAACGAGACAAAAGCATTAGCTGAAATAGACAAGATGATTGAAATTTATTCATATGATTAAAAACTTAAAATATTTAGGCTATGAAAATTATATATTGACAAGTGTTTCATTTTATGGTATAATTTTTTATAAAATAGAGTTGTCGCAGAACTCGAAAATATGATATAGTAGTGCAGGGTGATAAAAATGAACTGTTATGAAAAAATAGAAAAGCTAAGTGAAAAAGAGTTCAAGTTGATAACAGGAGTA
>Ga0123353_10017687_pt1 | contig 10498 bp, 8 predicted proteins | sample TergutLab28metaG_3_FD_92763 | JGI IMG/M metagenome (GOLD analysis project Ga0123353, IMG submission 92763) | Labiotermes labralis P3 segment gut microbial communities from Petit-Saut dam, French Guiana - Lab288 P3 | ecosystem: Host-associated > Arthropoda: Insects > Digestive system > Gut ... | reverse complement strand
CGTCAATGATACATTCGGCAGTTTCGACATCCTCATCAACAGTGCCGCAATCTTTTCGACGATCAAGCTAAAACCATTCTACGAGATGCCGATCGAAGAATACCGTCGCGTGATCGACGTCAATATGACAGGGACGCTGATCACAAGCCGCGCCGCCGCTCATTACATGATGGAACAAAAATGGGGGCGCATCATCAACCTGACTTCTTGTTCTTTCTTCGAAGGACGCGGGAACTATGTACACTATACTTCGTCGAAAGCCGGCGTCATAGGCATCACCCGCGCAATAGCAAGAGAGCTGGGAGGCTTTGGGGTCACCGCTAACGCGATCGCGCCGGGAGCTACGGTCACCGAAGTCCCGCGCGAAACAGTCAACGAGGAGTGGAAGAAAAAAGTAATGGCGAACCGCTGCATCCAGCGCACCCAGGTGCCTGAAGACCTTGTCGGCATCGCAATGTTTATGGCTTCGGAAGAATCTGAGTTCATGACCGGCCAGACGGTTGTCGTCGACGGCGGCATGATATTCCTGCCGTAGGAGGTGCGCTATGAGTATTAAAGAACAAATCGATTCGATAAAAATAATAGACGGCCACGTTCACGCGGTAGATCCGTGGTATTGGCTGCAATATGTAGGCTCCTTCCCGTTTGCCGATGTTGCGTCAAAGCTTCCGCCGCTGGGACAGCTTCAACTGCTTAACAAAAAGAAAGTCATACAGCGCGGTTTTCAGGAAATCTTCGATTTTCCCTATCCTGAAGTAAACGATGAAAACCGCGGCCTGATGGAAAAAATCTACGCGGAAAGCCAGGACAACGAAGCTGTTTTTCTGATGAAGGCCATGGATCTTGCCGGTATCGAAAGCGGGCTTGAGATGTGCCTGAGCGAACCTGTCATCCCTCCCGGACTGGACGAGTCGCGTTTCGCCAAAGCGCAGTTGGTCGATGGGCTGCTCATTCCGTTTGACAACAGCGGCATTGAAGGCAACAAACGGGTCAAAGAGTTCGTAAAGATGGTCGAAGTTTATCCGCGCCTTATGCGTGAAAAGTCGGATATGGAGATACAGACTTTCGACGAATATCTCGATTTCATGACTGCTTCCCTGAACGGCCTGGTCGATCAGGACGTCGTTGCCCTTAAGATGAATACTGCTTATTGGCGCGACCTCAGTGTAGACGTCGTCAGCAAAGACGAGGCCGAGGATGTGTGGAACAAGAAAGACAACAGCCCTACGCGTTACAAGCAGCTTCAGGACTACCTGATAAGGCATCTCTTCGCGACAGCGGCCACGTTGGAACTCCCTATACATCTGCATACGGGCTCGCTTGGGATCACAAGGCCGATCAATTCGGCAAGGCCGTCGGAACTCGACTCCCTGCTCTGGATGCCGGACGTCAAACCCGGAAAAACCGTACTCCTCCACGGAGGGTATCCTTTCTGCGAAGAAGCCGGCTTTATGGCAGGCAGAGCCGGAGACGCGCCGAACTGCTATCTTGATTTTTCCATGATGACATTTTTCCTGCCCGGCTCTCCGGATTCGGTCAAGAATATCATGAAAGGCTGGATCGCAAGCGGCATCGCCGACAAACTGTTATATGGCAGCGACGGCAACAACGTGCTCAGCACCTGGATGTCCGCGGTCAATACCAGACATTTGCTGACCATAGTTTTTGACGAGCTGATAGAAGAAGGGTTTGTTGACTTCGATCAGGCGGTTTATTTCGCAAATCTTATGCTGCGCGATAACGCTAAGAAATTATACAGGGGGAAACTATAGAAATTGTTTGACTATACTCCATATGAAGGATCGCCGCGGTCAGCGGAGGAAGCGAAACTCCAATGCGTGATCGCCAACAGGATCCTCGCAAACGAAGGCGTATTGGACGGTTACGGCCATGTGAGCGTACGAAACCCGGAAACACGCAGCACATTCTTTCAGGCGCGAGCCGTCGCGCCTGAGTTTGTGCTGCCTGAGGACATCCTCGAAATCGATTCCGCCGGCGATGTCCTGTCCGATACAGAACTCAAACCGTATGGAGAGCGCGCCATCCACGCGTCTGTCCTTAAGGCGCGCCCCGACGCTTCGGCCGTCGTTCACGGGCATCCTCATGAGATCATTGCGCTTTCCGTTCTCGGCCGGGAGTTTCGTTCGCTGGCGCAGTTTTGCGGTATGTTTTACGAACCATTGCCTTATTTTGACGATTACAGCGCCGGATCCGGCATGCTCATTACGTCGCTTGATGACGGTGAAAAACTTGCGTCCGCGCTCGGCAAGGCGCCCGGGGTCATTATGAGGGGACATGGCTGCACAGTCACAGGCGGCAGCACACAGCAAGCGGTCATGAACACCATTTTTTTACGGGACAATACCCGCATGCAGCTGATGGCAATGCCTCTCGGAGAACCCCGTTATCTCACCGAAGAAGAAGGACGTGGTTCGGAAAAAACTCAATACAGCGCCATTTCGCTCGGCAGATGTTGGGACTATTGGATCAGTCGGGCTAAAAAAGCCATGCCTGATCTGTCAGATATCATTTGACACTTTCCGCATTTGCTCAAGGAATACTGAAAGGGCCGGATTTTGGTTGTCTTTTTTCCATGCGACGACCATATCGATATCGGCGTCCTCCCCGGCCAAGCTGATATATTTGAGATTCGGATAGGAGCCGAGTTCGGTAGTGCCCGGAAGCAGTGTGACTCCGATCCCCGCGTTTACAAGCATCAGCACTGTCTCGAGCAAGGTCGGCGCGCTGGCGATATTCGGCTTAAAACCACGGCTCAGGCAAATATTCACTACCCTGTTGAAAAAACCGAACGACTCCCGTTCGGATAGCATTACAAACGGTTCAGCGGCCAGATCCGCAAATCGCAGTTCCTCAGGCGCGGCGAGAGGGTTGTCCGCCCGCATGATCAGCGCTATCTTATCCCTGTATACGGTCAATATATCAAAAATGTTGATATCGATGACATCACAGGAAATAGTAAAACCGACGTCTATTTCATTGTGTATCAGAGCGTCGTAGAGAACTCCGCTGTTGTATTGGGACAAATTCAATCCGATCCCGTTATGCGAATTTCGAAATTCCGAAATCCAGGACGGCAGGTTTTGTTTATAAAAAAAAGTAGGTAAATACCCGATGTTCAGGCTCCCGTCGTTGCCCTCCGCCTGCCGTATTTTCCGAATCGCTTCATCCGATATCCCGACTATCCTTTTGGCATCCTCGAGAAAAATTTTGCCCGGTCCGGTCAGATTTACCTTGTGTTGTTTTCTTTCAAGTAATTTGACGCCCAGTTCAAACTCGAGATTCGCTATACTTCTGCTCAATGCAGGCTGTGCGACAAAAAGGTATTCAGCCGCTTTGGTGAAGCTCAGATGTTCCGCTACAGTCACGAAATATCGCAATTGACGAAGTTCCATAGCTCTCTGCCGTTACCCCTTCACATACTATTAGCACAGATTTCGTAAATACATAATGCTTCCAGTGCGAATCGTTGTCAAGCGCGCTTAATATTATTTGCGCCTGATTGATGAATTAAAACCTCTATACTATAATTAACCCCATGTGGAGCGGATTGGAAAGTATAGGCGTCATATTCCTGGTCATGGCCGTAGGGTTTTTCTTCACCTGGAAAAAAATATGGCCGGAGAATACTCAAAGCAGCCTTTCGACCATCGTCATCAGGATCGCGGCGCCCTGCCTTGCCGTAACGAGCATCGTCACGGGGTTTACGAGAGAGCTTCTCGCTTCGTCGCTCATCCTTTTGCTAATCGCCTTTCTGCATATGGTCGTAAACTACCTCATCGGAAGGCTTTCGTCGCGGGCGCTCAGCCTGGAAAGCGGCAGGAAAACGATCTTCGAAGTCACGTTCACCTTTTCTAATATCATCTTCATAGGACTTCCGATCAACCAGGTCGTATTCGGGACCGCGGGCGTATCTTTTCTCTTCGCGTACTATATAGTCATACTCGCTTTTTTCTGGAGCACGGGCCTCGCCAAAATAGCCGCGGCAGGAGAAGCGCTCAACGGAGACGGGCCGCCGAAAAAAGTCCGGATCTCGCCCAAAAATATCTTCAACCCCGGTTTCATCGGGGTCATCATAGGGGCGATCCTCGTCGAGGCACAACTGCAGCTGCCTTCCGTGCTCGGCATCGGGCTAGGCTTTCTCGCCAACTTGACCGTGCCCCTCTCGCTGCTCGTCATCGGCGCGAACCTCGTGATCTTCAAAGACGGCATCCCGAGGATCACAAAGGACGAATGGTGGATCATGATCGGCAAGTTCGTCATCAGCCCGCTCGTGATGATCGGCCTCTTAAAGATATTCGGCGTCGAGGGCATGCCCTTCTACGTCTTCCTGCTTTCGGCCTCGATGCCCTGCCACATGCAGACAGCGATCCTCGCCCAGCAATACAAAGTAGAGAGCGCCTACGCCTCAAAACTCGTCGGCCTCTCCACCCTGTTATCGATCGGCACGATCCCCGCCTGGGTCGGGATCATCCACGCTATGATGTGAACATAACGGGTTCTTTTTATGTCCTGAATTTTTTCCTTGCTATTCCTTGCGAAATCCTTGATAATAATATCAAGGTCTTTGTTAATACAGCAAAGACCTTGAGAATCGATTGACAAGGAGCAACGAAGATGAATTTAGAAAAACTTATAGAAGCGATTGCTTTGCTCCGCGAGGAAAAAAGCGACAATCAATACTACGAAGCTAAAGCGGCTGAAAAGGGAATACCCGGGGACGTCAAGAATACTATATCCGCATTTGCCAATACCCCTGGCGGAGGCGTTCTTATTCTCGGCCTTGACGAGAACAGAGGATTTGATATAGTCGGCGTCTACGACGCGAAACAATGTCAGCAGACTTTGGCAAACTATGCGCGAAAAGAGTTCAGCTCTCTGGTTTCCATTAAGACGTTTGTTATCGAGGCAGAAGGCAAGAAGGTCGTCTGGGCTAATGTTGAAGAAGCCGACAAAACGCTCAAGCCGGTCAAAATCAAAAGCGGAGGGAAATCCTTCATCAGGCTGTATGACGGGGATTTTCATCTGTCTGAACAGGAGGAACAATTGTTTATCGCGGGCAGGGGCCCCAGCCTGTTTGACGAAGACGTGATCTCGGGATCGATCGCTCTGCAGGATTTGGATGAGAAGCTGACAGCAAAATATATCGAAATTAGAAAAAAGCACTTGCCTGCACTAGTCAATATGGACGATAAAGATGTATTATTCCGGACCGGGGTCACAAGCAGGGACGGCGAACTGACAAGAGCCGGAGCAATCGCTCTTGGAATATTCCCCCAGCAATTTATGCCAAGCTATTCCATAAAAGCCAGTGTCCAAAAGAAGAGCGGCTATACGCCTGATGTCAGGGCTGTTAATGTCGCTTCGATCAGCGGGCCTATTTCGATGATGATAGACGAATGCGTAATGTGGGTCGCGCGCAATTCAGATGAATATACCGTAAATAAGCCGGACGGGCATGTATACAGAATCAGTGAATATCCCTCGGATGCTGTCAGAGAGCTGATCTCCAACGCCTTGATCCATCGCGATCTGAACCCTATGTCGATGTTTCAAACCATTTCACTGACTATTTATGATGATTGCATGACGATCAGCAATCCCGGAGGGCTGTATGGGATCTCCGTCAGGGAATTGGGGCAGACGCGGTCAATGGCGCGCAACGCCAAGCTCTTGGAAATGTGCCAATATATCACAAACGAAAGCGGGCGTAATGTCGTTGAAAGACTGGGCACCGGGATCCCAAAGGTGCTTCAGGAATTGCGGGCTGCGGATATGGAGCCGCCGGTTTTTATCGACGCCGGAATATATTTCACGGTTATAGTGAAATCAGCTGCGAGCAACTTCAAAATAAAGACAGACAGCCCCGGATCGGGACCTTCGGGCAACAATGAAAAAATCAGCGCGGCTTTATCCAAAGGCGCAATGTCTAAACAGGAAATCGCAAATGAGACGACATTGACACTTTCACAGATCCGCTATGCTTTGGACAAGATGCTCAGGGAAGAAAGAATACTGAAATTGGGCGAAGGATCATCGCCGTTGACAAAATACGCTTTGCCGGGGAGAAAAAAATAAATATCCAATCACCTCATCGCTTTGTTCCTGCAAGTATGCCAGCACTGTACCATTGTCGATACAATAGCGTATCGCATTATCAATAGCTTCCACTAGAATTCTTACATGCAATGATTATTCCGGGCGATCACCCTATGTCGCCCTGCTGGATATCCTTCATTATTTCGAGGTATTATTCGTGACGCAATATATCCCCCTGCGTTATAAATTAATAATTTTCATATGCAGATCGATATTATATACTATTGGCACGCACACATGGAGGTGAATGATCATGGATCTGTATAATGAAAACCTTGCAAGATTCAAAAGGGCTGTAGCACTCGAACCGACGGACAGGGTGCCCTTCATCCCAGTCGCAAACGCCTATCTCGCGAAATCCGAGGGCGTCCTGCTCAAAGACTATATAAACGATTTCGAGCTCAACTGCGATACATGCCTGAAGGCGGCAGCGTCCGCCGGAGGATGGGACGGCACGCAAAACGACCTGTTTTCTCCCTGGCTGCTTCCGGGCCAGTGGCTCTCTCAGGTCTATATGCCGGGCGCAGAGCTCGGAGACGACGAGATGTGGCAGGTCATAGAGAAAGAGAATATGTACGTTTCCGATTATGACGAAATCATCAATAACGGTTTCGCCGGTTTTTATCAGAAGATCCTTGTTGAAAAACTCGGCGCCCCCGACAAGCATCTCGTGCCCTTCTTTGAATATCTGCCGACAGCGTCGCAGCGCTTCAAGGATGCGGGGATACCCTGCATCTCCGGTTTCAACCTGGTCCTCCCCTTCGAGATGTTCTGCGGCGGCCGGTCGCTCGAGAACTTCTTTGTGGATCTCATGGACATCCCCGACAAAGTCGAAGAGGCCATGAAAATAGTCATGGATTTCCAGATGAAGAAGTACGACGAAATGCTTAGCTTCGCGAAACCGATTGGTGTCTGGATCGGCGGCTGGAGGACGGCCCCTTATATGCTTTCGATGGATGTATGGCAACGCTTCGCCTGGCCGTACTTCAAGCAGTTCGCCGAGCTCGTCATCTCGCATGGCGTCACGCCCATCTTCCACCTCGACAGCAATTGGGACAGGGGCCTTGAATACTTCCGCGAAATGCCGGAAAAGACATGCATAATGGGGCTCGACTCAAAAACGGATATCCGCCTCGCAAAAAAGACCATCGGCGACATGATGTGCATACTCGGGGACGTACCCGCCGAGCTGCTGGCGCTCGGTACGCCCGAGGCCGTATTCGATCACTCGACCGCCCTGATCCGCGATATCGGCCCTTCAGGCTACATCCTCGCCTCAGGCTGCGACGTCCCCAGCAACGGTAAAAAGGAAAACATCAAAGCTATGCGCGAGGCCGCGCTAAAGTACGATTATTGATTGTTTCTTTTATACAAGAAACTTTTTGTATTTTTACGGATTGTTTTCGATATACAAGAAACTTTTTGAGTGTTTCGATTGTAATTAGCATTCATGCAAGCGATGATAAAAACACTTTACTATCATGCATATCTCAAATTCGAAATTGACTAGAAAGTATAGTATCAATCGCGAAACCTGTTTAGTATCTTTACAACACTCTGAAAAGAACCGACCTCAACTCGCAACGTGCTTCTGAGAAACCAGGTTCCTTGTAACGTAGTTCTTTTCCGGTTCTTGCAGCAATTTGTCGCGCAATTTTCTCAAACAATTCTTCATTTTTTATTTGCTTTTTTGTTACGGTTACTTCTAAAATACCGCATAATAAAAGGTCGCTTCTGCGGATGGCGTCCCTTGCAATGCGCTCTGGGCTCGCATGCTCCAAATCGCTATTATATTCTGCGACTATCCCGGCTTTACGCCAGAGCAGATCACCTCGATAAAACCTCCTGCCTGAAAACCGTTTCACTCCCTTTTCAGGATATATGCACCCGTTTAGTTCAGGTATTGGGAGACCATAGCCTCCATGTCTGTAAGGTAAAGTCAAAAGTAAAAAAAGGATTGTTTCCATGGGCGAGGCAGAGTTATCCGCGATATACTGCAAGGCCTTGGTGGCCTGACTGTACCCAGGCCATCCAGTCATACGTGCGACAAAGACCTTGAGCTTCTTTGTATTTGTAAGTTTTGAGAGGTTATACATAGTTTGCTCAGATTCCTTTTTTTTCAAAGCCGCATTAGCATAGCCGGCCAGTGAATAGGATCCGCAGAGCTCAAGTCCAAGCGCGATCAGTTTAGCAAGCGGGTATTCACTGGCCATCTGGAAAAAGCAGAATTCAGGTGAACTTACGTACAAGTCGCTACCCGCGTTGACGATAGCGCCGTCCGGTAAAGATCTCAAGCAAACGTGGGGCCTAACAGCCGCAGAAGGACGTCTTGCATTCAGTGTGCTTACCATGATGTCCAAAGGGAGTGTCAGCCCAAAGGTTTCTCCCCGACGCAACGTAATAGAAGCAGGGGATTCATCCGGTGGCCTCCTGCAGCTAGGACGACATACCCGAGTCTTCTGCGACGTGCGGTGTATGCGCCAGAATTCCAATGCCGAGTTGTTAATGGCAAATATTTCCATTCATAGATCATACCATCAGTTTCCACACAGATTGAGGGTATTGTACGAAATTTTGTGGTAATTCCTATGAAATATTGTAGGAATACGTCGAAACCCGTCCTAAATCGTACAATCGCGGCATTTTGTGCGGTGAACTCTGTGTGTGAACAGGAGTGCATTCCCATTAGGCTCCACTAGGCTCCATTATGGCTCCATTATAATTATGTTGGCACTCGCTTGCACTCGTGCCTATTATTTATTTCCTTAGAGGGCGTGTACGGGGTGAAGACGTTTTTGTTGATGCAAATTTTTATTCTTGCTACCGCCGAAAAACAGGGCGCGGGAAGGCGGGCCCCCCATAGCCGGCCGACCGAGCCCCCCCCCTATCGGATGTGTTTATCGCAACACATTTATATAAGTAACATTTTACATTATTAATGATTGTTTCTTTTATACAAGAAACTTTTTGTATTTTAAATGATTGTTTCTTTTATACAAGAAACTTTTTAGCATAAATACTTAATTCGGTATGCCATTCCCTGCTTCAGTGCATATTTCAATACCAACATCCCTGCATATTTCAATGCCAACATCCCTGCATATTTCAATACCAACATCCCTGCATATTTCAATGCCAACATCCCTGCATATTTCAATGCCAACATCCCCTTGCAGCGAGCGTCTAAAACTTTTATATTATAATCGTATATTAGTTGAGGGGGCCGGAGGTTATGAAATACTACATAGGCATTGACGGAGGGGCGAGCAAGACTCAGTTCGCTTTGTGCAATGAAAGCGGCCGCGTATGCGCGGAGGCTTTTTCCTCGGGCACCTCATATATCGAAAAAGGTATAGACGCGGTCATAGAGACTCTTCGTACGGGTCTGGACGAGCTGCTTGCGGATACGGATCCGGGCAGCGTAGTCGGGGCTTGTTTCGGGATGCCGTGTTACGGGGAGCAGCCGGAGGCTGACGCGGAGGCTGTTCGAAGGATACAGAGCGCGCTCGCGCCCCTTCCTGTTCATATAGAAAACGACGTCGCGATGGCCTGGGCGGGATCCCTCGCGCTCGAAAGCGGCATCATCATACTCGCAGGCACAGGTTCGATGGCGTGGGGGCGCGACCGCAACGGCGTCATGAAGCGCTGCGGCGGCTGGCCGGAATTCTTTGGTGACGAGGGATCGGGATATTGGCTAGGGCGGAGGACGCTCGAGATTTTTTCCAAGCAGGCAGACGGCCGCTTGCCCAGGGGGAAGCTCTACGAGATAGTGCGGGCGCATTTCGGCCTGGACGAAGATAAGGAGCTCATCGTCAAACTGGATGAGATGGGCTATACGCGTAAAAGCATAGCGGCGCTGCAGCTGCTTCTAAAGGAAGCGGCGCAGGCGGGCGACGAAAGCGCGCTCGCGCTCTACAGCGAGGCCGCTTTTGAGCTTGCGCTCATCGTCAAAGGTCTGCGTGCAAATATCGAGCTCGAGCCTATGCGCCCCCTTTCCTACGCCGGAGGGCTCTTTGGCGCGGGGGACCTGATACTCGCGCCTTTCAGGGAGGCTGTTTCGGATCTTGACATGGTTTTTGTGAAACCGGCTCTGTCTCCGGTCCTTGGCGCCGTACTGCTCGCGGCGGAACATTACGATCCCGCCGGGCTGTCAATTATTAAAAAAGGTTTGCTCAACGATTAAGCCATTAGTTTGCAGGGATTAATGATTAGATTAGATAGCACTGCCTGATTCTGTGCAAAAATTCAACTTGTACACACCTGTATACAACCGGTATACAAAATACTGACCAACCGCCCTTGAATATCATACATATATGTCAATGCATGGTATTATTCGGAGTTCAACTGGGGGAAATCTGTCCGATAGTTGTGTACAAGT
>Ga0123353_10017686_pt1 | contig 10498 bp, 6 predicted proteins | sample TergutLab28metaG_3_FD_92763 | JGI IMG/M metagenome (GOLD analysis project Ga0123353, IMG submission 92763) | Labiotermes labralis P3 segment gut microbial communities from Petit-Saut dam, French Guiana - Lab288 P3 | ecosystem: Host-associated > Arthropoda: Insects > Digestive system > Gut ... | reverse complement strand
CTTACCACTTATTTGTCTGCCCGTTGTCCCGTATTTGTTGCACCGGCAATGGACGTAGATATGTTTAGACACATTGCAACCACGCAGAATCTTCAAACGCTTCTGGAGCGGGGCGTACACGTCATCGAGCCATCGGTCGGCGGGTTGGCAAGCGGATTGGATGGAAAGGGACGCATGGAAGAACCTGAAAATATTGTTCTTTGTGTTGCCAATGCCCTGAATACCGGCGATTGTACCGGAAAGAAGATATTGGTTACCGCCGGTCCAACTTATGAACCGATTGACCCAGTACGTTTTGTGGGCAATCATTCGTCGGGACGCATGGGATACGCTTTGGCGGAAGAATTGGCGCAGCGGGGCGCCGAAGTGGTTCTGGTGAGCGGACCAACCGCATTATCAGTCAATCACCCTACCATCAGCCGGATAAATGTAACCACCGCCGATGAAATGTACCGGTCTGCCGTGCATCATTTCCCAACAACGGATGCCGCCATCATGGCTGCGGCAGTAGCCGATTTTACACCTGCAACGGTGCAACAGGAAAAGATCAAGGACAAGGAACCCGACCTGAAACTTGTCCCTACGAAAGATATTGCAGCCGAACTGGGCGCTACGAAACGTCCCGGACAGATCGTGGCAGGCTTTGCACTCGAAACCGGCAACGAAACAGAAAATGCAATAAAAAAACTGAACCGGAAGAATTTGGATTTCATCGTGTTGAACTCATTAAACGACGCAAGCGCCGGTTTCGGACATACGACCAACAAAATCACCATCATCGGGAAAGAAGGTCATAGTACACATTTCGGGTTAAAATCAAAAGACAAAGTGGCGAAAGATATTGTCGACAAGTTGGTTACATTTTGGAATCTTTGTTGTTTTTTTCTGCTGATGACCGTAGCAGCCAACGCACAGGAACTCCGTTGCAACATAATGCTGAACACCCAGCAGGTACAGGGTTCCAACCGGAGCGTTACCGAAGCGCTGAATACCGCTCTGAACGAATTTGTGAATCAGCGCGTGTGGACCAACCACGTATTTACCACCGAAGAACGCATTGAATGTACCATGATGCTGAATATCACAAGTCTTGTGGGCAGCGAGTTTTCGGGAACGATGCAAGTACAGTCGCGCCGTCCGGTTTTCAACTCCGGGTATTCCACCAGCCTGTTAAGTTTTATGGACAGGGATCTGAAATTCAACTACGTGGAAGGACAACCGTTAGATTTCAGCGATGTCGCACACTTATCGAACCTTACTTCCATGATTGCGTTTTATGTCTACATCATTCTGGGGTTGGATTACGATTCGTTTTCGCCGAACGGAGGTACGCCTTTTTTTCAGAAAGCGGAAACCATTGTTACCAATGCGCAACAGTCGAGCGAACGCGGCTGGAAGGCTTACGAAGGTAATTACCGAAACCGTTACTGGCTGATACAAAATCTGTTGGACGACCGTTACCGTGGCGTTCGCGAGTTTACATACAAATATTACCGTCTAGGGCTTGATCGCATGAGTAGTCGTCCCAACGAAGCGCGTGCAGATATAGCCGATAACCTCAAACTTTTACAAGATGTATACCGTCGCAAACCCGACCCGTATCTGTTTCTCCTGCAAATCGTATGTGATGCCAAATCCAACGAATGGGTCGATATGTTCAGCAATGCCACTCCCGACGAAAAAACAAGAGTAGTAAGACTTTTGAAAGAAATTGATCCTCCAAATATTTCGAAATACGAGAAAATTAATCAATAATCTCAGGTTCACAGGTATTTCTGTGCCTTATACCCCATTCATTGATTCGGGATTATTTTCCGGCTGTTTTCAAATATCCCCAGTAGAAAAGGATAATAGAAAACACACCGACGGTTACAGATGAGTCGGCAATGTTGAACACCGGACGGAAAAACAGGAATGGTTCGCCTGCCTTGAATGGAAACCATTCGGGATACGTACCGCGCAAGATCGGAAATGAGAGCATATCCACCACACAACCGTGAAGAACCGGCGCGTATCCGTTGCCCGACAACTGCGAAACACCCGAATAACTGATATATCCGCCCAAATCAGTGTTGTAGACAGTTCCCGTATCGAAAATCATCCCGTAGAATGCACAATCAAGCATATTGCCGATGGCGCCTGCTAAAACCAGACTAACACAAATGATGAAACCCTGTGGCGCCTTTTCGCGGATCAGCATCCTCGTGTACCAGACGATCACCACAATAGCCACTAAACGAAAAAGACTCAGAATTGTTTTTCCGCCTTTTCCACCTAATTCCCAGCCGAAAGCCATACCGGGATTTTCAACGAAATGTATCAGAAACCAGTTACCGAGCACCGGAAAATCCTGTCCGATATACATGTGCGTTTTGATCCAGAATTTGAGTATCTGATCGAAAAGTAAAATAATGAACACTAAAATGGTTGCCTTCCAAGCTATTGAAATTTTCATTCGTCGGATAATTTAAGAAAATTTTGAAGGTGCAAAACTAACAAAATATTTTCAAAAAAAAATTGTTGATTCAAAGGGTGCATTTCAAATTGTCGCGCTAAAGTTCAAAAAATATCTATCTTTTCTCTAAAAATCCCGTAAATATCTCCACAAGTATAAATGTAATTATCTGTAATACAGTTTGTCCTTTGGTTATACTTCATAATCATGAGGTCGGCGGTTCAATCCCGCCTCTCGCTACTTGAAAGTCAAAACCTTACAAGAATAATGTGAGGTTTTTTTATTTGAAAAATATTTGTAACTTTGAATTAAATTTAATAGACCAAAAATAAATCGATATGTTTGATTATAAAAAACTTGAAGGTGTAAAGAAAACCATCCGGAAAGGCAAGAGAGTCTGTCGGTCAATAGTAGTCAAATGGATGAAAAAGTATTAAATAAACTTCGTATTTTAGCCGATTCGGCAAAATATGACGTGTCATGTTCGTCGAGTGGAAGCGGTCGTGCCAGAGCTGGCGGCGGACTCGGAAATGCCGCGCCGATGGGTTGCTGCCACACGTTTACAGAAGACGGACGTTGTGTGTCTCTGTTGAAAGTACTGCTCACCAACGTCTGCATCTACGATTGCGCTTACTGCATCAACCGCCGGAGCAATGATATACCCCGCGCTACAATGAAAGTGACTGAATTAGTAGACCTCACCATGAATTTTTACCGCCGGAACTACATTGAGGGGTTGTTTCTCAGTTCCGGCGTTATCCGTAGTCCGGATTATACGATGGAAGCCTTGCTGCGTGTAGCCAAAGCGTTGCGCATTGAGCAGCGTTTCGGCGGATATATTCATTTGAAGGCAATTCCCGGCGCAAGTCCGGAATTAGTACACGAAGCAGGACTGTATACCGACCGCATGAGCGTGAACATCGAAATACCTTCGGAAAACAATCTGAAGTTGCTAGCGCCCGAAAAGAATCATACGGGCGTGTTGCAGCCCATGAACCAGTTGAAAGAAACCATTGATGAATACAAAGAGGCGCGAAAAAAAACCAAAAAAGCGCCGTTGTTTGTCCCCGCCGGACAAAGCACTCAATTGATTGTCGGCGCAAGTCCCGATAATGACCGGCAGATACTGACCCTCGCATCAGGCTTTTATAATGAGCAAAAACTGAAACGGGTGTATTATTCGGGTTTCATCCCTGTAAATGCTTACGACAAGCGGCTGCCGGCACTCACAAAAGCCCCGCTGCTACGCGAACATCGCCTCTACCAAGCCGACTGGCTGATGCGTTTCTACGAATTTACCTGCGACGAAATTGTCAACGACGCGCATCCACAATTGGACTCCGACATTGACCCCAAATTAGCGTATGCCTTGCGTCATCCGTATCTTTTCCCTGTCGACCTGAATACGGCTGACTACGAGATGATACTTCGCGTACCGGGTATTGGTGTACATTCGGCAAAATTGATTGTCTACAACCGCCGTTTCGGACATATCACGCTGGCGCACCTCAAACGTATGCGCGTAGCGTTGAACCGCGCCAAATACTTCATCACCACCAAAGAACTGCCCTCGCAACTGACCAGCTTGCAACCATCGCTGATACGTCGCAAGTTACAACTTCCGCAGGAACAGCAAAAACAATGTGTTCAGTTAGCCCTGTTTTTTTCTTTCACTAAAAATAGTTATACTTGCGCAAATTTGTTTTTTGAAAATGGAGAAAGAAAAACATCAGTTTGAAGACTTTTTTTTCAAAATTTTTCAGTTATTGTGAAGTACAATATTTCCGAAATAGCACAAATCACAGGCGGACAATTGATTGGATCTGCTGATGTTGAGATTCAGAATGTGCTGACCAACAGCCGGTCGTTATTGTATCCTGCTGTTACCGTATTTTTTGCCATTCCCGGCGAACGACACGATGGTCATGATTATATCGAAGAATTGTCCCGGCAGGGCGTTCGTTGCTTTGTGGTGAACCATCTACCCGATTGCGTGCCGGCGCCTCCCCTCTCCCGTGAAGAAGGATTGGGGGAGAGGTTTGCCGAGGGATCGGAGGAGAGGTTTTCTTTCATACTTGTACCCGATGTCCTTAGTGCATTACAGCAGTTAGCCGCTCGGCATCGCCGCCGATTTATGACGCCAGTGATTGGTATCACGGGAAGTAACGGAAAAACTGTTGTCAAAGAGTGGATTTTTCAAGCCATCCACCACGAAAAGAACATCGTGCGCAGTCCGCGAAGTTACAATTCGCAGGTTGGCGTTCCTATGTCGGTGTGTCTGCTGGATAGCCAACACGATTTAGCCATTTTTGAGGCGGGAATTTCGCAGCCCGGCGAGATGGAGCGCCTGCAAACCATCATCATGCCCGACGTCGGTATTTTTACTCATTTGGGCGAGGCACATCAGGAAAATTTCCATTCAAAATATGAAAAAGCGCAGGAAAAGTTGAAACTTTTCCGCCTTTGCCGCACAATACTTTATTGCCGTGATTGCGCCGAAGTTGCCGATATCCTCGAAAACAATCCTGAATACAAAGCTGTATCGTTGTTTTCGTGGTCGGAACGAGTGGGCGCGGATGTATTAGTGACCGGTAAATGCAAAGAAAACGGGGTAACACTGACGACGGTTCAATATAACGGACAAAGTTTCAAACTGACGATTCCCTTTACGGATGACGCCTCTGTGGAAAATGCCCTGCATGTGGTTTGCCTGATGCTGTTCATGAGTTACCGGCACGAAATCATCAGCGCCCGCATTGCACAGTTGGAGCCTGTGGCAATGCGCTTGGATATCAAAAAAGGAGCAAATCGTTGTACCATCATCAATGACAGTTACAATGCCGACACCGGTTCGCTGTCCATTGCGCTTGATCTGCTGGTACGACAACAACAGCCCCATAAAACGCTTATTTTATCAGACATCCTGCAATCAGGCAAATCGCAGGAAAATCTGTACCGCGAAGTAGCCAGTCTGATAACCGAACGGAACATCAACCGATTGGTAGGTATTGGTCCCGAAATTGCAGCAAATGCCGGATTATTTGCCTGCGAAAAGTATTTTTTCGCCACTACCGAAGCCTTTTTATATGATTTGGAACATACGGTACGGTTTTGCGATGAAGCAATATTGGTCAAAGGTTCGCGTAGTTTTGAGTTTGAGCACATTGTTCAGACACTTGAGGCGAAGGTACATAAAACCGTTTTGGAAATCAATCTGAATGCGGTGATTCACAATTATAACTATTTCAAGTCGCTGTTACTTCCGCAAACGCGGATGGTGTTGATGGTAAAGGCTTTTGCATACGGCAGCGGAAGCGTCGAAATAGCCAATGTACTACAGTACCATCGCGCCGATGCACTTGCAGTGGCTTTTGCCGATGAAGGCAAGGAATTGCGCGAAAACGGAATCACATTGCCTATCATGGTGATGAATCCGGAAGACGGCGGTTTTGACACATTGATCCGCTACGACCTCGAACCGGAAATATACAACTTTCGTATGTTGGAAGATTTCGTCAAAACGACATATAGACACGGTGTTTTCGAATATCCCGTTCATATTAAATTGGATACAGGTATGCATCGTCTTGGTTTCCTCGAAGACGAGATATACAGGCTTGCTGAAATGTTACGCAAACAACCGTCTGTGCGCGTCAAATCAGTGTTTTCGCATTTAGCCGGCAGTGACGAGCCGGCGTTGGACGATTTCACACAGCAACAGATCGATTCATTCCGCCGGATGAGTGGAAAAATCGAAGAGCGGATACAGTATCCCTTTTTGCGGCATATTCTCAATTCGGCAGGTATAGAACGTTTTCCCGAAGCGCAGTTTGACATGGTACGATTGGGTATCGGTCTGCATGGCATCAGCGCGGTCGATTCGTCGAAACTGCGACAGACTGCTACCTTGCGCAGTATTATTCTTCAAATTAAAAATATCCCCGCAGGCGACAGCGTGGGTTATAACCGAAATTTTTTTGCTGCCAGAAACACGCGTATTGGAATTGTTCCCATTGGCTACGCCGACGGGCTACATCGTATATTGGGCAACGGAACAGGCTGTTTCATTGTTAATGGAAAACGTGTGCCGTTAGTGGGTAATATCAGTATGGATATGTGTGCCGTCAATCTCACGGAAGTAGAGGCGTCTGAAGGCGATACGGTAGTCATCTTCGGTGAAGAATACCCGCTTGCCGAAATCGCGAAGCAAATGCAAACTATTCCGTATGAAGTGCTGACATCTGTGTCGCCGCGTGTGAAACGAATTTATTATCAGGAATAATGGAGAAAAAAACGGGGATTTTTTAAAAGTCTTTTTCCGGGCGGAATTATAAATCCCGCTTAATGTTATCTTATTGAATTACAGGCTCTTTTTCAAACTCCAACGCCATACCGCACGAACTGTCCCTGAAACTGCCATGCTCATACACTAAATTTCCGTTCACCCATGTGTGGGTAACCGCCGACCGGAATATTTGCCCTTCAAACGGTGACCATCTACATTTGTAAAGAATATTTTCAGGCGCAACCTGCCACGAACTTGCAGTATCTACCAACACCAAATCCGCCCAATAGCCCGTCCGGATGAATCCGCGTTCCTTAATGCCGAATAACAGCGCTGGATGATGACACATTTTCTCAACTATCTGTTCGATGGTCATGCGGCGGTCATGAAAAAATTCGAGCATTACCGGCAGCGAATGTTGTATTAACGGTCCGCCCGATGGCGTTTTGAAATAACTGTTTTGTTTTTCGCTCAATGTGTGTGGTGCATGGTCGGTTGCAAGTACATCAATGGTTCCGTCGAGTAAAGCATCGAAGAGCCGTTGGCGGTCGGCAGCCGATTTAATAGCCGGGTTCCATTTGATGCGTGCGCCATAGCGATCGTAATCCGCATCGCTGAACCACAGGTGGTGTACGCAAACTTCGGCGGTAATCCGTTTTTGCGAAAGCGGAACGTCATTGCGGAACAGCTGCATCTCTTTACCTGAGGAAAGATGCAAGACATGGAGTCGTGCGTTGTGTTTGTACGCCAATTCCACCGCCAACGCACTCGACCGGTAACAGGCTTCATCGTTGCGGATGGCAGGATGACAGGCAACAGGGATATCTTCGCCATATCTTGCACGAAAGAGTTCCGTATTTTTTCTGATGGTTTCCTCATCTTCGCAATGCACCGCAATCAGCCCCGGTATACGGCTAAAAATATTTTCGAGTGTTTCGCGATTATCAACCAGCATATTGCCTGTAGACGAACCCATGAAGAGTTTGACGCCGCAGATTTTTGTAAAATCGGTTTTCAGCAATTCGTTGATATTGTCGTTGGTTGCGCCGATGTAAAATGAATAATTGGCAAGGGATTTTTGTGCGGCTAAGGCAAATTTTTCTGCAAGCCGTTCCTGTGTGGTGGTTTGCGGCACGGTGTTGGGCATATCCATGTACGAGGTTACTCCGCCGGCGATGGCAGCACGCGATTCGCTGTACAGATCGCCCTTGTGGGTTAATCCCGGCTCGCGGAAATGTACCTGATCGTCAATCACGCCCGGCAGCAGATACTTTCCGCCGGCATCAATGACAAAAGCGCCTTCAGGCGCTTCTGCATGTTTTTCACCTGTACAGACACCGGCAATCCTTCCTTCGCGAATCAGGATACTGCCTTTCTGTTGCCGTCCCTCGTTCACGATAACGGCATTGGTGATGAATTGTGTATTATTGATAATCGTCGTATGTATAGTCCTCAATCAACGGCTTAAACTCCCACAAATCGTCTAAATAAGAGATGGTACCCGACTTTCCCATACCAACAAATGCCCGTCCGGTTGGAAATGAAAAAGAAATCATTCCTTCGCGGGTATTTGTGGAGATGTTGTTGTAGAAATGTGTGCGCTGTAGCCATAAATCACCACCTTCAGCAACTGGATGATGATTATATTCCCAGTTGGTGTGTCCCGCGCCTGTTTTGCCACCAACGATATGTCCTCTCGGTCCTAATCCCGGCACATCCACAACATACGCTACGCCAAACGCCCGTGCGAGCGGACCGTAATCGTCGTCATAATCTTCGTCTCTGTTCGCATTGGACATCTGTCTTAATAGGGACCATTGTTTATCCTGGGGGTCGAATCTCCAAAATTCGGTGATGTAGCTCGTATTTTCGCCGACACAAATATATGCCTTGTTGTTAATCACAAATGCTGCTGCTCCGGCTCTTTTTCCGCCGCCATACCCACCTAAACGCGTCCATTTTCCAATTTTTCCATCGGTCTCGTCGTTGGGATCAAATTGCCAGAAATCTTGCAGGTACTCCCTATCAGGTTCACCCGAATAACCGCATCCCACAAAACCATATTCATCATTGCCCATTTTAAGTGAAAAAGCAATAGCGCCCCGTCTTCTTTGCGCCATATCAGGCAATGAGGCAGCTTCTGCCCAAGTATCAGTTTCAGGATCATATTGCCAGAAATCTCTCAGGGTTGAATCTCTGTCAACACCCAGGAAACACCAACCGGTGCCTATGTATCCATAACTTTTTCCATCTTTCTTTTTGAGCGAAAAGCCCACTGCCTGTTGACGTAAAGGTATTTCATCGGGTAAATTTTCCAACTCCGTCCAGGCGCCCTTGACACCTGCTTCATGGTCAAACACGACCACTTCCGGACGTAACTGGTTGCTGCCATTGTACCCGCCAATAACATACCCTTTGTTGCCAATCACAAATGTTGCTGCATGGCAACGTCCACTGCGGGGAAAAGCAGCCCTTCGTTGCCAGTCGCCAACCAATTGCTCTTCACTTGTTCCACTACACGATAAAATTATACCTGATACGAATATCAGAAAAAACCACTTGTATCTTTTCATTTCAAATCAAAAAATTAATCTTTTTCTATTTTAAAAAACGTGTCAAATGTATTTGGTCATTGGTTCATATCAAAATATTTTCTACTAATTGTAAATAAATACCATTGAATGTGTATTATTTATCTATTAAATAGTTTTTTGTTTCGTTTTTGTCTTAAAGAACAAATAGACATGTTTCATATAAATATTTCATCATTCTGTCTAAAATATTTTTTGTTTTTGAAAAAAGATGATTAACTTTGTATAAATAAAAAAACAGGAAATGATATGAAAAGAATATGGAATGAATTGAAGACCGGCAAATATTTCGCCTTTATATTGATGGCGCTTGTGTTGATGACGCCGCAAGGATGCAGGGATGATGACCCAAAACCCGAAATCGACACTGAATACCATTATGTCCAGTCATTGTATTATTATGTTTATTATTGGAACAGGGAAGTAGACAATTATATTCGCAGAAGTCCCCCCACATCGGGTAGTCTTGAAGCATATTTTGAAAGCCTGAAATATGACGCTCAAAAGGCGTCTGCTTCTGATAAAAAAGAAAAACGATATGATCGTTGGGGATTCATGGCGTCTTATCGTGACTTTTACGGTGTGATGGTGGAAGGAGTATACAAAAGTTTTGGCTATGATATCGCAAGAGCAGATGACCAATCTATCCGGGTATGTTTTGTTTACAAAGATTCACCGATGGACAAGGCAGGTGTTAAGCGTGGTTATGAATTGCGAAAACTGGGCGGTGTAAATATTGAAACACTGATTGTAAACGGAACGGTTAACGCAGAATTGAATAAGGAAACCAATCATTATGTATTTGCCGACCATGAAGGTAATGAATTTGAAAAGACCATCAGTGCTGCCGTTATTAATATTGATCCCATTTTGTACAAAAATATATATCAGGTTGGTGAAAAAAAGGTAGGCTACATCATATACAACACTTTCATTGTTGCATCGAAAGCCGCTATAACAGCCGCATTGCAGGAGATGAAAGACGTTGATGAATTTATACTCGATCTTCGCTACAATGGCGGTGGATCTACCGATGTTGCCGAAGCTATCTGCGAACATTTATTGCCATCGGAACACAGCGACAGTGTCGTTTTTGCAAAATATGCCTTCAGCGATCTAACCAAACAAAGACTTCAATGGAAAGATATGATCATCAAAATCAAACGT
>Ga0123353_10017684_pt1 | contig 10498 bp, 11 predicted proteins | sample TergutLab28metaG_3_FD_92763 | JGI IMG/M metagenome (GOLD analysis project Ga0123353, IMG submission 92763) | Labiotermes labralis P3 segment gut microbial communities from Petit-Saut dam, French Guiana - Lab288 P3 | ecosystem: Host-associated > Arthropoda: Insects > Digestive system > Gut ... | reverse complement strand
GATGCCGATGCCATGTTCCGCGAAGCCGTGAAGACGCGGGGCCTGTCGCCGGCCCATTTTGCCGAAGATGGCGTGCACCCCACCGAAGCGGGGCATCGGGTGCTGGCGGAGGCTGTATTGGCATTTTTAAAAAACTCTTGCTTTTTCCCGCGCGACCCGCTATAATATATGTGCTCCACGCCGGTGTGATGGAATTGGCAGACGTGCCGGACTCAAAATCCGGTGGTGGCGACACCGTACCGGTTCGACCCCGGTCACCGGCACCACGAAGAATGACATAGCTTCATACCAAAAGGGCTACCCACTTCGGGTGGCCCTTTTGGTTTGTTTTTTAGCTATCTGATAATACAGGCTCCGGCCCAAGGAGCGCAGCATAACGGATTTGATAAAAATGCGCCAGCTTGACTATGGCATCAACATTGAGTTTGGAGCGGCCGCTCTCATAATAGGCGTATGTAGAACGATCCAGGTTTAGGTAGTCGGCTACTTGCTGCTGCGTGAAGCCTCTTTCTTTGCGTAGGTTGCGGATGATTTCGTGCATGGTGTTCTCCTCCTTATTCCAATATAGGCTACCCATAGACCAATAGTAGCACGCATAGCCTACATTGTCAAGAAATTTCCCCTATCTTTATACTTATAGAAAATAGAAAGGGGATAAGGTTAGTGAATACAGTAACAACAATTCGCAATCGGATATTGCAGCTATGCGGCGATCGGGATATCACAGTCAACGGACTGGCAACAATGAGCGGTTTGCCTCCGTCCTCGATTAAAAATATCCTATACGGCAAAAGCCTTAATCCTAAAATTATCACGATTAAGATGATATGTGATGGAGTGGGTATTACGCTCGGCGAATTTTTTGGCACAGATGAATTTGATACGCTTGAGCAAGAAATGAAATAGATTTGCATCTTTTTTGTAGCATGCTTACACGAAGAATGACATAGTTTCATACCAAAAGGGCTACCCACTTCGGGTGGCCCTTTTGGTATTTAGAACCGAAAAATGGCTATATACAAGGATTTTCGGTCGCAGCCCCTTTTGCTAGGGCAGCCTTTGCCGGAATTGGGCGATCGCGGGCGGCGAGGTCCTGCCAGGCGAAAGCGTCGCCGCCATGGGCGCGGCACCATACCCCACAGGCTATCAACTGAAAACCGAACGGGTGGATTTCGGGAAATACGCCCTGCACGGCTTCCGCGGCATATGCGAATACGCCATGGATCCTGCGCTTGCTCCCGCCTTGCGCGTGAAGCTACAGCAACTGCTCAGCGCCCTGCCATTCACGGGCGTGGGCTATAAGCCCGCCCAGGGGATGGGAGCGGTTCTGCTTGAAGCGCCGCGATAAAACCGATGCATAACTGCTTGTCGCTCCGCCGCAGCGGTGAGGGAGTATCGCGGAGCGACAAGGGGCTATGCAACGTTCTTAGCTGCGTAGCCGTTTGTGTTCCAGCCGCTCCAGCATCTTTTTGCGGCTGAAGTAGATCGCCCGGCGGAACCGGTCGCTGTGGAGTTGGTCCTGCATCACGATCGTCTTGAATTCGCCGCGGAAGTTGTCCCGCGCCTGTTGGAACTTCGCGGGGGCGTTGTCCAGCGCAGCCTTGCATTGCGTCAGATACCCCACCAGCAGCTCCAGCTCCGCGCCGGAAAGCATGCCGGGCTCCATGACGTCCACCAGGCCGCCGCGGCACCTGCGTATGAACGCCGCGCACGCGCGCCACATGGCCCGCATCTCCTCCGGCAGCCCGCCTTTTCCTATCTCTTCCTCGAATAGGTCCAGCTGGCCCCCGAGCTCCCCCGGCGCCCACTGGCCGGCGCGGTTCATGGCTTCCAGCACCAGGGAGACGCGCTGGTACAGCCGCAGCTTTTCGTCGTCGCTTTCCGCGGGGGAGTTCACCATGGAGGAAAGCGCGAACATCCGCAGGTACTGGAGGGGGGTCAGGCCCAGGGTATCGATCATCACGATGTCCGCATAGCCCTCCTTGCACAGGTGGATCATCTGGTCCACCGCGTTGTGCAGGCGCGAAGGGCCGTGCAGGCGCATGGGATAGTCCGCGTACAAAAGCCGGTTGACCCGGTCCTTGAAATCGCCGGGCCTTTGGTACTCGGAATATGCCTGTAGCTGCCGGTAGGTCTCCTCCTGCGACAGAATGCGCGTCAAGGCCTCCTCCGCCGCGTAGCGCAGCTTCACCAGGTAATCCAGGTCGTCCATGGACTGGAACCGCACGACCAGCAGCTCCTGCAACGTTGCGGAAAGATACGCGAAAACCTCCGGCTCCATTCTCAGCTTCAGGTTGACGCACAGGTGCATCGCCACGCACTTGGCGAAAATGCGCCCGCGCAATTTGCGCAGGCGCTCACCGAAATAGTGGGCGCCCTCATGGACAAGGGAGGAGATCATGAAAAAAGGTTCCGATATATTCTGGTACGGGACTTCCAAATAGAGGAAGGACGGCCCCTTGTCGATATCGAAGGAGCCATCGTCCTTGAAATATTCCGTGGTCATCACCCAGCGCCTGAGGGTGGGCACCAGCACGTGGACGAAGGTGCGCCTGGGGCTTTCCCCCACCGGGAAGCTCTCCAGGTCGCGCAGGTACTTCGTGGTCCTGTACAGGAAGGCATAGCAGAATTCCAGCACGCCGGTGCAGAAGTTGTCGCTGGGCGGGGGCATGCTGGGGTGCACCTGCATGATCGCGTCGGAACGGATCATGTGCGTGGAAAGGTGCGACCACCCCCGCAGGTATTCGAATATCTCGTTTTTTTGCAGGAAGGCCGCGCGCACGGCCTGTTCGTCATTCCTGTTGGCGGGGTCAAACAGCGCCTCCAGCCATTCGCAGAAGTAGTTCACGCTGTCCAGCAGCAAAAACACGACGCTGTCCATCACAAACGAGCAGGCCATCTGCCGCAGCAGCTGCCCCTGCATGGCGAATTCATAGAACCACGGCTGCTGCTGCACCAGCGGATGCTCCGCCAGTTTCTGCACGCGGCCCACCATCCATTTCGTAATGGCCGCAAGGCCGGAGTCCGCGCGGTCCTCCGGCTGGTTCAGCTGGCCGGGCTCCAGGATCCGGATGGCGAACTGCGTCTGGAGGTGGGCCGTGGCGGCGCGGAATTCCGGGTTGGGAAACGCCATGACCAGGTCGTGCAGCAGGCGGTAGAGCATGAAATCGTCCGCCTCCAGCGCCAGGCCGATGTAATCCTCGTGCCCGTGGGTGAAGAAGTCCTGCATCGTCTCGTATTCCCGCATGTCCAGCAGCCCCGCGAAGGGCGAGCGTTCGTTCCAGCGCAGCCACTGCAGCGCCTGGTAGGACTTTGTGGAGATATGCACGCTCAGCATCCCGGCGTCCTTGCCGCCGGCAAGTTTGGTCTCCGGTTTCGGCGGCCACAGGCTGGCCCGCTCTTCCCCGGCGCAAAACAGGTGCGCCACGGGCACGGCGCAGATGGTGCGCGTATAGCCGTCGAAATGGAGGTACAGCCTGCGCATGGCCTCCATCACGTCCCGCAGGCTGTCCGATTTCCACACGATGGCCAGCTCCGCGATCTGCAACGTGGAATAGATGCGGTGGTCGAATTGCAGGCCGTCCTGTTTCGCCTCCCCCAGCGCCTCCTCCATGCGCATGCGGCTTTTTTTGGCCCTGTCGAAGTCCGCCACGCAGCCCTCGGGCATATAGACGCTGGTGACGCAGAAGAAGCGCCTTTGCGCGCCCCAGAAGTCCTGTATGCTTTTTTTCGAGGCGCAGTCCCGCACGATATACAGCGAGGAGAAAAACTGCGCGTGACGCACCTCGCTGGCCAGGTGCACGTTTTCCCGCTCCACCATGCGCAGCAGCGGGCCTTCGCTTTCCGCGTCCGCCTGGCCGGGCAGCCCGGAGGCGTCGTCGCCCAGCGTGCCGGCGAAGCCCTGGGCCACGTTGAGCGCGTATGTGATGAGCCCGTCGTATTCCCCGAGGCACACGTTGGCGCTGTAGCCGTTGCCCCGGTTTCTTTCCCGGACCCTATCCTGCCTGGCGATAAAATCGCTGCCATGCTCGTAATCGGCCTTCAGGAGAAGTATCGCCCTGCAATCCCGGTAGCCCGCCATAGCCCTGCGCCTCCCTACCTCAAGAATTTGTTGATGAGCTTTTTCAGGTCCGCCTTATCTTTGTTTGTCAGCGCGTCTATTCCCCTGTATGCCGCGGACTCTTTGCCCCGGACATATTGGCTCACGGCCGTTTCACGTATGCTCCGCTTGGCCTCTTTGGCGTCCGGCGTTCTGTCCCAGCCAAACGCCGTCTGTATGGCTTGCCGGGCGTACATGGCGTTCCCCAGGGCCTGCGCCTGCGCAGGCGCGCACGCAAGCAATTCGTCGCTTATTTTTTCTTCCAGAAAGTGCTCTGTCAGGTCATTGATCTGGGTGACCTTGGGGCTGAGCAGAAGCCAGAGCAAAAAGGCGGTCTGCACGTCAATTTTATGAATGATGTATTTGATCATCCCGGCCAGCTCGTTCATCTCCTGGGCGGTGCCGATGTCGTCATGCATATTCAGGCAAACCTCCGCCAGCGCCAACGCGAACTGGACGTTGACAGTGCCTTTTGCCCCCTGCCTGCCGGCCTCGCATTGCTCCGGCGTTTTTCTCGAACACAGCGGCGGCCTTTTTGCCTGTGCCCTCAGGCATGTCTTCGTTCCCGGGCTGCCCGCCGCGCTGGCGCAATGCCTGCATTGCGCGGCCTCCAGGAGCACGGACATATACTTATCCCGTATGGCGCGCTTGTATGTGAATGCGGGGCAGAGATAGCGTTTTTGCACCGCGAAAGCTACAGCGTCGAAAAAATGCCCTACCCTCTCTCCGTCGGGGTTTGCGTAAGGGTGCAAAACACGCACGTGACGGCGCATTCGCCGCTTGATGGACGAAAAGTCCGGAGCTTCTTCTTCCATCAGCTCAACAACGTCAGCCATTTTACCCCCCCTTTCAAGTCATTCGTCAATCATCGTTGCCGGCTTCTTTTTTTGCAATTGCATATGCCTTTCGCGCCTCAAGGCCCAGCCACAGGTGCAGGAAAAAACAAAAACCGGATATCAGCATCAGCCACAGCGCGCTTTTGGTCTGATAATAGGGCGACATATAGATGCTCAGCCGCGCGCCAAACCAAAGCAAGGCCGGTAACAGCCCGTTCACCCATACGAAATAGCCTGATACCCAGCCGATCTGCCAATCCGCCGGCGACGCTTCCTGTTCCAGCAGTGCTTTCTGCTCCGTCTTTAGCACCTGTAGCGAGGCCGAAATTTGTTTCACCTGTGCAATTAGCCATGCGCCGACGCCCGAAACATCGGCTCTCCCTAAGCTTGTGTCGCCCCCGCGCCATATCAAAACCGCCGCCCCCAGGAACGCCAGCAGCAGGAGCACCGCGTTGCTATTGAATATGTAAGTCAGATAGAGCTTGCCCCTGAATTGTTCAGGCAGGAGGGCATACCAGCCGAAGGGGGTAAGTGCTTTCCAGCAGACGACCGTCACAACGGCCTGGGCCAGATGGGCCGGAAGCGTGAGCCAAAGGCAGACGGAGGGATGCTTCACTTTCATGTTGAATTCCTTCCAAATGGATATCCGCGCTTCTCATTGGCTACAAAAAATGTCCGCTACGCGCAAACGTCTCGGAACATTTTTTCTGGAGAGGGTTCTAGCCATATTTGTTGAACGGCTTCGGCTCGGCCCAATTGTCTGAAAACGAGGCGAGGTACTCCGCCATGGAGCCGCCCGGGGGCGCGCCTTCCTGGCTTAACACCGGGCCGGGGCTGCGGGAGCCGATCAGGGAGTTCTTTGCCTGCATCGCGTTCCAGCGAACGGGAGGGAAATATTTCGCCAGCGTGCACATTACGGCCCTTGATACTTTTTCCGGGATGAACGCCATGGAAATTGCCCCTTTCTGTGGTGCTTGTGACGCCTGGATCCTACTGGTCTATTATATGCGCCCCGCCGCGCATATGCGCCCCGCACCGAACTTTTCACGAGGCAAATGGTGCGCTAACGCGCGCCCTTTTCAGGAATATCTGGTAGAGTATAACACCTGCGGCGGGCGTTGTCAAGCTTGTCCGTTGAAAAATTTCCATTTTCTTGCTTGCGCGGAGCGCTTTCGTCAAATAATTCCCCTTGACATCTCCATCTTACCATGTTATGTTAAAGTTGAGAAGCCTTGATAATAATCATTTGCGTCAGGAGGGAAGCGCCGGTGCATGATATGACAATCGTCGCCAGGCAGATCAAGCTGGAACGGACACGGCTTGGGCTCACGCAGGAGGCCCTGGCCGAGCGGCTGGGGTACGCCGCGCGGGGTCAAGTTTCCCAGTGGGAAACCGGGCGGGCGCTGCCGGACCTGCCCGCGTTGCTGCGGCTGGCCGAGATCTTTGGCTGCGGGGTCGAGTATCTGGTGCAGGGCGCCGCCGGCTGGCATGCGGCGGATATACGCAGCAGGACAGGGCTCAACCTGGATGCCCTTCTGGGTTCCGCGGCCTTCTACCAGCTGCTCTACAATCTCACGCGGGCACGGCACAGCAAAGGCATAGCCGATGTGATGGACCGGCGCCGCGGACAAGGCGGCAATTCGTATTGCCCCGGCGGCGCCACCGCGCTTTCACCGGAATACGCGGGACATTTTTTTATGCAGGCGGCGGCGGAGAACTTCCGGTCGCTGGCGTCGGCCTACGTGAACAACGCGTCGCAAACGGATTTTCGTGGAAATTAAGACTTGCATTTTCCCCTGCGGTGTGCTATAATCCCTGTAGGTTGGGTGGCATAACCTGTGCAAGGAGATATGTTCCGATGAACAACGAAGAAAAGATACTATCCGTACTGGAGAACCTGAGCAATGGCGTTGCGTCTTTGACCATCAGCGTTTCGGAGATCAACAACCGCCTTGGCGGCATGGATAACCGCCTTGACGGCATAGACGTCCGCCTTGACGGCATGGATAAACGCTTTGACGGCATAGACATCCGCCTTGACGGTATGGATAAACGCTTTGATGGCATAGACGTCCGCCTTGGCGGCATAGACGTCCGCCTTGACGGTATGGATAAACGCCATGACGGCATGGATAGACGCCTTGGCGGCATGGACGGTCGGCTGGAAAGAATTGAATCCGATATCGTGGACATTAAAGAGGACGCCGCCGTTACCCGGGGCGCGGTGAACCAGCTGCTTGACTGGGCTGAATTTATAGGCAAGCTAGAAAATACCCCCGTGGAATCTTTCTCATAAAGTATCATAAAAAGGAGGAAACAACCATGGCGTATGTGATCAATAGCGACTGCATCTCCTGCGGCGCGTGCGAGGCGGAGTGCCCGGTGGAGGCCATCCACGCCGGCGATGACCTGTACATCATCGACCCGGACACCTGTATCGACTGCGGCGCCTGCGCGGGCGTGTGCCCGGTTGCCGCGGCGAACCCGGTGTGAAAACAGCCAATGGCTGGAAAAAACAGTGCCCTGCTAAACTGCTTAACGAAGTTAAGGAGTAGCTATGCGGGCACTGCTTTTTTATTTCTTCTTGTTCGCAGGAACCTTCCCACGCACAGCGCGTCCCAGGTCACGGCCATGGCCGCCAGCACCCAGAGCAAATCGAAGCTGAACATCGCCGCGGCGACCAGCGCCAGGGGAATTGCCCCCCGCGCGGGGGAACGCAGGCTTTCACGCACACGTTTCCAGGGGACCTCCTCCCAGACGGCGAAGATCAGTATCATCGAAAGGGCCGACACCGGCGTGCGGTTGAAGAAGGGCAGCCAGCCGAACTCCGCCACGGTGCTGCGCAGGGGGTCTGGGTTGAGCAGGAAATTCAATGCGGTGACCGCCACAAGGCCGACGAAATACGACGGAACCGCGCGCGAGACCCGCTTGAACCTGCGCGGCCAGGTGATGAGAATCACCAGCATGACGGTGGAGAACAGCACTGTGCGCCAGTTGGGGTGAAAGCCCAGGCCCCGGTAGCTGCGCAGCAGTTCGATCATGCCCGTGCCCCGCGCCCCCACGGCGAAATAGCCGCTGCACTGGTAGAGGGACATCATCAGCGCCGCGCCCAAGGCCAGCCCCGGGTAGTAAACACGGGGCCCTTTCAGCGTTTCGCCCAGCAGTCGGATATTTGAACTTTTCCCGCGCTGGGCGTAGAGCAGCAGGCTCCCCCCCACCAGTGCCACAAACAGCAGCGCCGCAATGGCGCCCTGTGTATCCCCGTGGCGCAGGGCGATGTCCTGGAGCACGATGAGCGCGATGCCCGCCATGCGCAGGCCGGCGCGCTCCATGGGCCACCACAGCGCCGCCAGGCACGCCGCCAGGGGGATGCCGTAGGGCTCCATCACCAGCGCGGCCAGCAGCAGGGGGAGGAGGGTCAGCGCGCTGCCGGCGATTTTTTCAAGTTTCGGTGGGATAGTCAATTGTTTCATTCCCCATAGAAATTTATTTCTCCGCAAGTAGTATTCCCCTGTGGCGGGCCAGCCATTTTGCCATATGCAGGCAGCTTTTCGAGGTTTTGGTACACGCGCAGCCGCCATGCCGCGCTCCTTTTGAGTATGTACTGCCCGCCCACATCCCATGCGCTCCTGTGGATTTGTTTGGCGGGCGTATCCGGGCAGGTCTATTCCGGGCAGGGGCAAAATATGTTGTAAAGTCATACGGGTATTATACTCCATCCCCGCGAAAAAAGCAAGAACAAACACACCCCTTACACGTGAATCTAATCTTCCGTAGATGAAACCGCAACCCATGAAGGCGTGTCTGGTTTCTGGCCGAGCAAAGCTCTGCCCTACAGGGATTCGGCAAAAGGCCGTGGAATAAAGCTCGGAATCTGCGTAGAAAACGCCGGCCTCGGGCCGTATCCCCGTAGGGCAGACCTCTGGTCGGCCGTAATTCGGTCTAAACCGCGACAAATTAGATTCGCGTAACACCCCTTTGTTGTCGCCCTTTTGGGGGAGATGTCCGCAGGGCAGAGGGGTAAAAAAGAGGTGATCTTCATGCGCCTTTTCGATCTCCACTGCGACACCCTCACCCGATGCATGAAAAAGGGCGAGCCCCTCGCCCGGGCTTCCGGCCACATCTCCCTGGAGCGCGGCGGGGCCTTGGAGCGATGGGGGCAGGTGTTCGCCGTCTTCGTGCCGGATACCCTGCACGGGCAGGCCGCGGCGGCATATGCCGGCCGGGCCCTGGATTTCTTCGGCAGCCAAAGGGGTGAAATCGAACAGGCCTGCATGCCCATTCCGGCCATCGAGAACGGAAACGCCCTGGCGGGTGATTTGGAAAAGCTGGATCATTTTTACGCCCGCGGAGTGAGGCTCGTCACCCTGACGTGGAACGGCGCGAACGAGCTGGGCTACGGGGCGCACTGCGCTGCTTCCCTGGGCCTGACGAATTTCGGCAAGGCCGCCGTAGGCCGCATGTTCGAATTGGGGATCACCCCCGACGTCTCGCACCTGAACGAGGCGGGCTTCTGGGATGTCGTAGAGATAGCATCGGCGCGCGAAAAACCCTTCTGGGCCACGCACTCGAACTGCGCAAACATACACCCCCATCGCAGGAATTTGAGCGACGCCCAGCTACGGGCCATATTCGCCGCCGGGGGGCTTGTGGGGATCAACCTGTATACGGATTTCCTGGGCGGCGCGGGCACGGCGGAGGATGTCGCCCGACACCTGGCGCACATGATAGCCCTAGGCGGGGAAAACCACGCGGCCCTGGGCAGCGATTTCGACGGCTGCGACGTGCATCCCTCCCTGGCGGGGATAGAACGGATCGAATATTTGAACGGCCAACTGGCGCGCTTTGGGTTTACGCCAGGGCAGAGGAAAAAATTCTTCTGGTCAAATGCGGCAAAAGCACTTGCATTCTCCCCGCAAATTTGATATCATATATAATTGAATATATAGAAAGATGCAGAGGAACTTCATGAAAAACATTTCCCAACTACAGGAAGATTACCGCGCGGTCCAGGCGAAGCAGTTAAAACTAGACATGTCCCGCGGCAAACCGGGCGCGGACCAGCTTGCGCTGTCGGACGATTTGCTGGACGCGCGGTGGGTCGCCCCCGCCAAGGACGAGACCGGCTTCGACTGCCGCAACTACGGCCTGCCGGGGGGGATCCCCGAGGCGCGGCGGCTGTTCGCTGAGATGCTGGAGGTACCCCCGGACTGGATTCTGGCCGGCGGCAACGCCAGCCTCAACCTCATGTACGACTATGTGGCCCAGTGCATGCTCTTCGGCGCGGGCGGGGAACCCTGGTCCAAACAAGGCAATGTAAAATTCTTATGCCCCGTGCCGGGCTACGACAGGCATTTCGGCATCCTGGAGCTGCTGGGCATCGAGATGCTCAACGTCCCCATGCTGGCCGACGGCCCCGACATGGACCTGATGGAATCCCTGGCCCAGGACCCCGCCGTGAAGGGCGCCTTCTGCGTGCCGAAGTATTCCAACCCCGAGGGCAAAACCTACAGCGACGAAGCCGTGCGCGCGCTGGCCTCCATGGAGACCGCCGCCCCGGATT
>Ga0123353_10017683_pt1 | contig 10498 bp, 6 predicted proteins | sample TergutLab28metaG_3_FD_92763 | JGI IMG/M metagenome (GOLD analysis project Ga0123353, IMG submission 92763) | Labiotermes labralis P3 segment gut microbial communities from Petit-Saut dam, French Guiana - Lab288 P3 | ecosystem: Host-associated > Arthropoda: Insects > Digestive system > Gut ... | reverse complement strand
TATATATATATATATATATATATGTTTTACGACGACCAAAGTTGACTTCATATATCCATATACACACATCCACAGAAGCTCATAGGCCCACCTGCATGAACCACTGAAACACTCCATACATATACTTAACACGTTACAGCAGCCCTGTATGACTTGAATCTGTGTTTTAAATTACCAGATCTACACTTTAAATCTTCAGATCCCAAAGTTCAGTAAATATACCTAGAGATTTTAACACTAACCATTCTACATTTTTCCCACACAATATATGTATGTATTCCATAACATTGGTAAAAAATCAGCCATTATTTCTGCATATCGAATTCACCGACAACTGCATTACCCTTTAGGTAGGAACTGAATTTTATACATAAGTTGAATTAATGAATTTTTCATAGAAGTAATACAGACTTTATTAATATGAATTCAATAGAATCAATAGAACAACATATCGAATCCCGGTGGGTACGAGATTTTCCGCCCGTCCAGACCGGCCCTGGGGCCCACCCAGCCTCCTGTAAAATGGGTACCGGGTCTTTCCCGGGGGTAAAGTTGGGCCGGGGCGTGCTGCTGACCACTCACCCCCTTCTAGTGCCGCGGTCGTGGAAGAGAAGAGCTATACTTCTACCCACCCTCTGGGCCACAGCGGGCCTGTAACGGGATCACTTTACCTTTACAATAAAACAACATACGCATGTAGAAGGCCTAAATATTTGTTTATTTGTTTAAACAGATACAAACACGCGCGCGCGCGCACACACACACACACACACACACACATATATATATATATATATTCATGTATACAAAATGAATTACTCACCTCTTGGCATTATTGAATCTGTAAGTATATGACCAAATGCGAAACTTCCAGCTCGGTTCAATTTAGAACATAAGCACTTTGTTACACGAAATATACCAGTTCAAAATAACGATAAATATTAATAATATCTCATCTCAGACGTAACTTCCGGAATTTTCAGATAGGCATTCTGAACCGCTGTGTGACCTCCACGTGCATCTCGTCACATACACAGGGTCTGTGACAACTGCAAGGTACATTTCAGTCCTACATTACCACCTCATCGGTCTGTGTAGCTGCCGATTATTTATACTGCCAGTACAGTGCCGTCACATTTTGTGCGAGGGATGAATTACTGAAGGCTCTGCGCAATTCGAAATAAACGTAAATTAGCAGGCGGTGTGTTCGTCGAGTGCATAAATCTACAACTGTTCAGTGTACTTAGCATATTAAAACACAATATAAATAAATAAATAAGTAAACGATGAAAGTTACTTTAATGCAAGAAAATTAATTAGTGTATTACATTTTCCGGAAAGAAATGGAAAAAGTCATCATATGTCGACGACAATGGAGGAACAGGATATGCAGATACGCGTAAGTAGAGTGCGCTGTCTCCCCGCTTGATGTGAAACGGCTGCTATGATTGTATTGAAATTCGTTTGTTGTTAGAATTTAATATATACTGAGTTTTTCTTCCTTTCTTCTCTGAGGATTTCTTGATATGCAGACAAAAATTTTAATATTTTTTTTTTTGGGATCCTCAATATCTCAAATTTTGCGCATAAATTGAGAATTTAATAATATTGCAATATCGCACTATTTCAAATGAGCATAAAATGCGACCGCAGTTTACTCGACAATTTAAATATGACTTCGTATTTGACAGTGTATCTTTTGTTTGTAGTGACAGCGCAAAGCCGAGCTATGGCTTCAAACAGACCTGTCTCACTGCAGGTTTTGGGATTACCGGTGTTTAATCGTCACATGTTATGCGTGTGTAACTCGATTCCTTTACTGCTGATAATGAATTGTTTTTAATCTTTCAAATCTTTAATAATAGATAGTGGCCGATCCCAGTGACCGCGCGGTCTAAGATGTCAGCTTGCGGCCACTCGCTTGCTGGGATTTCGGGTTCGAATTCTACCGGGGCATGGATGTCTGTTTCTTATGAGTCTTGTTTTGTCAGGTAGAGGTCTCTGCGACGGACCGATCCCTCGTCAAGGGGAGTCCTAACGAGTGTGAGTGCGTGTGCGTGTGTGTCAATGAGTGTGATTAAGTGTAACAATGAACCTCTACACCTAAAACGAATAGGCACAAAAAGGTCGGACTAAAAAGAAAGAAGTATAGTGCACATTACAAAATTACGTAAATGGGGAGCAAATTAAATCTGAATGAAACGAACATAATTTAAACATCCATATTTACATACATTTGCAAATGTGTGAGTTGTGCATGTACACAGTTATATTAGCGTACTTTTTTCGTTCATTACTTCTGTCTAAAACTGTTTAGAGCCTCTTATTTCTGTCTGTGATTCGTAGTTTATGTTACCAAAACCAACTACACGCAAAACGCACATACGTATGTAGAATACGTTGAAGGTATCGATACAATAGCACTACAGCAGTAAAAGGTAAAGCAGTCCCGTTACACGCCTGGAGTGGCCCAGAGGGTTCCAGGAAGTTAAGGTTCCCAGATTTCATGAGAGCGGCACAGAATGGTGGTAAGGTTGTCAGCCTTACGCACCGGCCACCTTTACCCCCAGGAAATGCTCCTGGTACTCATTTCTGTTAGAAGCTGAGTCGACCTGAGGGCCATTGTGCGATCGGAAGGATTTTATGTCAATGAAAAATTCCAATTACACCATCTGGGATCGAAACTACAGAATTACAATGTAATTTTTTAATTAGAATACAGCACAATTCGAATGTGGTATTTTAGTCAGAAAACTTTATAGAATGTTTGTTAGAATGACGTAGTAACTGTAAATATATATTAGCGTCTTTAATTCTCAGAACCAAAATGCAAGACTAATTTATGCACACAGGCTTAAAAGACATGTGCACAGCCTACGTGCAGGACACGCAACTTAAAAAAAAAACCACAGACGGTTTTATGTCGGTGGGACATCGGACTATAATTCGGAGCGCTGCCAAGTGTAAGTTGTCCAGAAACACGTCGCGAACAGCTAGCACTATTGAATTTCGTAATGAAGTTGTGTTTTATTAACAGCACTGTGTAACTTGGTGTAAATTCAGATAGCAAGCGGAAAACGGATTTACGTAACATGAATTGTTGTATCAGAGATGATTAAAAAAAATGCTAAACATTACAGGACCCCTTTATATCGTTGCACCGTGCATTTTGAAATCTCCGTAGTTCACTCACCAACAAATGCACTGTTTATTAACGTAGTCAAAAGTTTTTTAATTTACATTAAAATACACAATAATATCGCTCCTACATGTTTCGGTATTTAATGACCATCATCAGGGAGTTTTATCTGTACCTAACTGAAGTTATATTTATGTTAAAACACTCGGTAAAATTACGTCTTTATACATTGCGTGGTGATGTGGCGACATGCCTTAGAGCGGCATGTCGCCTTACGACATGCTGCCACATCACCACGCAATGTATAACGACGTAATATTACCGAGTGTTTTAACATAAATATAACTTTAGTTAGGTACAGATAAAGCTCCCTGATGAAGGTCATTAAATACCGAAACATGTAGCAGCGATATTATTGTATATTTTAATGTAAAATTAAAAACTTTTAACCAAGTTAATAAACAGTGCATTTGTTGGTGAGTGAACTACGGAGATTGAAGAAACCTCTTTTTATATGACAAACATATCGTCTTGCCTTCTAAAGACACTGAAGCATTTCTTAATTGACTTACCAATAAAAGTGACACAAAGTAACAGTCACGTCCGCTTCGTACCGACGCTCACGATGCCGTCAGGCCAATGCGTTACAAATATATTTCAGAGCTCGCAAAACACTGCGTTGAACGTCATCATCAACACACCAAAATAACTCGCTCAATTTCCAGCGGGCACACTTACTTGTTCCAGAATGGAAAATGCGAAAGTTTGCAAGGAAAGAATGAAATGCATTTCTAATACATCAAGCGCGCTTGCGCTCATTTGCACAGACCCTCTTATGTCGGATGCGTCTATTGAGTGACGTCAGTATATTCACTAGCAGCTAGGCAGCCCACATTGCGTGCGCCACGGTGCTGACAGTAGGCAACAAGAGTTTCACAGGTCGACTGCAACACTACCTCTACGAACGTGTTCTTAGTGTGCTGGCACGGATGTCTTTAAATCTCAGCTACTTGTTTTGGGCTATTTCGTAATATTCAAATCAACTGCACCACCTTTGTAAATTAGATGTCAAACTTCCCTCCAATTACAATTCAGGTTCCGACGGTCTAACACGACTCTGAGCAGAGCCTTCCATTGGACACAACATAAAAATTCATCCAAACTGTCATCCAGAAGCTGGTTTTGTTAATGCTATTAACTTCTGTACTCTCCTTCTCAGTTTTCTAAGTAATAATTTCCAAAGGGGTTTCTCCTTCAAAATTGCATTCACTGTCTTCCCTCACACTAACTACATTTCTACCACAATTTCCCCGAGCGTTTCACTTTGACCATTCCAAAGGATGCACGCAATTCAAAACATAAATTTAATGTCATAAGAGAGCTATTGTCAGTGCAGATTTTCTAGTCCTACGCCCAAACCCCAACTCGAGATAGATGAACACACACTCCTGTCCCCGTGGCTGCTAGTTTCATATAATTGCAGCAATTACACATGTACGGAAGTTGGCACCTCCAACCGCAATTCAAAGCAGCATAATTTCGTATTGTACCGCAAAGGCAAACGGGTGGAGCCTGGAGACCTTAAACAAGTAACGCTGTTCCGGAAATCGTGAAGCACGGGACAGAAAAGTACTTTTTGACTTTTGGTACTGTAAAGTACTGTACATTTACATAATTACCAGCGGTAAAAATACGTAGACGGTAGATAATTACATTTCACCTCGGTGTTTCTAAGTGTGACCAAAAATAAAATACGAAAAGCTCTGAAATTTCAAGTGACTTCATTCGGAAGAATCTACATCGAAAGGTCGTCACCATGCTGATTAAAAAGCCACCTCTCGCAGAATCCTAGTTCCATAGTCACTTCAAAAGTACCACTGACTCTATTCTAAGCCAGCCCGCATCCTATTCCTCAATATTATCCAATCTATATCCAAGCCTCACGGTATTTTACAATCAGGCTACCCAATACAAATTTGCCTGCATATTTAACATCTGTGCTAAATACCCATTCATCTTATCTTATTCACTGGATTATGGTACTATTTGGTGAACATTAATGACAGATGCAACCTGTTTGCACATAATTCGGTGGGCCTCACAATCACAATAATAAAAGAGTAGTTTCTTGTTAAGTAATACAGTATTTCTGCGATAAGGCTGTCTCGTTACCTCAATAAATATGTTATCTCCCATTATTTACCACTTCAGTCTCCATACAAACGACAAAGGTCAGTATTAAAATAAACATCATATATGGCTGGTAATAAATATATTGTAACAATATTTTATTGATCATATATGAATGGTATCAATACAGGTACTGGCAAATATAGCAAGATGCATAAACAGTGAGTACCATTATAACTAGCTACTTTGTAACAGGTCATCATGTTATAAGAATCTGCATTTTTGCACTGCATACAAATTAAACAACACAAATTATTGCTGAAATACATATGTTGAAACAATAAAATAACTTGAGAGTACAGCTTCCACAATAAAATGTTAATGCTTTGGTGCTGTTCAGGTCTTCAAAGTGCTTTACAATCATAACAGCAAGAGGAATAAACATAAAAAAATATCCCTGTCAAATGATAGTCTAGCAACACACCACTCTTCATTAAGTTGCACATACCACTGCATTTCACACATTCTACAGTAACGAAATGTTGCCACCTTGCAAGGCATTCACAGAACAAACGTCCATGAGCAAGAGTTCACCAATACATTTCCTTTTAGCCATAGTGACAGTCAAGTGTAATAATGTTACTCACAGTTGTATTAACTAATTCTGTAGAGCAGAGACTTTGGGAAGCTGAGAATTACTGAGCTGGGCAACAAGTTCCTTTAAAGGAATCTTTAAGTTTCATCACATCATTCTGCACAATCAACATCATCCTGAGCCAGCTGAATACTTTCACACCCAAATTATTTAAGCTTACTTTTAATATTATCCTCTTAACTCTACCTAGCTCTCCCAAGTTGTCTCTCATGTTCATATTCTCAGAAAAAAATTGTTCACATTTATCACCTCCCTCGTGTGTTACATACCCTATCCATCTTACCCACTTTCATTTCACCACCCCATTCATATTTTGGGGATGAGTAAAATATATGAAGACTTTCATGTAATTTTGCTCCAATCTACTACTTCCCCTCCATAAGCACTTCAAAATCAGAGAACATGTTTATTCTTGAAGACAGCAAATAATGTGCTTTCAAATTGTGGCATGAGAAAATGCAATGAAATCTTGCAAAATGTATAAATAGGAGAAATGAGAAAAGCAAATAATTTTGGTTGCCACGCTTCACAAAAATATACAACTTTGGAGATGCAGGTATGATGGATAAATATGAACACAGATATTATGGAAACATAGTGTGAGGTCCAGTGACAAGCATTCTGTTCATGGTAATGAACCTTCATGTAGCTGAGTAACAACAAACTTTTCACACAAGATCCACCTTGCCAAAGGACTGCATAATGCAGATCCTAGAGTTTATACTATAGTACTTCCATTGGTTAATGAAGGATACATGTCTATGTATAATTTAAAACCCCAGAAGTTTGTAATACAGGTTACAAAGATATGCATGTAAGGCTCAACCCCTTATAAAATGCGTGTGTGTGCTAAGAGGAACGTTATAATTTCCAGTGCATATGAATGCTACTTTGGCTGGTGTAATGAGTGAACTACGAATACGGATAGGGACTAAAGACAAAGTACTCGTTATCTGATTACTGCAGAGGTGGTCCTACAAAGCTAATGGTATATAAATGAATAAACAAACATATATCTGTATATAAAAGAGAGAAGTAACTGAGGGCTTGAAAGGTGAAGTGTCAGACAAAAAATTCAAGGGGCAGCAAAATGAATGTTTTAAAAGAAATATTTGATCTTGTACTAAAAAAATTAAATTGCATTTCAAAAACACGAAATCCAATAAACTAGCGTGATTTTTTAAGTTTTATGTCTTATGTGGCCATTGTGACTACTTGCCCCAGGCACCAGGAATCATAGCTATGCCACAGTACACTACAAAATAATCGGCGAACTTAGTGCTATAAATAAAGGAAGAATTATAGGTCATTTGATGACTATCAAAAGAGACGACTGACTGATCACAAACGGTATTTAAAGAACTAGATGGAATTAGTTGAGATTTATGTCAAAGTACTACTAACTCAGCACTTTCCTGCAGAGACTGAATGAAACATAGCATTAGGACACTACTGCTGACATAATTCCCAGTTACAGATGTCACATACATATAGGTCTGACTCTTTAAGGTTATGCAGCTATGATAACCTGAATCTTACAAAAATAAAAATATGTGAACAAATGATAACTACAGTTTCCATTTCTGAATTTACAATATATGTTCAAAACCTACAACTTTGGTCCCAGTACAACCATGATATAGGAAACAAAAACATGGCTCACATCAGTTCATTACGACACCGTTTCCCAAATTTTCTTGTTCTAAGACTCCTTTGGATTTGGAAAATAACCACAGATCCTTACATCCTCACACACATAAATATACAGTGTACGGATAAAAGGTATCTCAAAACTGATTTTAGTTAGACACTAATAATCAGTAGCATATTTAGCAATGCACTGCATGATTTGACCTTATTAAAATGACTGTCGTTCACATCATGGGTACAGGAAGTTTCTAAATTAGATAATGTAAAAGACATATGAAATAAATATATTGCCAATTAAAGACATTCCTCAATTATTTTCAACACAATATTTTTCCCTTCATTAAAAAGAGAATATGCAAACTTCAAAGTAGCTATTACAGAAACACATCCACGGATCTTGTTGGGAACTGGTTATAGATCCCTTTGGTTCTGCAGAGCACAGTTTGGGAACCACTGCATTAGGGTTTTCCTCTCTGCTCCCACAGATTAGTCTATAGGGGTGAGGTCTGCAGATCCGGGTGTTCAACTATGTGGACCACCAAGACTGATCCATCAACCATGGAAGCAATTACACATAATGAAACAAAAACCGAACTGCATGCTGTGCGAGACATAACACTCAACTATGCAATTACTCATAAAAGACAGTTCAGTCTGAGGTCACACATGAACACGCAAACACGAATGCTGCAAACATCCATAGCTCTGTAACCCTTAAAAAATAGACCTATGCTGATTGTGACATTTCCCAATGGAAATGACCTCAGCAGTAAGATTCCTAAGTTACAACATGAAGTGAATCTCTCTGCATATAATGCATCTGGTATATAAGCATCTGTCGGCAAACAAGAGTGAAAAGACTGCTAGGATTATAAAGCAAAGAATAAAGTTGCTGGTTCACTGGTGGCCATAGCATTCGCAGTTGTCCCAGTTCATCTAGTCACACTTGTGTGCAGTTAGTGACGAATATGAAGAAATATTCGGAATAGATTTTTAGTCGCATCTTCTATACGACAAGTCAAACAGTGATCAACATTTTAATTTGTAACATTTAAAGTTGTAAAGTACATCTCCACAAAAACAATGCACTAATTCAGAAATATGTTTTGTGTTTGTTGCCAAGTCTTTCAACTTCTACTATTGTGGTCCCTGTAATTAAAATGGTAAACTTGTCATTCATGGTTTGGTGTGGATAGGGTCATAATATTACTAGTGTGTACATTGGGAACTGGTTCTGCTGTGCAAAAAGGATGAACTATGAAACACACCGCTACCCTGGCCACCACTAAGTGAATGAATGTGCAAATTATGGTCAGTTATAAACAAAATGTAAGTGCAAAAAATCTATTTTTGCCGTTTTAACTATCACTCAATATTTCCATTTGCGAATAGTGGATGATTCATCATCAGTGACCATCGAATGATGACTGGTACAGATATAGCAAGAGGGACACTGCATTAAAATTTGGAAGTACTGTACTGTCCAATGTATGAGAGAGAGTTGAAGGAACACTTTGAGGGAAGGGGGACAAAAATAAAAATAATAATAATGCTACACCTTTAGACTACAAGACACACACAGCAAAAAAAAATGGATCTTATACTCCAGAAAATATGGTAGAATACAAGGATCCTTCTTACAGAGAGAAATATCCTCTCTACACTACCTTAAATTGTGTCTACTATGCTGATTTGAAATCTGAAAGATCACAGGATGAGTACACAAGACTGAAGTTCAGTGGGAAATTCCAATTCTGTCTTTTAACCACTCTCATTTTGAATATACATTTAATAAACAATATTTTTTTTCATCACAATTTGGATATATACACTATTAAACGTACTGCATTTATTTCTGTATACAAATTCCTTCGCATCAAATAAACCAACTGTATTAAGAACCCAAACAAGTCAGTTCCGGATCTAACAGAATAACTGGTAACTCTGAATATAAAACATAACCAAATTATATGCAACTTAATTTTTACATCTGGAACACAAAAGAGAATGTGATCAGTCACAGCCTGATTTCTGACAGCCCATTATGTACAATGAGAAAAAGTGTGTATTTAATGAGATGTAACAGATCATTACGCTGGTATTTCTTCATATCAGGCCATTTTGAACAGTCAATACAGACATTACAGCACTTTATTCCCAAACACATATGTCTGAAACTGTTAAAATAAATTGCCTTGTTGGTTTTATTTTAGGATTGAAACTAAGTTATTAAATTAGACCTTTCCCACATGATAGAGTTACATACAGCCATGTGCACTAAAACCTCTCATAAAGAATATGTTTTATGCTGAGCAATACTGGTATTTTGTGCAGCTGCTTTTGGCCAGCTCCTGGTGGACTAACTCTTGCTGTTCCTGCTGGCTTTCAGGCAGGAACTGCAAAACTGTACCTGCATTCAGCCTAGCTGCCTTGTACAACCTACTGTAGAATGACCTCCCACAAAAACCATCTCTCCTAACTCACACCTTGTACTTCGGCAACTTAATGTTTCTCATCTCTCTCCTTTCCAGCTTTCTTAATGGATTCTTCAACTGCGCATCATCAATTCGCACCCCTTCTTGGTTTGTTCAGTGCCTGCACAACACACACACAACCCTTCAACCAGCCCATCTCCTGAATCCCAAGCCAGAGCAACAGTCAAGCAGCTGTTAACACGAAACTTTAGAACTGACCAATACGAGTGTGTTTTTAGGTTTCCGCAGGGATGTGACGTACCACTTTCTCTGAGATGACAATGAATCACTGGAATGTTTTCCTGCCCCTTCCTCTGACTAGTGGCACTGCCACCCCCCCCCCCCCCCCCCCCCCTTTCCCCCGTTCTCTCTTTAATGTCCCAACAAACTTTTTTTTTCCCCCCCCCCCCAATTAATCTGAACTTGAAATTTTTTGGGGGGGCGTATAGG
>Ga0123353_10017680_pt1 | contig 10499 bp, 11 predicted proteins | sample TergutLab28metaG_3_FD_92763 | JGI IMG/M metagenome (GOLD analysis project Ga0123353, IMG submission 92763) | Labiotermes labralis P3 segment gut microbial communities from Petit-Saut dam, French Guiana - Lab288 P3 | ecosystem: Host-associated > Arthropoda: Insects > Digestive system > Gut ... | reverse complement strand
GTAGATGACAGCCATCGCTTTGTCAATGGCGTTGTAGGTTCGTTCGATGCCCATGTTTTCTATGGCGTCGGCGTTGTGGCGCAGTCCGGCGGTGTCAATAAAACGGAAGGTCATGCCGTCGGTGTTGATGGTTTCTTCGATGGTGTCGCGGGTGGTGCCGGGGATATGGGAGACGATGGCGCGTTCTTCGTTCAACAGGGCGTTCAACAGGGTTGATTTTCCGACGTTGGGTTTGCCTACGATGGCAATGGGAATGCCGTTTTTCAGGACGTTTCCTAAGGCAAAGGACGATTTCAACTCGTTGATTCTGTTCAATATTTGATGCAACAAAGTCATTAACTGCGTGCGGTCGGCAAATTCGACGTCTTCTTCGGAAAAGTCCAATTCCAACTCAATGAGCGTAACGAAATCGAGTAACGCGCTCCGCAGTTGTTCTATCTCGTGGGAAAATCCGCCGCGCATCTGTTCAACGGCTAAACGGTGGGAAGCGTCGGAATGGGAGTTGATGACATCCATCACCGCTTCGGCTTGCGCCAAATCCATCTTTCCATGAAGGAACGCCCGTTGGGTAAACGCCCCCGCTTCGGCAAAATCACATCCGTTTTCTACAAGTAACTCCATGATTTTCTGCACAATATACACCGAACCATGACACGATATTTCTACCATATTTTCACCCGTATAACTATGAGGTGCTTGATAAAAAGTTACAACAACCTCATCTATAACGCACCGTTGCGCATCTAAAATCTCCCCGAAATAGGCACGACGCGGCTGTATCTCCCTGTGATTCGACGCTTGCGACTGAAAAATCTTTTTTACAATACCAAACGCCTCACCCCCGCTCACGCGGATAAGCGCAATGGCACCCGTGCCTACGGGCGTCGAAAGAGCGCAGACTGTCTTTAAATTACCATTCATACTTTTAAGAATTAATCCACAAAACGCAAGCCAAGTGAGAGGTTGATTCTTCCAACTCCTTTTCCTTCATATATTTTATCTGATGCTTTTTCATATCTGATATTTTTAAATTTCTTATAGGTGCAAAAGTACAAAAAAAAACAGATGACGCTGATAATATTCATAGAGCAAACGCATCAAAATTCTAACAGATTGTTATACAACGCCGTAGGCGTTAAATATTAATAACCCCGTGCAAGGCGATAGCCGCAGCTCGGGGTGAGCACAACACACAAAACCCACAACCCCGTAGCGGGTTGAACTACTACGTAGTTCTGTGATTGTCTTCTCCCCCTCCTTCGGAGGGGGCTGGGGGGAGGCTATACACCCCCGAGTTGCACTACGTTTACTCGGGGTTATGAATGTTTGCCGCCTACGGCGGCTACGGGATTTCATAGAAAAATTAAATTTTAATGCGTTTGCCCTGATAATATCCATCATCTGCGTTCTAAAACGTTTCCTTCTTCAATACGAAAGATCCGATTGTCGAGGCTATCTCCTTTGAAGATGCGTTTGATTCGTGCTTGTTGGGTGTCGGTGATGAAGACTTGTCCGAAGTAGTCGCTGCCGGCGAGTTGTACTAACTGTTTCACGCGCCCGTCGTCTAATTTGTCGAACACGTCGTCTAATAGTAAAATCGGTTTTATGCCTGTTTTTTCGCGGATATAGTCAAACTGTGCCAACTTCATCGCCACCAAAAACGACTTTTGCTGCCCCTGCGAGCCGAAATATTTCACGGGGAAGTTGTTGATTTTAAATATCAGATTGTCTTTGTGTATTCCCGCCGCGCTGTAGCGCAAAACCCTGTCTTTTTCCTGCGCCCGTTGCACGAGTTCGCGGAAGGGCATCGCTTTCAGTGCGCTTTCGTATTCTATCTCAACGGTTTCGGCTGATTTGGAGATCATGTCGTAATATTTCTGGAAGACGGGTGTAAAACTTTCGGCAAACGATTGTCGAACTTCAAAGATACGGTGCGCCGGCATTTCCATGCGCATATCCCACACTTCCAGCATATTACGGTCGAAATAGCCCGTTTCGGCAAACTGTTTGAGCAGGGCGTTACGTTGCATCAATGCCTTGTTGTAGGTAATCAGGTCGTCGAGGTAGGTACGGTTAAATTGCGACACGACACTATCCACATAGCGGCGACGCTCGTCGCTACCGGCGTTAATCAGGTCAATGTCGTAAGGCGAAACCATCACCAGCGGGTAGCGTCCGATGTGGTCGGAGAGGCGGTCGTATTCTTTTTTGTTGAGTTTGAATTGCTTATTTTTTCCACGTTCCAGCACACATTGGCAGGTCTCGGTGGTATCTTCGCGTTGGTAGGTTCCGAGTATGGAAAAGAAATTTTCTTCGTGTGTAATGTTTTGTTGTTCAAGGCTTCCGAAGTAACTTTTACAAAATGAGAGGTAATAAACGGCATCTAAAAGGTTGGTTTTTCCTGCTCCGTTTTTTCCGACAAAACAATTAATGTTGGGAGAAAACAGAATTTCTACCTCTTTGCAGTTACGGAAATTAGCAATTTTCAATCCCTTTAAATACACATCTACGGAGTTTAATCAATATATTTATCCTTCGGTCTGTAATAAACGGCTTCTCCCTTGTCGCCATTTTCGAGGTCGGTGATGGTTACTCTTATCTCGTCGTAGGGTTTGTTTGTAACTGCGCCCAAGTCGGTGTAAATCATAAAGGCTTCTGCTTGTTGTTTTCCGGCATATTCTTTTACTTTTTCCACCATATTAACCTTCGCCGGCGAGCCGTTGATGGTTACTTCTACGCGCATTTTATCGGGATTTGGAGCCAAAGCCATCAATGGCGTCGGTCGTTTTTCCCATTCCAGATAACGTGTCAAACTCATAGGACGGCAATAGATGGAGTATCCGCGATGGGCGCCCTGTATTTTAAACACATTCAACCCGTACACCTCCAAGCGGTCGTAACGCATATTGATGGTCATATTTTCGTGAGCCGGAACGTTCCACGCCCAAAACTCAAGACGGGACGTTCCATAATCTGCCATCCGCACACATGAAATACCGATATAGGTTCCCGCATCCACGCTTATGGAGTAATTCCCGTTTTTATCGGTAAACGCATGGTATTTCATCTCAAAAAGTTTTGTTTTTGCTTCAATCATGGCACTTACAATCGGTTTTCCCGAAAAATCGGTAACTTTCCCGCTGATGGTAACCATTTTTTGAGCCGACAAAGTCATCGCCACCATTGCAAAAGCGGCGCTTAGAATAATTTGTTTTATCATTTTATATTTAATTAAGTTATGTCATTATTATAGTAAATCATTAGCCAAGTTAGCGAGTTCGGAGCGTTCACCTTTTTCCAAACGGATATGTGCGTAGATGGGGTTGGATTTGATGCGGTTTATCAAGTGGGAAAGTCCGTTGCTTTGTGCATCGAGATAGGGGGTGTCAATTTGGTAAATATCGCCCGTGAACACGATTTTGGTGCCTTCGCCTGCGCGTGTGATGATGGTTTTTACCTCTAACGGCGTCAGATTTTGGGCTTCGTCCACGATGAAAAATATGTTGGAAAGGCTTCTTCCGCGAATGTATGCCAACGGCGATATCAATATTTTTTCCTGCGCCAGTGCCGCTGTAATTTCTTTGGCTTCCGCGCCGTTTTCGCCGTATTGGTTTTGTATAAATTTCAAATTATCGTACAGTGGCGTCATGTAGGGGGTGATTTTGTCGGAGATGTTGCCCGGCAAAAATCCGAGGTCTCTATTGTTCAACGGGACGATGGGGCGTGCTAAAAAGATTTGTTTGTATGCTTTTCGCTGTTCCCATGCCGCCGCCAGCGCCAAGAGCGTTTTTCCGGTTCCTGCAATGCCCATCAAAGAGACGAGTTGCACGTTGGGGTTGCGCAAGGCGTGTAGGGCAAACGCCTGTTCTACGTTGCGCGGTGCAATGCGGGACGACGAGGTCTTTTCAACCCTTTCGATACGCCCCGATAACGGATTATAAAACGCTAATACAGAGGCGGATACGCTTTTTAATATGAAATAATGATTTTCAAGAGGCGGTTCGTTCAACGGGAGCATATCGAGTTCGCAAAAGCCATTCTCATACAATTCCCGAATGGCGTCGTCGGAGATATTTTCCAACGTACTTTTTCCCGAAAATTCCAACTGATCCGAAGCCACTTTCCCCGTTTCATAGTCTTCTGCCACGATGTTCAACGCCTTTGCCTTGATGCGAAGATTGATGTCTTTGGTAACAAAAATGACCTGTTTGTCGGGATTTTCTTCCTTCATCCGCGTCGCCACATTCAAGATTTTATGGTCGTTTTTAACGCCGTCAAAAATCCGCAAAGCATCTTTCGACGCCTCATGCGGCTTCTCCTCAAAAACAACTTTTATATCGCCACAACCCGTCTTGTCGATGGGATTCCAATCTATCAAAGACTTCCTCGACGACAGCCTATCCATAATACGAGCAAACTGCCGCGCTTCAAAATTGATTGTATCGTTACCTTTTTTGAACCCGTCTAACTCCTCCAACACCGTGATGGGAATGACAATATTATTGTCTTGAAAACTGTAAACTGCCTGATGATCAAAGAGAATCACTGAGGTATCTAACACAAATATTTTGATGTTTTTACTTTTTATTGTCATTATCCGTACATTTTTTAAATCACGCTGCAAAGATACGAAATTTATCTCAAAAAAAAATTGTACCTTTGCCCCGCTTTTTTTGACTTAAAAAGATTGCCATCTTAGCTCAGTTGGTAGAGCAGTTCACTCGTAATGAACAGGTCGTGGGTTCGAGTCCCATGGATGGCTCTGGTTTAATGTGTTTGTATTAATGCGGTTGCCCCGAATCATAAATTATCCAACAACATACTCATCTCCATCGCTTACCACTTTTGCATCGGGAAAGACTTCTTGGGCTTGTTTTTCCAATGTGGCGGTGTTGTTGAGGAAGCGCGACGAGATATGTCCGAGCAGCAGGCGTTTTACTTGGGCTTTTTGCGCAAGGATTGCGGCTTGTCGGGAGGTGGTGTGAAAGCGTTCGCCGGCTAAATGAACTTCGGCGTCGCTGAAGGTGGCTTCGTGATACAAAACATCAATGCCGGCAACGAGTGCCGCCAATGATTCGTCGTAGCGGGTGTCGGAGAGGTAGGCGTAGGACGCCGGTGGTCGCGGGTCGGTAGTGATGGTTTCGTTGGCGATGATATTACCTTGTGTATCAACAAAATCCCCGCCTTTTTTGATGGCTTTGATGGCGGGATAATCGGGATTATATGTCTCGATGAAGTTGCGGTTGATGTTTCGTTCCCGCGTTTTTTCACGAAAAACAAAGCCATACGTCGGGATACGGTGGAACAATGGGACGGTTTCGACCGTCAAACGATCGTTTTCAAAAATCGTCTCCGGCGTTTCTCCTTCCAACGCCACAAACCGAAGCGAAAAACTCAATTCCTGACATCCGGCAAGGTTTAACGCCATCGGCAGAAAAGCCTCAAGCGGCTTGGGGGCGTAGAGCGTGAGCGGTTTTTCCCGTTTTTCCAAACTGAGCGTATTCAGAAACCCTTGTAAGCCCAAATAATGGTCGCCGTGCAGGTGTGTGATGAAGATATGGTCAATTTTGTGTTGCCTGATGCCATATTTCAACATTTGCAGTTGTGCGCCCTCGCCGCAGTCAATCAGAAAAAGCGTTTGCGCGTGTTCCAATACCTGACTGCTGAGGCTCCGGTATAAAGTCGGAACGGCAGCCGAACTCCCTAATATGGTGATTTTGAAGGACATGGGGTTTTTAAGTTACGAGTTACAAGTTACGAGTTACGAGTTACGGGATTTTGTTTTATTGGGGGAAAAAAAACCGACTGTCCAATGGGGGGATAGGACAAGTCGGTTCCATCAAATTATTATGAAAACAAAAAATACTATAGAAATTTCCAACCAAGACTGACTGAAACTACGTTGTTGTGCGGATTGGTCTTGGATGTATCATCTTTCAAGGCATTGTTGAAAGTGTATCCATATCTCAAATCGAAGGTCAGCATGGCAATATCAATACCTGCTCCGATACAACCCGTGATATTTGCCGGATTGCGCCGATCTGTGTTTTCATCCAAGATATAATTGAACTCAGGACCTAAAAACACCCTCACGTTGGTCATCTTAACATCAATCAATTTGTATCCCAATAAAACAGGGATATTAAGACTGTGGGTTTTGAGGGTTCCGGTGTTATCGCCTGTTACTTCCCGCATGGTTGTAATGCCTTTATTCGTGTACTTGGTACTTTGATACGAATAAAACGCTTCCGGCTGAACATACCATTTGTTAAAATTAGCGCGAGCGAAGAAGCCCACATCGAAACCGGGCTGGAACTTGTATTCCGCCGCATCTTTTTTTACCGTAAATTTTGAAAAATTGCCGCCGATTTTAGCGCCAAAATTAAAAGGGAGCGCGGAACAAACCGCTGCTACACATACAAATAACACTGTGATACATACTTTTTTCATAAGAAATAAACTTTTATGTGAATAATAAATCCGGTGCAAAGGTAATACTTTTTTTTGACTTGCTCTGAATTTTTTTGAATTTTCACGAATTACCGCAACACAATCTCCTCCACCTGTTCAATATATTTACTGCCGCGCTGTGTGATGGCAACAATCAGTTTATAGGTTGATGTTTCGGCTTTTTTGTTGATGGATTTGATTTTGTAGTTGTTGAACTCGTAGGTGTTTTTTTCGCCTGCCGACGGTTTTCCGATGGAGACGCCGTAGTAGGCGTCGCCGTGCAGCGTTTCCCGTAACACGTTGTGAAAGACATAGTTTTCGATGTGTCCCTCTTTGCCTAATTGCGATCCGACGATGCCGTCTTCCACTAAAAAGACGAGCAGGTTGTGTTCTGCTGTTGCCGTTTCGGTTGCGGTGTAGGTGATTTTGGCGTTGATGGCGGTTCCGTTATCGGCGAGTGAGCCTTCGACGGTCAGTTTGAAGGTCAGCGGCTTTTGCAGTTCGTCTTTGATGGCGTCTTCCCATTTTGGCGCGGAGTATTGGAAGTCGCCGGCACTTTTTTGAAAGCGGTTGATGACGCCCATCGGGTTGGCGGTGATGTTAAAATCTTTGTAGTAGGTATCTCCTTCGGGGCATTGTAAATCCAGCGTGTAAGGCGAGTCGGGATTGGGGTCGGGCTTCGCCAAATGTCCTGCATGGACTGCCATGACGATGACGCGGGTGCGGGAAGCATCGGCAATTCCTTCTGCTAATTTCGCTGCCGCAGGACAGTTATTACAACGTATGCCTGTAAAATCTTCCAACAAAACCTTTTTAACGGAGTCGGCAAACAACGGGATATTGGGTTCGGGGTCGTTGGTGTAATAGGGGTTTTCCATCTTTTCGCAGCCCGAAAAGCAGAACGCTATCGCGCAGGCGACAACAAAAAACAGATGGCTGATTTTTTTACTGATATGTTTCATATTCAACTGTGTTTCAATATTTTAAAAAGAACTTGTTATGGATAATGTTAATCCGGTGGATTGGGGTACATGACGACAAACGCCGCCTACGCAGAGCATTCCTTCGCGTTGCCGTCCGTAGCGCAGCGCGATGCGGGTGGTGCCTTCAGTGTAGCCTGCGGCAACGTTATAGTAGTGCAGATTTTTATCGGCGGGATTGTTGTAGTTCCACTCGTCGCCAACGGAGACAAACCATTTGGGCGCAACGTTAAATTCGAGCAATACGCCTGCCCAGTCGCCCATATCTTCGTTGTATTTCTCTTTTTTGCTTGTGAAAAGTCCTTGTAATTCAAGGCGTAACGACTTGTCGGAGGTGATATTCCATGTAACATCGCCAACAACAATATTTGCCAATACCATATTATCTTCATCTACAATGCCGTCTTCTACAACGTGCTTGTTGTATTTTTGATTATAGTAAGCCGCCTTCACCTTCCAATTTTTATCAATTTTACGCTCAATCTCTCCGTTTATTTCCTGATAAAAAAGAACGTCCGACATGGAAAACAGTTTCGATTTATACGCTATTCCGGTGGAATCGGCGCCGTCAATAGCATAGTCTTTGTTGATATTTTTCGCCAGAGCATAGTTGAAAGTCAGCGTGGTACCATATTTTCCGCCGAGTTTGGTTTTCTTGGGAATGGTATAGACGACCTGTCCCTGAAAGCCGGCTTCGCCGTTGGGTTGTGTGGCATAGGGATAGATGGTCGCCAAACTGTAAGTATGTTCTTTGGTAATCGCGGGCAGATAGTTGATGTCGAGCATGGGCGGAGTGCCTATTTCGTTGGGATTGGACTTAAAGTACATATTATCAATCCATTTGTAGCCGAGCAGCACGCCCAAACCTTTGGTGGAATAAGAGAGGGTCGTATAAAACGCCTGCCCTTTATTATATATGTATTCGTTGAGGGCGGAGGGGTCGTTTCCTTTTTGAGCGTATTCTGTAAACCAATTCACGCCAAAGCCGTTGAGATTCATTCGAGTAGCATACGAGCCTACGTTAGACGGCATCATGGCATATTTTTTAACAATGGAGTCGCCGTCTGCGATTTCCACACTACCGACAAATTGGTCGGGAAGTTCCATATAACGGCTCACGAAACTACCGCCGACGGATGCGCGTATCTTGTGGAAAGCAGCGTCGTCGTTGCCCGCGATGATGTCGTTGATGACAAAGTCGCCGTCCAAACCACGAACCATGCCGCGATCTTTCTCGTATGGTTGCCAAAAATAACGTTGTACGCCCACCAACCCTTTGATGTTGATGCCGTCGTAGGCGTTGAAAGTGGCGTTAAATCCGTACAAGTTGTTGTCGTAACCAAGATTCCACGACTCATAGGAACGGAGTATCAACCCGCTGCCAAACTGTTCGTAGAAATGACCTGCCGTCATGCTCAACCGTCCGGTTTTATAACTCGCAAACCAATAAGGAACGCCCGCGCCTTCGTATTTTGGGTCGAACCCCAGCATGGGATTCATGTATCCTTCAAAACGCAATCCGGCGGAAAAACTGTTGTTGGTGTAGATGACGTTGGTGAAACCGTTTAATCCGAACAGTTTACCGTCGAGTGTGCTGTTGGTGATGCCAAGTCCGGCATCGGTGGGATAGTATTGTGCGTCAATTTGCGTGTTGCCGCGCACTGAGCCGCCTTTGAGAAAGTTACCGTCTTGGGCGAAGGCGGAGAACATCGTACAAAAACAGCAGAGGAACAAGATGTGCGAAGGCGCGAAGGGGCGAAGGCACGAAGGCACGAAGGCACGAAGGCGCGAAGGAAAAAAATCCTGTAACGCGCTGAAGGCGCAGATTACTTCAGCCCAATGGCAACGCCTTGGGAAAGAAGGCGCGAAGGCGCGAAGGCGCGAATAGATGTTATTTTTCATGGTTTTGTTAGTGTTTTGCGGGTTTTTATAAAATTTTGAATTTTTGCAGATAATAATTTTGATTGTTCTAACATGGTTTTGTAGTCATCTTGATTTAAATGTCCTAATTCTTTTGCTAAATAAATTTGAGTTCTCAACTCTCCGCACGAGCCTTTTGCAATGTATAGAAATTGAATGAACTCTTTATTAGTTTGACGTTCAAACCCTTCGGCAATATTTGAAGGAATAGAAACAGAGGCACGTTGAATTTGGTCTTTGAACCCAAAATTCTTACAATCTTTCATCAACTTGTAAATGGAAATGCTCAATCGCATTCCCTCTTTCCAAATATTCAAATCCTCAAAATGAAATTCTTTTCCGTCCATATTTTATTGTTTCACTTTATTGTTTCACTATTTTTTATTTCTTTCGTGCTTTCGTGCTTTCGTGCCTTCGTGCCTTCGCGCTATTTTCTCTCCTGCAAAATCTGCCTCACCACTTCAAGATACTCCTTCTCCCCACCATCCATATATCCGACATGTTGCCAGCGGATGGTTCCTGTGCCGTCGAGGATGAAGGTGTGGGGCGGTTCGTTGACGTTGAGCGCCCGTTTCAGGTCTTGGTTGACGTCGGACAGGATGGTGAAATCCCACCCACGCCCGTCTGCCATAGGTTTTATACGGGAGACATTGCGACTGTCGTCTATTGAGATGGCATAGATTTTTACGCCGGTCTCTTCCGCCCAGTCGTCATATACATGGTTGATGGCGTCGTGTTCTTTGATACACGGCTTGCACCATGTCGCCCAAAATGTGATGATGATGGGCTTGCCGTCGTTGGTGATTTTCTTGGTTGAAAACGGCTGACCTTTAATGTCTTTCAAAGTAACATCGGGCAACTTACCGAGATTTTTTAACTCTTTTTTCTGTGCAAATGCTGTGGTTAAGCATAATGCAAACGCTGTGATTAAAATTAAATGTTTCATCGTTATTTAGTTTTTTAAAATCAGGGTGCAAAAGTACGAAATTAATTTGTATCTTTGCCCCCGAATTTATTGGTGCTGTGTTATTCATCCGAATAATTATGGTAAAAGGGAATCAGGTGTAAATCCTGAACAGACCCGCTGCTGTGAGTCTCACAGAATGTTTCGGCAACACTCTTGCCACTGCCCTTCGGGGTGGGAAGGCT
>Ga0123353_10017679_pt1 | contig 10499 bp, 10 predicted proteins | sample TergutLab28metaG_3_FD_92763 | JGI IMG/M metagenome (GOLD analysis project Ga0123353, IMG submission 92763) | Labiotermes labralis P3 segment gut microbial communities from Petit-Saut dam, French Guiana - Lab288 P3 | ecosystem: Host-associated > Arthropoda: Insects > Digestive system > Gut ... | reverse complement strand
GGTACTGAGTAAAATTACTATCTAATTATGACTCAACATTACATCATCTGTATATGATAATTTTTACTGCATTAACTGCATTTTCAAGTCCAATAACTAGATATTTAATACAGTAAAGAAAAATTTTGAGCCTTTATCTAACCACACATTTCACTAAAATTGTAGCAATATGTAAATGCACTAATTCTCATACATCTTCGTATTTCAGCTCACAAAGTACACACAGGTAAGTTTAAACTACTGCCAGTAAATCTTGAAATATAATTATTTTGTTTCCAAACAACATCTTTCGATAGAGTAAAAATATTTCCAAATTATGCAATAGCAGTACTAACCAGAATCTCTAACTGAATTTCTTCAGTACTTATTAAATCATCACTGTCATAGAATTAAAATCTAATTAAATAACTTGAGAATAGAATTAAGTTTTAGAAACCCCTATGATGCATGGGTCTGATAGAGCACATTGGACAGCTATGAAAAATTGGAAATATTTCAATTTATGATATGCTTTGAATCACATACCCTCTTAGAAACTGGGGTGATGGATGCATGTGGTGTAACATCTGATTTTGGAGTTTTAGGAGTACCATGCATTCTATCTGTCACTTGTCTATTCAACAAATGTTTAGGAGTTGTGGTAGATGTTAACCAATCAGAGCCATACAACTTATTTGGTTTACGTCTTCGAGAGGATGATAGTAAACTTGGTGATGCTTTCTGATATGTCTCCGAAGATTTTGGTGTGTGCTGCTCATCAGCTTCATACTGTTTGCATCTTGACGAACTGCTCAGTTCATAGTCACTGCTTTCATCAGCACTACCACAAGATTTGTATCGTTTGGATCTTGACATATTGCCTGGTTCACAGTCACTGTCTTCATTGGCACTACCACCAAAAATGTGTCTTTTGGGTCTTCTTGGAGTAGTATCCTGAAATTATTATTAAAAAAAAAAAAATTTGGATATGATTTTCTGAATGAATGTAAAAATGGTTGATTCACTATTATATTATTATTTCACACACTGTCTGCTGCCTGAGGTACAGTATGCAAGTTCACACCATTCCCATCTTCAGGTGACTATTATTACAATGACAAATGCTTCTCCCTCCCCATGGTAACTGTGAACAAGTGTACAAATAATACAAATTTGAAGTCTATCAGCACATCCAACACATATGCTGTGTAATAACTACCTATTCATCTGACCCCATGCAACAGGGTTTATCTTGAGAACCTAAGGCTCATTTCCATGCTCACAAAAGCCTGCCATTTGTTCTTATCCTGAGACAAATTAACCCAGTCCTCACTTTCCCACCTATTCTTTACATCTCTTTTCATATTATACTCCTGTCTACATCTATGTCTTGCAAGTGATTTCTTTTTGCAGGTATTCCCACAAAATCTTTATTTTCTTCTCCCCATATATGCCACATGTGCCACCTTTTCATCCTAATTCATGTGATCACCCAAACAAGATTTTATGAGAAATGCAGATCATGAAGCTCCTCAGTACTCACTATTCTTCAACTAAATGTATTCTAATTTGTTTACTTGATAAAAGTGCTTTCTAACAGCAATTAAAATTTAAAACAATTGGAATACATTATCTCCCGAACAATATCAAAGTTTGTGAATCTGTTGGTTCTACATCATTTCAGACATAATGAACCTGCATATTCCACGACAGAAAACCAATTATCCTCCTTGAACAGAAGTTAGATATCCATACATTTCCTGAAACTCATATTCAAAACCTTTACACCCAATTACAAGGCAAACTTTGTAATTTTCTTAGGTCTTTCCAAAAAACTGACTCTTTCCCAACCAACACTTCCAAATCCATTACACATACTCATCTAAATGCACTCAACAACTGCTTTAAGTGATGAGAAATATTTCTTCGCCAGTTAGTACAGTGACCCACTATGGGCTGGACAGTCCAGGATTCAAACCTCGGTGAGGACAAGATTTTCTGTACATGTCCGGACTGACCCCACAGCCCACCCAGTTTCCTGTACAATGGGTACTGGGTCTCATTCCCAGGAGTAAAGCAGCCACACCATAGCGGTGACCATCCACCACATTCTTGCTCCTATGTTGTCTATGAGTAGAGCTATTACTTTACCTCTGCTCTGTGTTTTCAAGGCATATTATGGGATGGCTTTTACCTTAATATTTCTGCATAAACTGAAAAAGAACAGTTGAAAAGCGCATCTCAATTTACAGTACACATGCTTCTGTTTTGCAAGTTTTCAACAGTTTGCATTTCTTGTTGGCTGCTTTTCACTTCTCAAAAGCATCCAGATCAGCAGTAGGGCCCTCCCACCCACCTAAACAATGGGTATTAGGAACCTTTTCACTGGGGTAATGTGGCAGGGCCATGAAAATGACCCTTCAACTCAATGTCATGCCATATTTAAGAATGGCATGCACAAGAATAACATTACCTGTCTTTAATGGGTGGATAATGCAGGTAGGAAATGAGAAATGATAGCCAATCAAAGCGGTCTACTTCAGACAAAGGCCTTATTCGGGAAAACAAAAATTGACTTGAGGTCCACCAGGTTGTGTTTAGCATTGGGCTGAACTGACATCAGAGGCAAATTTTAGAGGAACTAAATATATGGCATGACACAAAATAAGCTGCTACAGACATACACAAGGAAACATCAACAACAGGACACAGCTGGTAAAGAATTTGAAAGGTAATATTATTGAAAAACAGAAGATTTGGAGATTTTCCATCCACTGGCCTGTAAAAAATGGAAACAACGCAATAAAATAATAAATTTTGCAGTTCAAAATGCTGAAATAATGTTTGAAGTTTTCAAGTACGAATGACTAATTCCAGCAAGTTATTAGAAGGGAAAGCATTGCATAATAATTTTGATTTGTTCACTCAGTTTTTTATATGTGAAAAACTGCACAATTTGTGTAGAAAGTGCATTTGACATAAGATGTCTTTTATATTTCTCTGCAACATTTGTTTAAAACATTTTTTACTCTCCCAAATATTTAACAAGTTATCTGCAAGTTAAGCTTCAGGCTGGTGCAGAAATGAGTGTACATGCTCATGCAAAGTTCCTTGTATTGGCATCTTAATGAAAAATGGAATTGGTCATGAAATTTAGGCTGAAATCTACAATATCACATTTCACGAAAACCAGTTTAGTGTTTCTCACGTTGTTTCATGCATACAGCCAGAGTAATAGAAAAGTTTTAACAGGTACTTCATAGGGATGGGAATGTGCATAACAACAGACCTGACTGGAAAAGAAATCTGTCCAGTGTCATTAATAAAGTAGTTACTGAGACTGAACAGTAAAGGTAATTTTACTCACTGTACTTAAACTTCTTAGTGGATCTTGATCTGTTGTCTCAGAGTTCTCCACAGATACAAAGGTGCAAGCAGTAGCATTTGATTTCTGAATATACTTCTTATCACTAACATGCTTACTTGTACAACCTACTTTAATAGAGTGAAGTTCTGCTTTTCCATTTCTAACTGTCTCTGGTCCTTCAATCCTTTCATCTTCAAATGCCAGGCTTGTGTCTGTAACATCCCACCTGCTTTGATGCACACCAAATGATATATTTTGTTTTGTCTCACCATATTCCTTCTTCTTGGGAGAAACATGATGGAGTCTTGAGTTACTTGTACAAGGCTGAGACTTTGACAACTTGGTAATTTTATCATTCGAATGTCTCGTATTCAAAACTGATGTACTGCATGTCCTTTGAACTGAGGCTGAGTTTTTGAATGGAGATCCACCCACTAAATCCAGTGCACACTTTCCATGATCTGTGTTGAATTCTGTACAGCTGCCAATGCTTCCAGTCCACTGAGAATTATGTCGTTTCTTCAATGCAGCATTCTTGACAGAAGTTAATGTTGATGTTAAACCAGGATCACCCTCCAACACTGATGTTTCAGAAGTAGGTTTTATGTATTTAACTTTTACTTTATTTTCACATTTCTGAATGTTACTTCCCCGTGTCTGTTTATCTGGAACATCATCAGCATTAACTTCACATGTTTTCATCCTCTGCAAAACTGCATTTTCAGATTCTTCACATGAAATCTTCAGATGAGAATTCTGGTAAGATGGAGGTTTAGAATATTTATATGTTACCCTGTCAGGCAAATAACTTGCATTGTTACTATAATTATCAACATCACCATCATAAGCATCTACATCCAACAATTCTGAAATGTCTGTATATTTTAATTTTGTTTTACGGGTACAGCTCTTTGCTTTTAAAATCACCTCCTGCTTTGATACTCTGTGGTTATCAGAATCTCCTGCTTTTGCATTATTCATTTGACTCTTTTTGTTATGCATTAATGGTACCCTAAAACTCAGTCTAGCAATACCAATTCTTTCATCTTCACTGTCCGATGCCGCATCTCCAGTATCTTTCGTGTGCACATTTTTCATAGATGGTTGTGTATTTTTACTTCCCATGTTTTTTACAGACTTCGTGCTTGAATGACATACCTCAATGGGTACCTTCACCATTGTAAAATCATTACTTTCATCATTAATTCTGTACCACCTCATGCTTGGTTCTGAAAATAAGAACATAATGACACATTGGAAAATAACCTTATTTGAAAAGAAGGCAAATACATCTTCACAATATGGTACATACAGTGCCACACAACATTCAATAAAAACTATGATACAAATCTACATTTACACAAAAAATCCCAATTCAGTGTACATTTAATTTTGGGTAAATTAATTTCCATTGCCATACCAAGTGCATCCCTTCTCACCACATTATGACACATCCACAGGCTGAAAACAGGGAAGACAACCTTCAGATACAGAGGATTTAAGACTATACTGAGTGAGTAATTGTGGGCTGTGGGCACCAGCAGTGGATAGTTCTCCAGCTTTGAGATTTGGTGGGGGACTAAGAGCTCATCACTGTAGAAAACTAGTGTGTTACAAGATGCTGCACACAAATGGAAAGTGATCAAACAACTGTTGAGACTATATACGCACTAAGTGTAAACAGAACTATCAGAAAAATGGCTTGGACAATAACAAATAACATAATGGTGTTCGCAAATCCACCTTCTAAGCCTGATTTGGTCCTGTGTGACAATCTAGTATTTACAGAACTAAAAACTGCATTAAATGTATGCAATTTGAATTACACTACAACTCTCAGAAGAATGTGCTGACAGTAATGACACAACATTTGAAAAAATATTTTCAGCAGTGTTTCCAACATTACCAGAGATGTTGGAATATGCATTTAAAATTAGGAATAAGTTCATAATGTGGAAATTTTCACTACAACAAAGGAAACAGCAGGGTAAAGAAGTTTCCATTTGGAACACTGTTTTATAGATGAAATTTAAACGCTGGCTGCATTCTCATAATAACAACAGAGCCTGGGAATAGTATGGCACAGATACTGCATACACAAATTTGTGATTTTCCAAGAGTCAGGTAAAAATGTTTTACATGCAAACTACCCAATTGCAAAATTTCCTGAAGTAGCAGGTCCAGTAAATAATGCACAGACCCAATGACAACATCAGAGGATTTCACACTTCTCAATCAGCAGTGTGACGGATCAATAGGCAGCTCAAACAGGGTAAGTGTGAATAGAATTTCTTTTATGATTTCTGGTGTTTAACAACATAAATTAACTTTCATTTGTAATTTAGGTTCTCAGATGCAAATGATCACATTTTAAATAGTGTTTGTATTTATAACAAAAAAAGATGTATCCACAAAACTATGTACAATAACAAATAGTATAAAACACATGAAAAAATGTATATATTTCCAAATTCTACACTGTTACTTTCATTGACCAAAACAGCATTATTTAAAAAGTCTATGGGTTTCCTAAATAAAGCAAAACATTTTATACATATATCAAGCCAAAGCACAGCAATTCCATGTCTGGAAATGTTTTAGGTCCCACCTTGTGAAAGAACTACATTCAGAAACTTACCTTCATATAGCACAAACAAAAACAAGGGTCTATGTACAGCTCACTTTGCACTTGGAGCAAAATAAATTGGCTGCAACTTATTTTTGCTGGTTAAGCACACATGACACTGTAAGTGCCACCTTGTAGCTGGTCAATTCTATCATGGGACATTTAACTGTTTGTGGGATTGATTTTCCTTTTTGTGTGGACAGCAAATGAGGCCAAGTTATTAATGAAACATTTGCAACAAAAAGCAGACATAATATCCAGTGGTCTATTTTGTTACAGCATATTGATAGAATAATGCATCTGTACATTCATTAGGTCTACAATGTGAAGAATTTAATATTTTTGCACAATCCTCTCCACAGTCATGTCAGGAAATTGTAAGCATCTCTTTGTCACCATTTTACAACTTCCAGGAAGAGGAGAAATACAGTAATGAGTATGGCAGCTCTGAATTACAAATTAATAGTAGTTTGAATTAAACACATTATGAACACAAACTCTTGTGTTTCAAGCAGAGGAAAGTCACATGCTTCAAATTATCATATTCATTTGAATGCAAGACGAGGTTTTTTCTTTAAATTTGGCGTTTATATATATATGTAAGGTCATCTTATATTCATGTATGAAGCGCCGAACTGGACCGCAGAAACCTGATCACTCTGAACCAGACCATGTGGAGCCAAACCAAGGCCTGCATCACCTAATCATGTGACATCTGTGCTCTTTCTGAGATACTATGCAGCGCAGATTGGTAAATCATTACTGACATTTTGGGACAATGTATCGGCCCCAGCTTCAAGGGTCAAGAAATCCAAAAGAGAGAACACAGCAGGGCCGAAGTTAAAAGACACAATCTTCTTTTTTGGGCCTTTGCCATTTTATTTCCTAATTATGCAAAATGTTTCAGTAAAAAGCTACGCTTCCATTTTCAGGCAAATATGCACCTAATCTGGTGGACCCCTTAGATTAAGTTCTTCTCAATCACTGGGCACCACAGAAACAGTAACTTGTCAAAACAGGTACCTAAATACAAATCTAGTCTGAGGACAATTACATGAAAATAGCTATTGAAAAGTTAAAAAATTAAATCCAAGGCTCAAAAATAAATCCTGAACCAATCCACACATTAAAAACCACAAAAGGAGCCATGAACTTGAACTGATCAGACCACAGACATGACAGAGAAATCCAGAACACATTGTACTTAAATTCTTAACACCACTAGCACCACCTGTGGAGAAAATTGTTAATCTGCAAGGATTCCAGTAAGTATACAAACCAAGAAGTATAAATATACTATTTAGTCAATGCGGATCATAAAAGAATGGCAGTGCATCTCACCACAAGTAATTGTGAAGGGTTTTAAGAAGTGCTGTACATCCAGTGCAGTAGACGAGAATGATAATGATGTGTTGTGGAATGACAGTGAAGAGGATGGGGATGTTAGAAGTTTGTTGGAGGAAAAAAAAGGCACTGACTCTGACAATGGAGATGGTGTCACTGATTTGTATAGGTAGGTACAATCTGACATGCTTGGTGTAGTAAGTGTACGAAATTAATAGTAAAATATTTTTTTAGCAGATATTTTATTTTTGGGAGGTCGTCTTAGATTTAAATCGTCTTGCAATGGGTAAATACAGCATATGGTGTTCTGAATTTAACAATTTTGAATTAATAAGACTTTACCGTATACTAAATGTGGTCATATTCTTTATATACTTTATGTTGTTCCAGCTGTAAAGTAAAGACTTAAAAAGTGACGGCAGATGATAACACTCATCTATGGAATACAACACCAGTAAGCTTGAAATATTTTCAGATACCTGTCAGTGGTATAGTTGGTGACCTTGATCGAACTCCATCTTCAACACTCTCTGGTTGCCTGTTCATTTCCAAATTTAGCTGCTTGAGGACAACATTACTTGTACTTTCACACATAGCTTCTCTTGCTCTTGCATCAAGATTTGAGGGTAAACCACGCATTATAGTATTTGAGTGTATCTTCATTGAGCTATCTACCTTTGAGAATTTTTTTTTGTATGATTTGTTTTCTTTGATGACACTACTTGCTGATGAAGAATCTATCATGGGCTCTTCAAATCTAGATTTAAAATCAGACTTATTCACAACTGCTTCGTCTGAATCGAGGTATGGTTCTAACTTTCCTACCCGGCTTGAAACCACCAGTTTGTAGCGACAAACAAACACCGGTACAGATACATGTACTGCAAGCTTCTTAGCTTCAGTAACTGGATCATCATCCACTTTAGCTCGCACTACCTAGAACAGTGCATAACAAAACCACAATCAGGAATGTAGAAAACATAAATAATAAAGAAATAATTAACTAATATGAAACAATGGAATTAGAGACTCAGTGACCCCACAGCCATTTTACCCATGTTACTATATACATTTATGTAAAACTGGAGGATATCACAGCAGTGTCCTTACAGATTCAAGTTTTCTGGGATATTATGCTGCGTTGTTTGACAATCAGTTCCTAAGTTTCAAAGATTCATGGTGCCTTCATCTTCAGAGCAAATCATCAGAAACCTGTCAGTACAAAGTCTTTTTCCTTCAAAAAAAGTCTAATGCCTCAGATTAACAGTTTACTCTGGTGTTTTATCAATGTACCTATAGGATCACAACTTACCACACAGTTGCTAAAAAATGTTTCAATGCTGACGTCATTATCAAATGGTCTCTCGTCCAGTACAACTTCCACTTTCCTGTCTAACTGTAAAAATTTGACAGTTTGTTTTGGTATATCTTGTGGTCGAGAATACCACCTGACTACTGCTCTGTATGGGTCTTCATCATCAGCTGAAACAATAAATACTCAACATGATACATTCAACTTTAGACTGTACAGTTACTTGCAAATCAAGACTATGACTACATATTAACCCTTTTGCACCAATACTAAATGTACATTGTGATGTACAGCAGACTGCAATTTGAATGAGAGCTGCATAAGGAAACCACTCAAAGGCCAGCATTTATACCTGATATTCAGCATTTTCAGGATTGCGCTGCCTGCAGCTTATACCTGACGTTAGGTACCAAAAGATTAAAATCGTATGTCTACATTGCTAAGGTCTGTCATTATTGGTTCACTTAAGTTCATTAATACTTCATATTTCTATAAACATGATGCTCAAACTTTCAATACAAATATAGGTGCCACCAAGGTTTCTCCAAAACCAGAGATTCTTCCTTTGAGGCACATGCATGCATAATTTGGATTGAAACATACAGTATAACACAAATGCACAGTGCACATTTTTCAGTAACTGATAAATGGGTAGGTAGATAAAAAATTCTTGCTTTTATAGGATCCAAAATTAATTAGTGTCACAAAAGTCACATGTGCTTAAATTGCTTATTACAAAACCAGGACTTCCAGTATTTCCTAATATACATTACCTGATTTGAATTCTCACTGCTATACGCATACACAAAAGTATATCACTATTAAGTTCTATGTGGAAAAAGTGTGTCACAGTAATATTCATTTAAGAACCCAGAAAAAAAGAACTGTAAAAAATACATGCCATAATGCCGACTAGTAGAGCAAAATTGTAAGGAGTATGCACGTTGCATGAAGTGGAAATATAATTATCGCCAACAAAATTGTACGGAATATAATATTTCCACCCCTGTACAAGTACAAAGGGGCACATGGTGACACGGTTGGTTGAGGCACTGCACTACAAGCCAGAAGGTCCCAGATTTGATTTCCGATGATGTCACTGGAATTTTTCATTGATATACGAGGTGTGGCAAAAAAGAAACCGGATTCATGTTCTAACCCTTTATTCGAAAAAAATCAGACAATCGAAATGTTATCCCCTTCAATGTAGTCCCCTCCCCGATCCCTAAACTGCCCCATGCGAATTTTCCACTGTTGGAAGCAGTGCTGCAGGTCATCTTGTGTTAAGCTGTTCAAGTGTTGCATCGTTTTGCTTTCACTGCATCCACGGACTCGAACCTGGTTCCTTTGAGCGCAGACTTGATTTTCGAGAAGAGAAAAAAGTCGCACGGTGCTAGGTCCGGAGAGTATGGTGAATGTTCCATCACTGGAATGTTGTTTTTCGCCAAATACCTCTTCACAGATAGCGCGCTGTGTGCTGGCGCATTGTCGTAATGAAGAATCCATGAGGCATTCTTCCACATGTCTGGTCTCCTTCGTCGCACACGTTCACGGAGGGTCGTCAAAACATTTTGATAATAAACCTGATTGACAGTCTGACCTTCAGGCACCCAATCAATGTAGATAACCCTCTGGATATCAAAAAAAAACAATCATCATTGCTTTGAATTTGGACTTGCTCATGCACGCTTTCTTCTTCCTTGGAGATTGGGGGCTCTTCCAATGCATGGATTGTCTCTTAGTCTCCGGATCATATTGAAAAATCCAAGTTTCGTCACACGTAATTACATTTAGGAAGAAATCAGGATCATTTTCAATGTTTTCAAGAGTGTCAGCACAGCAATTCACTCGATGTTCCTTTTGCTCAGGGG
>Ga0123353_10017678_pt1 | contig 10500 bp, 8 predicted proteins | sample TergutLab28metaG_3_FD_92763 | JGI IMG/M metagenome (GOLD analysis project Ga0123353, IMG submission 92763) | Labiotermes labralis P3 segment gut microbial communities from Petit-Saut dam, French Guiana - Lab288 P3 | ecosystem: Host-associated > Arthropoda: Insects > Digestive system > Gut ... | reverse complement strand
TCCGGGAGGTGGGATGTGGGTATGTGGACTGGATTGGGTTGGCCCAGGATAGGGACAGGTGGCGGACGCTTGTGAGTGCGGTAATGAACCTCCGAGTTCCGTAAAAGTGGGGAATTTCTTGACTAGCTGCAAACCAGTTAGCTTCTCAAGAAGGACTCTGCACCATGGAGTAAGTAAGTATCATTCGGATTTTCTCTCAAAGACTTCTCACTACAATTCAAGCTGCACACAAGGTAACCAAGTAATACTGAATTCTACAGTCTGCTAATTTTCTTTGTTTATGTGAAACCAGTAATGGCATATCATAAACTCTTAAGTTATTCACTATTAATTCAACCAGCAAAGTATGTAACAACAACCCTTCATTCATCATCACTGCTCCAACTTGAGCAGAAAAAAAAATCCCTCAAGCACGTAGTTTAGGGGAAGATTACAGTAATTGATTACAATGATTAAAACATCCACAATGGTAAACAATATCTCAGTACAGAACCAACATTTTTGTTATTGGGACCATAATCAGCTTTACAATTTTGTCTAATGGCATTATGCAGTACAAAATGTTATGTTGATTCTTGTTTTACATTTTGCTATACTATATGGTGTATGTAATTTAAAATTAGGGTCATAGGGATTATATACCAGAAGCATTGTTTTACACCTTCAATTGGAAACATGTGGCGAAGTCTGGCATCTTAGTAACAGCATGAACAAACTCCCTTGATGAAATATCACCTGACTTACCCAGGTCCACTTCTTTCAGAATCTGAAACAAAATTAGACATAGATTCAGTGTTTGTTTATTTTGCATATTTATCTTAACTGTCTTTTGCAAATAGTGGTGAATCCAAAATATGAAAGACCAACAACAGTAGGTAAATAAATACTGAAAGAGATAAAGTAAGATTGCACAACTATTTCTGTCGCTTATCAGGAATTGGGTTACACTATACATAGAATTCAGGAAAATGAAATCATACTTATACTTCTCCTACTGTTACCTCATGAAACGACCAACCCAACACATTCATCCACCTGTAGTTTGAAACAATGTAAGCCAACTAATAAAAAACTTTGTAGTTTGTAACTCGGCATACATTCACAGAATTTCTGCTTTGTAGTAAAACAATGAAAAAAAGCCTACAACTGAAAGCAAATAGTGACAATATGACTAGCAACAGTACATCAGAAAAACTCATATGTGTCTCTCAAAACATGGTGAAAAGAGTTAATGTGTGTAATCAAACAAAGGATGTTATAATTCCAGCATGATTTACATTTTACTTTCAGTGAGATAAAAAATACAATGCTTCTCATTTCAGTGCTGTTTTAAGAATATCATTTTTCATAACTTCTGTACTTACTAAATTCTAGTCTTGAATAACCTTTGTGACATAAATGTCCCTATCTTGTTAAAGGGGACAACCCACAAGACATCACTTTTACATCACAAGCAAAAAACAGATTTCCAAGAAACCTTCCTCTGTGTTGCAAATTAACTATCTGAGCTATCAAAATCCTATTACCATTATCACTATTTTAACAGCTCAAATACTACAATTGCAATAAAGAGGGAAGTTTCTTGAAAATCTGTTGTTTGCTTCTGCTGTAAAATAAATGTTTTGTGGGTTGTTCTTCTTACAAAACATGGGTGAATAATGGAATGACATTTTAGAACAGAACATGAGATACAGTGATTTCAACAACTTTCCAACAGCAAGTCTCTACTTGAAAGAGATGCATCACAAATACATACACTTTGATTACTTGATGCCTAATTTAATTAATAAAAGCAATCTTATAATATAAATTGTAACTGAAAAGGATTTCAGTAGTGTGTATAGTGTAACCAGTGTACTTAAATTAGTATGGGAGGGTGGGGTGGATTATAAGAGACTGTTTGTGTGTGTGTGTGTGTGTGTGCATGCACACACATGTACACACACAAATACATGCAGCCAAATGTCAAAGAATGAAACATCATGCCACAACATGTTGTGATTATTGAACATTGCTATATTATGTGCATATTAGGCTCAAACTGGTAATAGTTCCAATTAAGGAATTAACACCATAGTAGATAATATCAACTATACAAGATGTGGATCATTCAGGTTTTCAGGGTTGTTATGCAGAGCACAGGGTATCAGTTCACAGTGTTTCAAATGAACACACCACCTTCATCTTCAAGACTCCTCAACCCTTGAAGAACATGTGGTTTAGGCCTATCATGAGATTGGGTTCAGGATAGAAGGAGGGCATTAAATGATCCTTCACACTGTGACCATCTTAAGTACATTCAGCATTGACATATGCACAAAAGACCATATACCCTCCTATAAGAAAATACATAGAAACACTTCATACTTACAACTTCAATTATTTTTTGTTTTTCTTCGTACTGGAGTTTCGATTCTGTCAATCTGTCAATAACTTTCATGAGATCTTCTTTATCAATATAGTTATCATTATTGAAATCTGTAAAAAATATTGTTAAGAAAATGTAAATATTTAGAATGTCAAATCCTAACAATTTTTAATATTATATCACATACCATGGTCATACATTGCAATCTTTCTTAATGTTTCCAATCCCCACATTACAGCCATACGAAGTATACAGCATTCAGACAAATTGGTTTCTACTATGCTAAAAGCACAGATTATCTAGTGTTTGGAGGTCTAACATTCTTACAACTTACCAAAGACCTTGAATGCCCATTTTGCTTTTACTTTATCAGGGCACTGTGGAGACAGCGCAGAACACATATCCAACAGGTTTTCGAAGGTGAAATAAAAGGCCCCATTTTCATCCAGTCTTGAAAAGAAGACATCATATAAACGTTCTTTGAAGGGATTAACCTAGTTTAAAAAAGTGGTATTATGTATTGACGTGTTAGAAAGAAATATAATTCCACAAAATCACTTATATATTTGTGTATATGTAGTCTTCACATTATAAATACTGAATTTGGGCTGTGCCATGGCTCAAGTGGTTAGTCACCAGCCTCTCACTTTGGAGGCCTGGGTTCAATCACAGACCAGTCCATGTGGGATTTATGGTGGAAAATGTTGCATGGGGACAGACTCTTCTCCAAGTATGCTAATTTTCTTGCATCAATAACATTCCACCATTGCTGCACACCTTTCATTCAACCATCTCCAAAACAATATTATCTTTGAAACTGACAGTAAACAGAACAATTAGTCCTTTAATGCTGAAGTATTCCACATTTTCTTCTAGCACAGTGTGTTTATATCTGTTTAGATCCCGCAAAGCACACTATAAGATTAATATTACAGGATATAAATTAAGAGTATTTTACACAGATATTGTAATACAACTGGATTTTCTTTCCCAAAGGCCCTTACAATTTTTTTGGAATTACACTTTTTATCAGAGTTGTCTATCTTAGATGTCTACTAATTACATATTAGCTATGATACTATTTCAGTGACTTTTTTAAAATTCCTTTGACTGTATTTATATATATATATTTTATTTATTTATTTATTTATTTATTTTTACTGTATTCAACCATACAAATCATGTTAAAAGGACTGACCCATAAATGAATGCTTCAACTACAAATTCATATTTCTCAGCAAATATGAACTGGGAAGCACAGTGAAATCTCTTGTTGCATTTCACAATTCTTTAAAAAATCTCATTTGGAGTTTAAGAAACTCCAAATGAGATGACAGACTATGGCATAATTAGCTATACTTGGTAGTATCTTAACAGTTTTACCACGTAGGTAAAAAAAATTCTGTAGCTCCATATAAACCATCATGCAACCTCTTCCAACGAACCAGGCTGTCATATATGTCTAAGGCCACAAGATAACTGAAGTACATGCTTATCACATTCATCCCATGCATGTAGTCCAACAAAAGGATACAGAGACAACTGTTAAGAAATGTCACCAATTTGTCAGTTTAATATGTACCAAAATATGTGTACTGGATGAGACTTCAGATGAGACACTGTTACATGAAGAATCAAAACAAATATAGACAGCAGAAAATATACACAAACAGCGCCTCTATTGAGAGAATGGTATGAAATGTGGGGGCACACACAATTAATTCAGAACGGTGCAAGGGTTTTGTTTAAAAAAGGGGGGGTGAAAAAATACTAATTCTAGCAAATGCAGACACTAACTAAACCGAGTGACACTATGTCTCTGTTGATCAGTTCTCTGTTTCATATGTGTGTTGAACATTATGATCACCAAATATTGTACAAGTACACAGGAGTTTCCTTGAGAATGAAACTGTGGTAACAAGCCACATTTTATAAAACTTAAAAACATGACAGCATTTCCAGCACTGATCAATGACATGACTAAAAGAATACAGACATGTCAAGCATATTTTGTAATATATACACAAATACCAACATGTTTGTCCATACATATTTGTAGGTTTAAATTGCTTTCAATGGATTACACCTTAATTTGGAAACTATTAAGAAGACAGAAACATTCATTTCACCTAGCACTACACAGGCCACCAATCCCCAGCGATAAGTATGGTTTCCAGTTGTTTCTTTCAATATGTAGAAATTTTGTGCAATATATTTTGCACAGGTAGAAAGATTACCGTCAGTTGAGGCAGGAACTTTTCAAGACGGGTCACAGGTAGACTGCAAGTAGAGTTTCTTCTTACTTGGTCAGGATCCATGGAATAAAAGTGCTTCCAGATGCTGTTTGAAGTAAAAAGTAAGATAATCACTTTCTATGAACATTTGTTTCTCTGCCAAGACTTACTGCAGTGATGACACCAATACTGAAGTCAATATTATATTAATCACAGTTGTGACCTGTACGCACAGTTATATGCATGATATTGCACCTCATGCTTTCTACCCTTACACAGAAATGGGTCCATAATGCTACATTTGGAACATTCCAGAATATGCTAAGTGTATGACTTTTTAATGTTTCTTGGAGCCACTACAAATAACACTCTCACAGGATTCAGTAAAGGTAATGTTGTCCCTGTGGACAGTCATATTGTGGAGTTGGGGTATAGCTTCGCTCATTCATAATCTTGGCATTAGATGGAGGTAAATGGTTAGCCTCATGCTCTGAACACTTTATTCTAGGGGAAGAGACCCTGGTACCCCCTGAAGAGGAGGATGGGTGGACCCCAGAAGTTGTCTGAATGCTCTGCAGAAGAGAAAAACCCCTTGCTCCTGCCACACAGAAATTGGTAGAACATGAAAATATTAAACAGTCAATGGCTCAGTTTATCCATCAAAATGCCATATATAACTTACTACTGTATCTCAGCCTTCTTGAGATATGTGAGTTCGGTGTATTCCTCCAGCTTGTTCTCATCAGTAATACGTGATGCACTGCTGCCCATTATTACACAGATAATGACTGATGTTATTACTGCAACAGTTTGTATCAAGTACAAAAATTACTAAACCACTACAATATTAGTAGCAGTACAGAGGGAAAGATGTCCTTCCAGTCATATATGGGTCAGGATATAGGAAATTCCACAAATTTTTTAACCATAACATTATATAAATGTGAGTGGTCAGTTTCATTCTTTGACAAATTTACCTCAAGGAAAAGTCTCTATTTCTGACTGAATAACAAAATGGGAAGATCCTTGAGCCACTGAATACACCGTGGTGAAAAGAAGTCTCTATCAACACTAAAAATGAAACTATGGTCATCTGGCCTACATCCAGCAACTTTCATTTTTTAACTACCCTGGTTGTTCCAAAATGACAATGAACACAAACCCAGAAACAAAGATAATACTGATGACAACCATAACAGCAGCAGCAGCAGATTAATTCATACAGCACAATTACAGGGTAAAGTAAAGTAAAGTGCACCCTAGTACAGGCACTGAGGCTCTGTACAGGCCATACAGCCCATAGGGGGAGTAGAGGTACGGCTCTACTCTTTCTTGACCATGGCACTAGAAAGGGGTTAGGGGTCAGTGTTTCGCTCCGGCCGCAATTTACCCCCAGGAAAGACCCGGTACCCATTGTACATGAGGCTGGGTGGTCCCCAGGGCCGGTCTGGACAGGTGCAGAAAATCTCGCCCCCACCAGCTCATAGATTTTAACACTGGGCAGCAAGTAGCTGTAATAACTAACAATAACTGACAAATGTCTTTTGAAAACAACATAGTGAAAGATAACTATATCCTGCAACAAGTCTGGTATCACCATCTGATACAAAAAGGGGAAATATCTGCTCAAAGATGAAGTTGATCCATCCCACAGAAGAGGAACTTGGTCAATAAGCCAAGAAGACTTTGAAATTCAAGGATAATAGTAGAGAACTACATTCATAATAAACATACAAGCAAAAGTAATACCAATAATTATTACAGCACCCAGAAGAAAGCAAATCAAATGCAGAATGCCTGGATGACATCTCTTTCAAATATTACATAAAGACACTGCAAAAAATGATACATGAAGAATGCCATTAGGATAAATATCCTAAAGCAAATCTCAACACATCTCATCAGACACTACAATGCAGGGTGGTACTTAGTAATTCCACACAATACTATGGACATGTTCATGTCTCATTACCACAATATAGGACAAAATAATAATCTCATGGTGGTTCATAAATCCTTTCAATATGTGTCAAAATAGACACACACACATATTTGGTGACACTATAAAATCAAAATTTCATTCATAACGAAATTAAGGGCAGAACAAATATGTTGAATGCTTGATACCACTCAGTTCAGAATCACTTACCTTCCCATTGCCTATCTAACGACAAAAAAGGAAACTATACAATATAATTTTACCCCTTATTTGTATAGTTGTGACACAGCATCTTACTCTACAGGAAAAACATGAGTTGAAGTGGTCTGAAAACAGAGTGAAAATGGAAATATTCCAACCAGTGAGAGAATCAGAGAGAATTGGAAAAAACTGATTATTAGTGGCTTCATGATTTATACTTTTCACAAAATATTATTAGGATTATAAAACCAAGGAGTATCAGATGTATAAGACATGTAGCACAAACGGAAGAACTGCACACACAGTTTTAGTTGGGAAACCTGGAGGTCACATACATGTGAGATATTGAAGTAGACGGAGGGAAATAAAAGTGTACTTAGATAAATGAGATGTAGACTTATGGCCTGAATTTGCATGATGTTCATGTTGGCGTAATACACATGCACATACAACCTCAAACTACATATGCATGGACATAGTAAAGGACAAAGATTTGTTTTTTGTAAAATTAAGTGTTGAGGACACATTTTAAAAGTAATGCAAGTTGCATGAACACTTCTGAGAAGACATCTGAGACACTATAATTTGGAATGTGGTAAGCATTTCTAAGGTAAGAAATCTTAACACTACTGCTCTCTTACCTTCAAACATCAATCTGAATGCACTAGGTAACAAAGATTTTAAATAGTCACACCATTTTCTATGAGGTGAGACTGGGTAGTCTAGTATCTCTAGCTCTTCTAACTTGAAGATGGATGCTTGAGTTCCATTGGAATATCAATAAAGTTCTGCTGAATTACACAGTGCCATATCCTACAAGACAGCATTCTCATAGTTACAGCTGTGGAAGCCTCAAACCTCATGTGTTAGCCCCTAAATTACATGTCAAATCATACTGTGCCCAGTACAAACCTACCACTTTTACAGAAAGCAAAGAATAAAAAATCTAAACTTAAAAATCAACTGAAAAGTTTCAAGATTGTTTCAACTATCTTGTTTTTGGCTACATAACTTACCGCAGACAGATGGTAACAACTGTTATAATCCTGTAGTCTAGTTAATGCCAACTGAAGTACTGACAGAATGTTATCATTTCCAACAACAAAATTAAAATGCTGATAACACAGATAAATTCCAACTGTCAATACAAGATAAGGATATATAAGTTAAGTAGTCTGATTATCTTTAATGTACAGGTTTATAACTGCACACATTGCAGGGGAAAAGATCTTCAAATGCATACCATTGGAAATATGTATGTCTCTGTGAATTTTTAATGTTGAAATTGATGTGTATATATGTGTGGAATGTTTAAATATGTATTAATTTTATGTACAGAAGTGAAGATGTACTACAGAAAGCAGAACAATAGTTGTATATAATTTGGCAAGTAGCAGTCCAATAATTCTGACCTTAACAAAATTAATCTAAAGTGAGAAAACAATGTACACTAACCATTTTTAAAGAATGTGATTATACATCATCAAGAGAAGAAAAGAAGTACTAACCAAAACATAAAGCAGCACTAACCAGAGCACAAAGATTAGTAAAAGAATACATCAGGTCTCACATACAAAACTACAATCTTTCTCAGTGACTTAACAGTAGAAAGATAATCTTGCAAAAGTTGTCTATCCAACTCTGGCTAGAGAACTTGGAAGTTATAACACCATTAACTGCAAAGCTACAATCTTGAGCTAAAAACATGACAGGTGTTTTAATTTAAACTACTCCAGAGCCCAACATGAGGTAGTTAGCAATGACAGACATCAGCATACTCTGTGCTAATATTGGTATATGGCAGAACATTCAAGAAACTGCCATTGCAGTACAAGATATTCTGCTCTCTTCCCTGCCTTCCCATAATTTCACAGAGAAAATTCACAGTGTGGCAAAACAGTGGGTAATGTCAGGTCAGTAACACTTCTATAAATACTGCCTAGAGCTAGTGTCACCCACTAGACAAACAGGAAATAACCCACAGTCCTAAAATCTGAAGTAACCACAAAATATGGGAAATTTTTGATAAAATTACTTGCAATAAGCAAAAATATGAAAATTCAGTTGGTAAGGGAAAAACTGCTAGGACTTATGACAGTTACATTTCAGAAACTGTTACTGAGGAAGAGAATTGTTATTAAAATGAATAGGTTTTGCTCTCACAAACAAACAACACTGCAGGGTGGAGCTGGAGGTTAGGTTGGGAAGGGGAAAGTACTATTAATAACATGTGTAACAATAATTTTATTTCACTACAGGTTATCTGTTTTATGACATGACCACTGTATCACCATGCAACTGCAGCTATATTACATATTAGATACAGATGGAAGTATCTCTTGCTCACTGTGCTTGACAATGACTGGCGCTTCGTCTTGTCTATGTATGACATGGGCAGGGCAAGTGGTATGTATGGGGGAAAAGAAAAATGCATGCTGGGTTTCAGCAGGAAAACCTCAACAAAAGGAAGTCCTAGGCATAGATAGGAGGATCTGGCTGGGAGAATGTGAAGTGGATTAATCTGGTTCAGGACAGGAACAACTGGCAGGCTCTGGTGAACACTGTACTGAATCTTCGCATTCAATAAATTACAGAGACTTTCTTAAATAGCTGAGGGTTCTGCTTCATGTAGTTAGTTAATTAATTCATAGTTCTGTATGGGTGTGAATCTTGGTCTCTCACATTAAGGTTGTGGGTGGTAGACAATAGAATGTGAGGAAAATATTTGGGTCTATGAGCCAAGAAGAAACAGGAAGCTGGGCAAAACTGCACATTGATGAGTTTCATGATTTGTACTCTGTACCAAGTATTACTTGGGTACACAAATCAAGGAGGGTGATGAGGGTCAGGCATGTGGAATGTATGGTGGGGTGAAGGGAAGAAAAATGCATGCTGCATTTTGGTGGTAAAATCTCAACCCACCTATGCCTTTACCTTTACCCAAGGACAATAATGCAGTTACTGCTGTAAAATGGAAAAGTTACTTAAGATTTCACATATGTCTCATCTCCGTATTTTACAAAAACAAACACTATGAAGCATATATTTCACCAAAATTTCAGCATACATTTCAGGTCCCTACAATGAATGATGTCACTCCCACCTCAGAAGTACAAATGGACACCAAAATGGTACTGTTAATAAGAAACTACACTCATGACAGTGGAGTAGCCTCCAATGGTATAACTCAGAAATCACAAAAGGGGTAAAATGTTTGTAGGTGGAATACATGCACTCATATTTCTAATAATACAAAATTAACTTTCCTTATAAAATATGAAAACTCAAATAAGCTACAGATAATTACTATTTGCTGCTTGCAAATTTAATCTGCATTTCTTTCAAGTAAACAAACTGTCATGTTTCAATTCATTTCTCAAGTACACACAAATGAACATACTGCCCACAGCAAGCAGCTAAAACATGTTTGTCTCTTGTGTGGCTAGGGAGACAAGAATATGTTCACACAAACACATTTTAAAAATGCAAGCACCAGCACACATAAATGATGTAAGTACACTAATATTCTGTGACGAAACTACATATCTGGATGGGTGGATATACTTGGGTTCAATGTATATTCTGCACCAGGAAATGTTGCATAACAAGGGCAAATGTGACAAGTTGGGGAAATATATATGACGAAGATTTGTAATTGTTGTGAACCCGGGGTTAGGGAGCTTGACTTCCACCTGACTATGCCTGGGTAGACATGAGTGGGTTGAGGCACTAAGTCCTCTGTGTCTAGAATTAAATCT
>Ga0123353_10017677_pt1 | contig 10500 bp, 3 predicted proteins | sample TergutLab28metaG_3_FD_92763 | JGI IMG/M metagenome (GOLD analysis project Ga0123353, IMG submission 92763) | Labiotermes labralis P3 segment gut microbial communities from Petit-Saut dam, French Guiana - Lab288 P3 | ecosystem: Host-associated > Arthropoda: Insects > Digestive system > Gut ... | reverse complement strand
ACGCAGGCACGATTAACACTGCATTCCACTCTCAAGGTCATCAACGCTGTCGCGCGACGCATCAGCTGTGCAGGTTGCAGTATTTGGAACCGCAAGAAGCCCCCACTTTTCTCAGGCCATTATTTCCATAACCGTTCAACTTTGGATATAAGTTTTTTGGGTTATATCGGTATACCTTAACATAAGGAACACTCTCCCAAAGTCTGGCACATTCCTTCTGTATAAACTGACTACATCAGTAAATTAATTACCAAGAATGACTCTTTTTATGGACATCTGTGTGTTAGTCAAATTGATTACCATATAAACATTTGGCTAATTAGTGGCAATGATTTGCATATGTTTTGAACTCTGAAAGGAAGTGACAGAATGGAGAAATCAAATTCTTTGATGCATGAGCACCTTGATCTGTAACACCATATTTGCGCTGTGTAACCATATATTTTTCATGTTAATTTTCAGTTCAAAATTATGGCATGTTAATATACTGGTAGTTTTCAGCACACGTGTATTCACATGACTGGTCTTCTTGTCACCTGCAGTTTATAGTGCTAGGTTATACCAAATGGGGGACCATTAGCTGTAAATGCAGGAGTGATAGAAGGCTAACTGCCACTTCCCACTCAGGCAATGCACTACTGGACTGCCCATAGTTAATCTGTTGCCCTGGTTAAAGATTCACATGTTTTTTATACTTATGTAACACACCACCAAATGCACATTGACACTATATATTTTATCATATACAGTATTACTATTCACCGACATGTTTTGGACACTTCTGCGACCATCAACAGGGTGTTTCACAAGAATACAAACAATATATTGTTTGTATTCTTGTATTTTATCAGCTTGCATTTGTTGGTTCGTTACAGAGATATAAAATTGTCTTTAACGCATTATATGGAACATATAAATTCTCATGTGTATTTCACAGAGTTACAATGAATTGTATGGTCATTTGTGGCAAACATTTGTGTTTTCATGTTTCTTGGTAAGCATGTGTAAGTAAATACAACAAGAGAAAGGGAATACTGGAAAACCATGCAAAGGATAAAATGGGCAGCGAAGATTGTAATTTGGACGGCTCTGATCCTTGCAGCTGGTGATGACTGACGAGGTGTAATGTGTTGGTCCTGGGGCAATGACATCTATTGTACTGGTTTTGTTGTGATTCATGCGATAGCATTTGTCAGCCAATTTTTTGTTTATTCCACTGAAAAGGACACACAGTAGATATGCATATGCTTCCACTTTGTTGTGTTTCTGTCTTTACATAAGTGTAATTGGTCTATACCTCTAGAAAGGAGAATTTATTGTATTTATTGAATTTCATTGAATTGTAGTTGTTTTCGTTCTCTGTTTGTCCGACCCTCTTGCTCGCAGACGAGACCGGCAACCGATGGAAAGGATTCAAAGCACCAGCAGCATCAGGGGCCTCCACGGATCGCTCGCGATTCCGCCCAGCACCTTACGCCCGCCCGGCCAAGTAATGGGTCAGCCACGACACCACCTGCACCAATAGCAGCAACAGTGGCAGCATCTGCTGCTGTATAACCCTCAGTGACAACAGCAAGAGGGCGGGGGCAGACGTGCACCACCCCCACCCTGCACCGCTCTGCTCTTGTGTGTTTGAGAAGTTCTACGTTGATGCAAGATGTGAGTGAAGCTGCCAAAAATTTCAGTTACATGCAACCAAGAAAAAATGAATTGTGTGATTATGAAGATTATAAAGAACCAAAAAATGGTGTGGAAGTGTGTCAGTGTCAGTGTCTACATGGCATGGGGAATCTCCCTCTTCATGCTTAATCTCCATTTTTGTGAATATATTCATTTACAAGTTTTTTTTTTTCAGTTTCCCTTTAATCCGTCCTGTCACATCGTAACATTTGATAAATCCTGTACCCTTAAAACAAAGTTGTCAACTTAATTATTCCATTATATCATTGTCTTTGTTTAATAGTTTTGTAACCATGACATGATTTGTTGGTAACAAGTCACATAATTTTACCCTTCTCCCTATGTAATAATCACAGGACCAACCAATTATAACCAAAAAAAAAAAAGACAATCACATCAGAAGGGTGACTGTTTAAGAATGTCCACAAGGACTAAAGTTAGAAACTCAAAATTAGATCTGAAGAGAGTAAAGTCTTGGTTGGAGACATTCCAAGCAGCACAGAGAAACCTAGAACCTTATACACATGAGTTGCAGAAGGCAGTTTCTGTTTAATTTGTTGGTGCCATTATATTTCCGCCAATAAAGTGTAAGTTTACTTTGAAATTTTTAAGTTCCATGATGTTGATGACAGGATTGACATTTATTACTAAAAAAATTTGTTCCCTCATATTAAGGTGGAACACCTGCATGATGACAAAAAGTTTATTGTTAAGTGGCTACATTATTTGATTTTATCAGATAAATAATTTAACTTACATATGTGTGTTTACACATATACGTATAGCTTATGTTGCTTCGTTGTCGACATCCTTTATGTGATAAGTATCCATATATGTAAAAGGTGAAATTCATGGAGACTAAACAGTAATTTGTTGTGCGACATTGTAGTGTTTGCTGATAAGTTAAATATATTTCTTCTGGTAAGAGTGCTGGAATCTGGCTGTTCCACCTTAAATGAGCCACTCCAGTTCCTTATGTGACCAGCCACAATGTTTTTCTCATAGATGTTTGCTAAATAACGACTGCTGTTTATTGTAGATGTTTCAGAAAGTGGCTCAGCGTTTCTTATTCATTTCCCAGTTTAAGGGCTTATTTACTTAGGGACAGAAAATTAATAATATATGGTTTTTTAAGAAAACCACCAACCCTCTTTTTTTTTATTTTTTTTATTTTTCCTCCTCCTTATGCTAATAATTAAAAGCAAAATGAAAGCAAGTTCAAGAATCTGCATGAAACTTAAACTACTGGGACAGTAGTTTATAGCTTAAATGTTCTTGGCAGCACCAAGTGAATATTTTCATGAATGTAAAAACCGAATCCCAACCAAACAAATAAATAATTGTCTGTCTCCATGAAACTGGGTCTAGATATTTATATGTCTTTTAAAAAACTATAAAACAATATTATAATTAATAATAATAATGATAATAATAATTGCTAGTAGAGTAGAATGCATTGTAACAATATCCTTAATTTGTTTCGTAGATTTTAATTTTTCATAAGAGTATCTTGTAAGTTCTTTGATTACATTTGTGAAACCTTCACCCCAAATAAAGTTGTTGTCTGTAGAAATGATGTGAAATAATTTTTTAATAATTTAATGTGATTGGAACCTATTTTAGACGTCGCCAGGTCACTTAATGTAAATCACAGCCATTTAAAACAAACTAAAACAAAACTTGTGGCCCAAGAGTCTTGGAACCGAAAATGTGCCAGGTAAATCAGCAGCTCAGTTTTCTAAACAAAGTAGTTTCAAATTATAGTTTTTGTTTTATATGCTAATTATAAATTCCTTTGCCCCTTAACTTCTCTCCTTTAACAAAACCAAAATTAAAACCCCGACACATCTAAAATGACTAAAGAAACTCAGCCCATGTATTAATTAAATGAAAAAAAAAAACATCCTTACTGGATGTAAACATCATTTAAATAACATACACTTCCTGCATCTTTACTCTGAAATTAAACTGTGCATTACAGTGCTAAATGAATTTATAGTTAGCATAGTAGCATGTTAAGTTATGTGCATACATTAATTAAATCAATTTGAATTTAATAAGACAACATGGTTAAGTGTTTTCCTGTAACACTAATATAGTTTATCTTATTGCAGCTTGGCGGTGACACTGCAGACTGTGAGAGCGTGAAGACACTACCAGGACATCCTGGCAGCTTGCTACATGTATATTTATGTAGTTAGTTAATCAGTTGTGTAGAGATTGCTGTGTCTAATTCTTTTGTACATTTAGCCTCTTTACAGCCTTATTCCATTCCGGTTTCCATTTAATGTTACTGTATTACTTTTTAAATAAAGACTTTTTATATAATTATGCGAGAGACTGCCTTCCAGAGGTACTGTTCAGTGCCCTATCCAGACACCAGAATGATACTGCAGTTAATAATGTGCATGCTCTTTCACATTCTGTGGCTGTCTTTTCAGACTTGTTTTAAAAATTTACACAAATCTTATCATTTTTTTATTTGTTTTGTAATATATTTGCATTACTATACTTGCCTCGTTACAGCACTCTTTTCTAGAATTACATGTAGATTGTAATCTTAAAACAATTTATTTCCTTCCCTCATGAAGTGTGAGTAGTGTATGTTTGTAAAAAATACAACAGAACTTTACAGACTGTGATAAATGAGTTCAGAACCCTTTTTATGTATATTTGTATAGCTATTGGGTCTTACACATACAGACGTCTGCTGCTATACCCATCATGTATTTGTGTTTTTCGTTTCTTAATGTTTTTACGCAAAACAAATTAATGAAAGTAATATTTGTGTGCTGTGGGAGAGAAATGCTTACTGGGGTCTGGTGGGGAAAATGTAACCATACATGGAAGATAATATTAAAATGGACATGAAATAAATATGATGGGAGTGTGTAGACAGGCTTAATATGGCTCAGTATAGGGAACAGTAGATAGTGCGTATGAAAACGGTAGTGTATGTTTTGGGATCAATAAAATTTAGTTAATTTCTTAGCAGAAGAACACAGTTTCTCGAAAATGACACTGCTCAACCGAGTTAGGTAAGTTTTAGCATGTCCTGAAGAGTGCTTTGATTTGACATTACTCGTTTAGTTTCCCTTATGTTTTTGCCGTTTTTTGTTACGTTATGTAATATTTTAATGATGTGAGGCATAATTCAAAGTTTTGTTGTTGCATACATTTTCTTGTTACTTGTCTTTATGCTGCTCTTTCAGTTTATGGTAGCTTCTCAGCTCCTGGATGATCTGCTTGTTTTTGGAGGGCAAATATGCATTTCCCAGTGTTTAGGATCATCCGTCAGAATTCGAATTTTGGAACAGTTTATTTACATGCACTGTGAAATATCTGAATTACAATTAGTACATACACGCAGATTTCACGCAGCTTGAAAGGGACTGTGATGCTGCAGAATTTGCAATTAGAATTAAACGTAAACAAGTTCCTGTTTGCTTAGTGTGGCTGCCCCACTTTTACCCACACACACAACACATACACATATGATATGACAGAAAATATTTGGCACTGTAGTCCTTTTTAACCCTTATCCTGCTAATGTGGAGAATATGGTGAGCCGGCTCACCATATTCTCCACATTAGCAGGATAAGGGTTAAAAAGGACTACAGTGCCAAATATTTTCTGTCATATCATATGTGTATGTGTTGTGTGTGTGGGTAAAAGTGGGGCAGCCACACTAAGCAAACAGGAACTTGTTTACGTTTAATTCTAATTGCAAATTCTGCAGCATCACAGTCCCTTTCAAGCTGCGTGAAATCTGCGTGTATGTACTAATTGTAATTCAGATATTTCACAGTGCATGTAAATAAACTGTTCCAAAATTCGAATTCTGACGGATGATCCTAAACACTGGGAAATGCATATTTGCCCTCCAAAAACAAGCAGATCATCCAGGAGCTGAGAAGCTACCATAAACTGAAAGAGCAGCATAAAGACAAGTAACAAGAAAATGTATGCAACAACAAAACTTTGAATTATGCCTCACATCATTAAAATATTACATAACGTAACAAAAAACGGCAAAAACATAAGGGAAACTAAACGAGTAATGTCAAATCAAAGCACTCTTCAGGACATGCTAAAACTTACCTAACTCGGTTGAGCAGTGTCATTTTCGAGAAACTGTGTTCTTCTGCTAAGAAATTAACTAAATTTTATTGATCCCAAAACATACACTACCGTTTTCATACGCACTATCTACTGTTCCCTATACTGAGCCATATTAAGCCTGTCTACACACTCCCATCATATTTATTTCATGTCCATTTTAATATTATCTTCCATGTATGGTTACATTTTCCCCACCAGACCCCAGTAAGCATTTCTCTCCCACAGCACACAAATATTACTTTCATTAATTTGTTTTGCGTAAAAACATTAAGAAACGAAAAACACAAATACATGATGGGTATAGCAGCAGACGTCTGTATGTGTAAGACCCAATAGCTATACAAATATACATAAAAAGGGTTCTGAACTCATTTATCACAGTCTGTAAAGTTCTGTTGTATTTTTTACAAACATACACTACTCACACTTCATGAGGGAAGGAAATAAATTGTTTTAAGATTACAATCTACATGTAATTCTAGAAAAGAGTGCTGTAACGAGGCAAGTATAGTAATGCAAATATATTACAAAACAAATAAAAAAATGATAAGATTTGTGTAAATTTTTAAAACAAGTCTGAAAAGACAGCCACAGAATGTGAAAGAGCATGCACATTATTAACTGCAGTATCATTCTGGTGTCTGGATAGGGCACTGAACAGTACCTCTGGAAGGCAGTCTCTCGCATAATTATATAAAAAGTCTTTATTTAAAAAGTAATACAGTAACATTAAATGGAAACCGGAATGGAATAAGGCTGTAAAGAGGCTAAATGTACAAAAGAATTAGACACAGCAATCTCTACACAACTGATTAACTAACTACATAAATATACATGTAGCAAGCTGCCAGGATGTCCTGGTAGTGTCTTCACGCTCTCACAGTCTGCAGTGTCACCGCCAAGCTGCAATAAGATAAACTATATTAGTGTTACAGGAAAACACTTAACCATGTTGTCTTATTAAATTCAAATTGATTTAATTAATGTATGCACATAACTTAACATGCTACTATGCTAACTATAAATTCATTTAGCACTGTAATGCACAGTTTAATTTCAGAGTAAAGATGCAGGAAGTGTATGTTATTTAAATGATGTTTACATCCAGTAAGGATGTTTTTTTTTTTCATTTAATTAATACATGGGCTGAGTTTCTTTAGTCATTTTAGATGTGTCGGGGTTTTAATTTTGGTTTTGTTAAAGGAGAGAAGTTAAGGGGCAAAGGAATTTATAATTAGCATATAAAACAAAAACTATAATTTGAAACTACTTTGTTTAGAAAACTGAGCTGCTGATTTACCTGGCACATTTTCGGTTCCAAGACTCTTGGGCCACAAGTTTTGTTTTAGTTTGTTTTAAATGGCTGTGATTTACATTAAGTGACCTGGCGACGTCTAAAATAGGTTCCAATCACATTAAATTATTAAAAAATTATTTCACATCATTTCTACAGACAACAACTTTATTTGGGGTGAAGGTTTCACAAATGTAATCAAAGAACTTACAAGATACTCTTATGAAAAATTAAAATCTACGAAACAAATTAAGGATATTGTTACAATGCATTCTACTCTACTAGCAATTATTATTATCATTATTATTATTAATTATAATATTGTTTTATAGTTTTTTAAAAGACATATAAATATCTAGACCCAGTTTCATGGAGACAGACAATTATTTATTTGTTTGGTTGGGATTCGGTTTTTACATTCATGAAAATATTCACTTGGTGCTGCCAAGAACATTTAAGCTATAAACTACTGTCCCAGTAGTTTAAGTTTCATGCAGATTCTTGAACTTGCTTTCATTTTGCTTTTAATTATTAGCATAAGGAGGAGGAAAAATAAAAAAAATAAAAAAAAAGAGGGTTGGTGGTTTTCTTAAAAAACCATATATTATTAATTTTCTGTCCCTAAGTAAATAAGCCCTTAAACTGGGAAATGAATAAGAAACGCTGAGCCACTTTCTGAAACATCTACAATAAACAGCAGTCGTTATTTAGCAAACATCTATGAGAAAAACATTGTGGCTGGTCACATAAGGAACTGGAGTGGCTCATTTAAGGTGGAACAGCCAGATTCCAGCACTCTTACCAGAAGAAATATATTTAACTTATCAGCAAACACTACAATGTCGCACAACAAATTACTGTTTAGTCTCCATGAATTTCACCTTTTACATATATGGATACTTATCACATAAAGGATGTCGACAACGAAGCAACATAAGCTATACGTATATGTGTAAACACACATATGTAAGTTAAATTATTTATCTGATAAAATCAAATAATGTAGCCACTTAACAATAAACTTTTTGTCATCATGCAGGTGTTCCACCTTAATATGAGGGAACAAATTTTTTTAGTAATAAATGTCAATCCTGTCATCAACATCATGGAACTTAAAAATTTCAAAGTAAACTTACACTTTATTGGCGGAAATATAATGGCACCAACAAATTAAACAGAAACTGCCTTCTGCAACTCATGTGTATAAGGTTCTAGGTTTCTCTGTGCTGCTTGGAATGTCTCCAACCAAGACTTTACTCTCTTCAGATCTAATTTTGAGTTTCTAACTTTAGTCCTTGTGGACATTCTTAAACAGTCACCCTTCTGATGTGATTGTCTTTTTTTTTTTTGGTTATAATTGGTTGGTCCTGTGATTATTACATAGGGAGAAGGGTAAAATTATGTGACTTGTTACCAACAAATCATGTCATGGTTACAAAACTATTAAACAAAGACAATGATATAATGGAATAATTAAGTTGACAACTTTGTTTTAAGGGTACAGGATTTATCAAATGTTACGATGTGACAGGACGGATTAAAGGGAAACTGAAAAAAAAAAACTTGTAAATGAATATATTCACAAAAATGGAGATTAAGCATGAAGAGGGAGATTCCCCATGCCATGTAGACACTGACACTGACACACTTCCACACCATTTTTTGGTTCTTTATAATCTTCATAATCACACAATTCATTTTTTCTTGGTTGCATGTAACTGAAATTTTTGGCAGCTTCACTCACATCTTGCATCAACGTAGAACTTCTCAAACACACAAGAGCAGAGCGGTGCAGGGTGGGGGTGGTGCACGTCTGCCCCCGCCCTCTTGCTGTTGTCACTGAGGGTTATACAGCAGCAGATGCTGCCACTGTTGCTGCTATTGGTGCAGGTGGTGTCGTGGCTGACCCATTACTTGGCCGGGCGGGCGTAAGGTGCTGGGCGGAATCGCGAGCGATCCGTGGAGGCCCCTGATGCTGCTGGTGCTTTGAATCCTTTCCATCGGTTGCCGGTCTCGTCTGCGAGCAAGAGGGTCGGACAAACAGAGAACGAAAACAACTACAATTCAATGAAATTCAATAAATACAATAAATTCTCCTTTCTAGAGGTATAGACCAATTACACTTATGTAAAGACAGAAACACAACAAAGTGGAAGCATATGCATATCTACTGTGTGTCCTTTTCAGTGGAATAAACAAAAAATTGGCTGACAAATGCTATCGCATGAATCACAACAAAACCAGTACAATAGATGTCATTGCCCCAGGACCAACACATTACACCTCGTCAGTCATCACCAGCTGCAAGGATCAGAGCCGTCCAAATTACAATCTTCGCTGCCCATTTTATCCTTTGCATGGTTTTCCAGTATTCCCTTTCTCTTGTTGTATTTACTTACACATGCTTACCAAGAAACATGAAAACACAAATGTTTGCCACAAATGACCATACAATTCATTGTAACTCTGTGAAATACACATGAGAATTTATATGTTCCATATAATGCGTTAAAGACAATTTTATATCTCTGTAACGAACCAACAAATGCAAGCTGATAAAATACAAGAATACAAACAATATATTGTTTGTATTCTTGTGAAACACCCTGTTGATGGTCGCAGAAGTGTCCAAAACATGTCGGTGAATAGTAATACTGTATATGATAAAATATATAGTGTCAATGTGCATTTGGTGGTGTGTTACATAAGTATAAAAAACATGTGAATCTTTAACCAGGGCAACAGATTAACTATGGGCAGTCCAGTAGTGCATTGCCTGAGTGGGAAGTGGCAGTTAGCCTTCTATCACTCCTGCATTTACAGCTAATGGTCCCCCATTTGGTATAACCTAGCACTATAAACTGCAGGTGACAAGAAGACCAGTCATGTGAATACACGTGTGCTGAAAACTACCAGTATATTAACATGCCATAATTTTGAACTGAAAATTAACATGAAAAATATATGGTTACACAGCGCAAATATGGTGTTACAGATCAAGGTGCTCATGCATCAAAGAATTTGATTTCTCCATTCTGTCACTTCCTTTCAGAGTTCAAAACATATGCAAATCATTGCCACTAATTAGCCAAATGTTTATATGGTAATCAATTTGACTAACACACAGATGTCCATAAAAAGAGTCATTCTTGGTAATTAATTTACTGATGTAGTCAGTTTATACAGAAGGAATGTGCCAGACTTTGGGAGAGTGTTCCTTATGTTAAGGTATACCGATATAACCCAAAAAACTTATATCCAAAGTTGAACGGTTATGGAAATAATGGCCTGAGAAAAGTGGGGGCTTCTTGCGGTTCCAAATACTGCAACCTGCACAGCTGATGCGTCGCGCGACAGCGTTGATGACCTTGAGAGTGGAATGCAGTGTTAATCGTGCCTGCGT
>Ga0123353_10017676_pt1 | contig 10500 bp, 7 predicted proteins | sample TergutLab28metaG_3_FD_92763 | JGI IMG/M metagenome (GOLD analysis project Ga0123353, IMG submission 92763) | Labiotermes labralis P3 segment gut microbial communities from Petit-Saut dam, French Guiana - Lab288 P3 | ecosystem: Host-associated > Arthropoda: Insects > Digestive system > Gut ... | reverse complement strand
CTAAGGCACAGCAACGCACTAGCTGGCAGGCACCTTGCAACTTTCCTACAGTCAGCGAACTTCGGCTCAAGGCCTTATTTCAGGCCACTATTGTTACTTTCACAGTCATCTGAAATTGAACGAACCTCTTTGATTGGAGGGGATGTGTATCATGGAAGTGGCGCGCTGACTCTGCCACCCTTAACTCTGACTGCCCTGGAATACTCATAATCACTGCGTATGGCAGGCTACATACATTTCGTCACTCCACTGCAATACGCCGAGTTTGCTTAAGGGACACTGCTGTATGGACATCAGTCGGTTGTCACTTTCTGTCAGATCGTTCATCATACTACGGTAACCCACTCCGCCGGCAGCCCACGCGCTCGACGGAGAAGCGAGTAAAAGTTACAAATGATAGTTGTCAGATAAAATAAGGACACCGTACAAACTGGTTGCAAAGAAAATGGTCCATCAGATTCACCAGAAGCGGAGAAGAAACGGTTCGCGGTTCGGGCCATTAGCAACGGTGAAGAGGAATTATGGGAAATCAAGAACCGGCGCTATCCAATTGCATCAAAGCCCAGAAGACAACCAGGCGAAAACTCTTTTACTTTTGTCGAACACTCTACTTGGCATGCAACTCTCCATCACAGAGCTGTGCACGTATTCATCCCCCGACGGACGTAATAACTGAATCAATAATTCATCATGACGCTTCTTACTTATCTGGAGACACAGCGAGATGTGGCACAGGAAAACGCAACAGCGCGTCATGTGGCAGTCACGCGCTGTAACAAATCTTAGTGTACAATCCGGCTTCTACAGCAAACCAGCTGTCATTTCAATGAGCGAAAATATGGACCGCTCAACCGGCATTTCGAACAAGCAGCTGTGATCCTCCCCAATTACAAATATTCAGTAAACAAGGAATAAAATACGGTCCAAATGGAATTAAGAATGAGCGACGAAGCAAACGAATACGTATAAGAAAATGTGACAGAAGCGATGATGAGAAGATGTGCCCATACAAAAAAATGTAATACCACAACTGTCAGGGTAAAATCTTACTTTTCCTTGGATCGCCTTTTTGCGAACTGTTTCGCAGAAGCCTGCAATAATGCGCTATGAGGGAAGCAGCTCCATTACAACACTGCGATATCAGAATAACCCACCTTGCTAGCGTTCACCAACATCTTTGTCATATACTAGGATACAGCTTGTGCTGTACTGGCCAGCCAGGGGTCTCTGACATCTGAAAGCCACAGCTTTTCTTTCGATGCTTCGCCTTCGCAGGTGTCGTCTGCCAAAGCCAAACACTCAGATTAGCCCAAATTATAGTCACAGATTCCGTTCGTACCGCCCAGAAAACACAAGGCATCTGAGTTATGTAACCGAGTCAGTGAAGCTGTATAAGGGAAACCGCTGTTCGTTCTTAGAACCACAAAAAACACACAATACACTGTATGAGCAGATCATAGAATTTCTTAATGTAAACCTTGTGGTGCACCAAGTGGCCACTGTGCTTTAAAGGGTTAAAGAAGGCGCTTCTAGGAAATACTGAGGCAAGAATGCAGCTGGCCGATCAAACTTGACACCATGCAAAACGGAAAGCAATACATCAACAAACACTTATGCCTGAGCATTACAGGTGTCAGCTCGCCGCGAATAACATTACATGTTAATTGCTTTATTTTTTTGTGTTATTTGCAGACCACTTCTCAGTTACGTCTGTACATGCCAAGCCTAAGAGTCGGATGGCCAAACTCTGCCGTCTACAAAGACTGCAAGTTCCTCACTGTGTGCCTACCGGACGTCACAGCAGACACTATTTCCCTCGTCATCGCCAGAGGACATAGCTCTCACGACTACGTTCAATTGCGATAATATTCTGTTACACAGCACTGAAAGGCTGAATTTTATAAACGAGAGAATGTATCTACTGTGTCTTATGAAAGGAGTCGTAATTACGTGTGATTCGGGTTCATTTTCGTCTCCACAGGGTTACTCACCTTTCGGCCACTGAAGTACGGCAAAAGCATCACCAAAGGAGCAACATTTTTTAACAGACAATCGATCCTTCATGGTATATGAATTGGTTGGTCGGCATTCTCCGATGCGAATTTGCGCACTGGATCGTGACACGGCGTGACGTGATGGCCATACACGGACTACACGGTATCGTCGTTACCTTTGATGATATTTTCTCGTCCACCGACTCAGACGTCAGTATGACGTATGCTGGTAGGGATCCTTTTTGCCGCAACAGAAAACATCTCTGGCGTCTGACATGATAATCCACACTTTAAGGAGATAAGGCTAAAGTTACTGCAAACTATTAGAACGTGACATTGATGTCGGCGGCGGCGGCGGCAGTAGTAGTAGTATTGGTGGCGGTACTAGGAGTGTGGTAGTAATGGTGATAGTGGTAGTACTGGTGGTGGTAGTAATAGTGGTGGCGGTGGTAGTAGTAGTAGCAGCAGCAGAAGCAGCAGCAGTAGTAGTAGTAATAGTATTGGTGGTAGTTGTAGGAGTGTGGTAGTATTGGTGATATTGGTAGTACTGGTGGTGGTAGTAGCAGAAGCAGCAGCAGTAGTAGTAGTATTGGCGGTAGTACTAGTAGTAGTGTGGTAATATCGGTAGTAGTAGTAGTAGTAGTGGTGGTGGTGGTGATGGTGGTGGTAGTAATAGTATTGATGGTGTGGTAGTAATGGTAGTACTGGTGAAAGCAGTAGTAGTGTGGTGGTAGTATTATTATTGGTAGTATTGATGGTGGTTGTATTAGTGTGGAGGTATTGCTGGTGATAGTGGTAGTAATAGCAGTTGTTGGATTGGTGGTGGTGGTGGTGGTGGTGGTGGTGGTGGTAGTAGTAGTAGTAGTAGTAGTAGTAGTAGGGGTAGTAATGGGGTGGTAATAGTGATATTAGTAGTGTAGAAGTATTGGCGGTGGTGGTGGTAGTAGTAGTAGTAGTAGTAGTAGTAGCAGTAGTAGTAGTGGTAGTAGCAGTAGTGTGGTAGTAATAGCAGTGGTAGTATTGGTGGTGTGGTAGTAGTACTGGTGGTGGTGGTAGTATTAGTTGTAGTAGTAGTAGTAGTAGTAGTGGTGGTGGTGGTGATGCTGGTGGTGGTAGTCAATGACCACAATGTCAGTACATTAAGTTCCACAATGTTACAAGAAAACACATCATGACACCCACGCAAAGCACTTCTCAACGCCGGCACACATCTTCACTCGATACTGCAGTCTCGGACACTCGATAGAGTATACACCCCACAGGCACACATCCTTAACAGAACACTATAATCGTAATCCCTTCACTGCATTTCAATCACTACAAAAATAAAAATACATTAACCACGTAACTACACAAAGCATAAAAAAATATTCTGGTGTATGAACTATAAAGCTAAAGATTGATCACAAGTACTTTCTGCTCTTGACATTCGGGTCTCCTGCGATACGACGTGCTGGTCCGTGAATGTTCGTGACGTATCGAATGATCATGTAGCCTTCACCTTCAAGTGCAAAACGTCCAAGAAAAACGGCGAATTCACTTCACCTGAACCGTCTATTCACGACAAAGACGACGCGGGAACCCCTGACCCAGGGTCACATTCGAGACAACTTGCAACCTCAGCAACATTGCTGTGAGAACCTCAAATCTCGCACTTGAAGCTCCACTCATTCTTCACCTCGGCTGTAGATGGAGGTGTGAGGTCAGCTTCACTCCCCGTCCGATGGGTCCCTGGGAATGAACCCACGGTACCTACTGAACAAGAGACCCGATGGACCCCAAAGTCGGTCTGGACATTTTGGAGAAGAGAAACATATACTGCCCTTGCACATGTCCAGAGAGCACTGGGGATAAAGCGGTCGGGGCGTGATGCTACCACTCACTTTCACGTAATGTCTGCAGCTGCAACTCCACTCGCAGATGTGCCTTCTTGGCGAGTTGCTTTACTGAACAAGGGAAAATCCTACTGAATCAACAATTGTCATAATTCTAGACACTGTGAGATGCCTTACTGAAGTTACAGATGAATGGCATATACGAACATCTCCAGTTGTACAAGCCGAAAGACACTGGCTCAGCACAATACAATACGGTTAAATAAGGAACACTGCACTGGCGTATTGTTGTTAATGCAACAGGAATATCGTATTGCACAAAAATCCTACGCCTAAAACAACTTCGGCTATCCACTCGCTGGAGACAGCTGCAATATGCCAACAAACCAATGAATTGCTAACAAAGGACAAGTAAAGCAGTGCCTTTACTGCCAGTTTCGTATTGCACGCTAAGGAAGATACCGACTAAACGTACAGGAAAACAAACAAAACAAGAAAGCACCGAAAAAGAAAAAAGAGAACACGGAAAAGAAGAGATATAGGTATATAAATTGCAAAATATATAATCTAACACAACTCGATTAATAATTATTATTAGGATTAATGGTACATTTCACATTAATACTTCCGGCTACATGTTTCGGCTCTATCTACTCGAGCCATCTTTAGGCTGAAGTATTATTTACTTAAGAAGGTGACACATACAGTTATCGATTGCAATATCTCACATTACATATTTAAAATGTTGTTATTAAAATAATATGCATTGAAGTAATATAATGTGCATTAAAATAATTTTGAGCTAATTAAGTATGGTTCAATATATTATTAAGGTATACAATGTTAAAATTATGGATATTGGCTTGATGCAGTGGATTGGGTTATTTTATTTTCTATTTATATTATGGTAGCAACTCCTATGTTGCAGCGGTAGTGTACCTTGCATGTAAAGATGCAGCGCTGGATCATGGACGCGTTGGTGTTTTTATATTGATATCATTAGTGAAGCGTTCATTCAGAGGTTGTTAATTCTGGTATTTGCACCTGTATAACAAAATCGTGTTTTAGAGAAAAGATTTTGGGATGTTATTGAGTTGTTTGGATGTATTATACGCAATTTTGGTGTTTACGTTTTGGGTGTTGGAAGTTGATATATGTTTTATTTTGTTCTCTTAGAAGAGGTTATTATACTGAGAAGTTTTTCTCCAGTTATGTAGAAATTCTCATTCAGAATGTCGGTGTAAGATAAGAAAAGAAGCGGTGGTATCAAGATGGGGTATGTAAATAATGGAAAAAGTAACCACAGGAGGCCCCAATCAAAACAGTGAGATAGCAACAAACATGCAAGAAAGGAAGAGACGGCATAGAATCATTACCTTGATTTGCAACGAAACAAAACCCTGTATTGGCCACTGAATGCTGACGTCCCTACTATGGACACTGGGACTGATATAAAATATGCGTAAGCCGTCACTCCGTACCTTACAGAGAAGAAACTGCGTATTCATTACTAAGGACAACATCGTTAATGCTGTGAACTCCTTGCTGACTAAAATTAATCTACATTTATATATACACACACACACACACACGCACACACATAAACATCCCCGTATACAAGATTCTGTTCGTACCTCGCAGAGAACAGCCTCCTTCCACTAGAATGCTGTGTAGGGAAATAACGCCATTAACTGTGAAACCATACGGAGCATATAAACAGTGTGGGATAAATTTAGTTTCGTAGTGTTACGGAAGGTGATACACACGTGTATTAGTGGCCTGTAGATATTAAAACATGTAATTATCCCACAAACCTGATATCAGATAACCCCATATCCAAAGTCCACTCGTCCCAACCCATGTGTCACATTTCAAAACATTCACTTAGCACCAACCACTGTCAGCACCACTGAACCAGACACACCTGACCCTGTCACCATTTTGCCGCACAGCCCGCTGCGTCAAATGTTCTTGTATCGCCTAGCACGCGGTCCGCCATCAACATGCCTGTAACCCGTCTAGTCAGACTGGGTGGCCAACACATCATCTAGTATAGTGTGGCCTGTCCATTGCCTGTCCCTCGAGTATCACGTGATGTTTCCTGCCATTAGCTCATGACCCTACAACTACAGTTGTTGCACGCCTGCCAGTAAGCCACATGTGACGCACTTTGTCCAGCATCGCAGTTCTGTCTGCCGCGAGGGCTTCTATTGAACAGAAATGCACAGCAATCAGAGAGCAGTCTTTATTTACCTTGCTTTGTTAAGAAAATTAGCCAGTTTTTATGGCACCAGAAAATTCCTTACCGTGCTCGAAAGAGACTTCCACTGTTACCCGTCCTGAGCCAGTTTAATCTGGTGCACACGCACTCCAACCTCACCTCTTAGATTGAGTCTCACTTAACCTCATTACGCCGTAGGTTTTCCTCCCCTCCATATCGTCCACATCGAATGTATGTCTAGTACAGCTTGTATTTCTGTGTTTACAGCAGAGACTCATCTCTCTACGCGGGTGATGGTAAACACAACACAACGGCCCGTGTTAATACGTACAAGGTTAAATAAAGTTTTTCCCGTAAAGAACGAAGGTGTGTCTTTCTGTGCGCATATATATATATATATATATATATATATTTATTTATATATATGATGCCTCGCAAATAATATTAATTCGATAAACTGCACTTAAAAACTATACAAAATCCATATGCTGGCCAACATCAATTACGTAATTTTTGGTTAACTTGCAATTTAAAAATTACAACGATCTACAGTGTACGATTATTATTACTAAACGAGCCCGTCCTGTGACAGGTTAATGCAAAGTTCACGTGTTTATCCACGGCTTACATTTTTTAACTAATGCGACAGACGGCCATTACAAGAATAATAAATCTGCATTTCTGCCAAATTTTAAAAGCACCAAGTCATCAACCAATCAAAATCTCCGTGGTCAGTACTTCAGCGCCTTAATTTGAGAAATGAAAAGAATGAAAGAAGTGGTTGGAAAACTTCCTACTTCGTCATCAAGAAATTTCAGTTACAACCGCTGAAGGACTTCACTCTCAAGAGCGAAGGGTTTGACTCCTGAATCAGCAGCTCAGTGTTTTTAAATCCACGAACCCGCTGTGTACACCATTCAGCATAATCCTGCAAGACACTACAACTGCGACGAAACCGGCATCACTATTGTACAGCATAAACACACGGAAATATTAGGATTGAAAGGCAAGCATCAGATATCTTCTGTTCAGTCCGCAGAACGGGGATCTCTTGTGACAGTCGTCAACTGTATGAGTCCAACCGGACAATTCATTCCTCCTTTACTTGTATTTCCAAGAACATATATGAAAAAAGAACTGACGAATGGCACACTGTCTAGATCAATCCACGCGTGCCATCCCTCGGGGTGGATACAGAGCAAGATTTTTACCCAGTGTTTTCTTCATTTCATCAAACATACAAAGCCAACAAAATTAGATCTTATCTTAGTACCGGACGGGCACTATACACACACACACACCAAACATGAAGGTCATTACTTTAGCTCGAGAGAATCATGTTGACATCATTTCCCCATCCACCCACCCACCCACCCCCCTCACAACAGCAACAAATGCAACCCTTATGTAAAACTTTCATGGGGCCCCTTGAAACATTCTATTGCCAAGAAATTTAAAAATAGCTCCGTTAAATCCTAAGGCGAGTCGTCATCGTCTACCAAATTGGCGAACAATTCGGCAATGCATACAGCGAGCTGCAACGGGCGATATAACGGCTAATGGCTTCCGGACGACAGGCCTTTTTCCTTGTGACAAGAACATCTTCAGACCACACGATTTTCTTCTAGCCTCGGAGGATACAGATGCTGTTCCTGTGAACCATCCTGCTTTAGTGAAGACCAGCGATCAGCCATTATTCAATTCTTCTAATTTTTCGCCTTTCACTTATGCTGAGGCTCTCCGAGCATCAGATATCAGTCGTGTGCCAAGCCTGAACCTACAGCTAAATACTCGTGGTGGAACATCAGAGTAAATAACGAGTTCACCTTACAAAAATTTGTTGGGGCCACTCAGGAAAAGAAAATCAAACATGTCACTAAACCCAAAAGCAACTAGCTTGCGCTGAATGCTCTTCTTCGTGCTTCAAAAAGACGGACGAGAAGGATTTGCCGGGATCCACCTCCTCCTGACACTCCATCAGATTCCGACACTGGCCTAGCTGTCCCTTTCGCTCAAGATTCAACGGAAGAAGAGGAATAAGACGCTGATTATTTGTACTGTACTGGTCGTTTCTCTGAAGACTACAGTGGAGAAGAGTGGATGTGATGTGCAAAATGTTTCAGATGGACGCGCACACTTTGTTCTGGAGGAAGATTTTTGTTTGTGAGCCGTGTCAGGGATACACACTGATTTGTTTTTAGTTTGTATCCTTTGTATTTGTAATTTTTTAAATTCTGTAACTATTCTTTGTGCTTTTTGTATAAATTATTCATGTCTCCAAATTAGGAACACGTGTGCGCCTAATTAGGGGATAGGAAGCTTTAAAGAAAACTAATTTTACACACTTTTTCCTTTCCTAATTTACGATGTTTATTTAATATCTGTCTCTTTATTAATCAAATAGAGTTATGCTGGTGTTTTAAAAAGTTTTACGACTTTTTTCTAAGTTTTATAACCTCCCCAAAATAGGCGACTTTCCCCTCCGCCGCGTTTGATTCACCCGAAAACCACACACACACTGTAACAGTGGATTGTTATTATGAATGCACTAGGCCACAGAGGGACTGAAGATGGCCCGAAGTATAAGGCTGTGTAACAAAACACCTGTCCTCGAAAATACGCAGCAGAAGTGCCGCGACTTCACTGCAAGCATTCAGCAAGCACAAGAATGCAAATCTAAAACGGAGCGCAATAATCGATAGTATAACAATTCAACACTTTGACTTGGTCAATTTACATCACGTTAAAGATACCTGAAAGGCAGCTGACCGCCATGGGGTCAAGGCTAGCTGTCCTGGAATAAAAATCCCAGTCCTGCTTCGCAGAATAAGCGTCACTCCGTATTTGTCTCCCGAAACGTCTGAAATGACGGCGAAACCTATCGAAGATTTCGTGTGTCAATGATGAGTATCCCAACGGATGTGTCAGGTTAAGAGACCGTAACATGCAGTCATTGGCAGCAGGCGCGGTCCGCAGGACGGTCGGGGGACTACTAACGGATGACGTCATGACTAGGGTTAGGGCACAAACAGCGGCGACACCTTATTTACGAGATCTGACGTTTCGACAACGCTAATTTTTAACATTGACTTCCGCGATGTTACACGATGTAGCGGGTAATTTGACATATCTGATGAATCGAAGGACAGTAGCGCCGTAACCTACAAGGGGTAGTAGGTTCTCGAAAATTCGGGATATAGCAAACCACACGCTACACAAACCATAATCCTTAGAACTTCATTCTCCATTTACAGTTCATTTGACAAAGATAGTAACATTTCAAATTATCTGGCCTCAAATAGCAGAGCGAGCCTGCAGGTCACACACGACTGCTGCATCCGGGCCGGTACATGAACCCGAGACTCTTGAAAAAAAGAAATCAAGGCGTTCGCTGGAAAATTGTTTTCCCCAGGGAGTTTTGGACTGCGGTCCACAAAGGGGAAGGAATGCAGCGTCAAGTACAAAGGGACTGTCTGAGAACACAACTCTGAACGCAATGACAGTCACTGAACAACTCACCAAGTAACTCCACGAACCACATTCCATCTTGAAAAGCTGCTAGTTCCTCAGCCAATCAAGAAATTTGGCAAGTTTTACAAATCCCGAAGTTTCAGAACCGCAATCACAAAAGCCGTTACATGAATGCAGTTCACAATACTCCGTCGTATTCTTTTAAGATCAATTTTCGTATCATTCTGCCAGGTACTCGTAAGCCTTCCAAGTGTTATACGAGTATTTCCCCCAGTTTTCCCCACATATCCCTCCCACCTCACCCCCCTTGACCTGTTCACCCTGAAAACCACAAATCACGACGGCCTTCCTGATACACCTTCCCTCTTACGATCAAATACTGTCCTCAGCACCCTAATGTCAGGCAGCCTCAGCCCATCTTCCCTTAACGTGAGAGACCAGGTGTCACAGCGATATAAAGGCAGTAGCAAATAAAGTGCAACTTAATATCGTACACAACGTGACGGTCGAAATCCACGTGCTCAGTTCAAAACATTCACCTAACAAAATTCACTGTGTTCATTTTCGTTAACTAAGTAAGCTGCTCCGGAGATCCCATTCCACTTATGTACAGAACTAGTCTACAACCATCCGTCTGCATTGTACGAGGAGGTGCTGATAAGTCCTTAGCCCAAACTACTTCCCGATGTCGTAAGAAGGAATCGATAGTGTCGTTGAAAAGAGAGGTCTATTCATGTGCCGAATTGCAAGGCTTTTCTTGTTACAGAGGCTATAAGGAAGCACGTCAGGCGACGCGCACAATTTCAGAATGGAGACGCGAGCTGTCATCAAGTTTTTTTCTTCTGCAAGGCAAGTCGCCGAAGGAAATTCACGCCATTCTGAAAGAAAGATTAGGGGAACAAGCACCATCGTGTGCAACCGTCAAAAACTGGATGGCCCAGTTTAAACGTGGTGATTTTTCCACCTGTGATGCCCCTCG
>Ga0123353_10017675_pt1 | contig 10501 bp, 1 predicted proteins | sample TergutLab28metaG_3_FD_92763 | JGI IMG/M metagenome (GOLD analysis project Ga0123353, IMG submission 92763) | Labiotermes labralis P3 segment gut microbial communities from Petit-Saut dam, French Guiana - Lab288 P3 | ecosystem: Host-associated > Arthropoda: Insects > Digestive system > Gut ... | reverse complement strand
GATGTTGAATCCCACCACGGCGTTATTGTTGTTGTGCGTGTTGATCGGGGTGGTGGTGAGGTTGCCGTTGAACATGCCCTGGTACATGACGTTCACGGTCATGTCGACCAGCGGGCGGTAGAATGTCCCGTCGAGCGCGATGACCTGCTCGTTGTCCGATCCGAACAGCGACAAGCCCGCCGCGGGCATCTTGACGGCGCCCTTGTTGCCCCAAATGGGCACGCTCGGCGGGGCCGTCACGGTGGCGGCGTTGATGTCGGGCGCCGCATAGGTCAGCCCGTCGCCCGCGCGGCGGATGAAGCTACCCGGGTTGGCCGGGTCGGGCACCGACACGGGGTACTTGCCGGTGGGGGCGAACTCGCCGAAGATGGCCTCGATGCCGTATTCAAAGATCGGCAGATAGCCTTCGTCCCTGATGTTGTTGTTCAAATGGCGACATGAGCAATTGACAAGCGCGGAGACATAAGGCAGGAACATCAGGTCGTAGGGCAGCATGGTGCTAAGCCCGGTCGACTTGGCGCCGTAATTGTTGTTCTTGATGTAGTTCCACACCTCCACGACATTGCGCGCGTACCCGTTGCCGCCTGTACCCGTGGTTGTGGGCGTGCGATAGGAGGTGTCCACCACGGGGTAACCGACGATGACATAGGTGGCGTTGTCGATCTGCGTCCTGTGCGCGGCCGTGAATCCACCCACCGCGTTCGAGAACGATTGGCTGGTGACGGTCACCTGGCCGGTGAGCCCCACCTTTGCCAAATACGTGTTGACGGCGTTCCGCAGCAACGTGACATTGACATAGTCCGTCGGCTGGATGATAAACACGCTGTCACCCGCCTTGAGCGAGAAGGGAAGGACTGGTTTGCCGTTTATCTCTTCGTTCACAGCCAGGACGACTGCGGCTTTGGCGACTTCTCTTTCGATTTTCAAATGTTCTTCCGAGCGCAACGTGGCATTGGCATGGGTTATCCTGTCTGCCAGCGGCGTGCTGAAGCAGGGTTGGTTGACGCCGGCGTCGGGATCGTAAACGCCCTTGTCGATTTTGAACTTGATGACGCGCACAGCCGACTCGTCGATGCGAGCCGCCAGCTCCGCGTCGGTGGCCGCCCTGGTCTTGAGGGAGGCGATGAGGCCGCTTATCGCCGTGTCGCTAAACGCGGTGCTTCCCGGCATCAGCGGCAGATCGACGCCCGCCTTGATGCACAGCGCGACGGCGTCTTCACGCCCGAAGTTGTTGTTGATGGCCGCCATTTCCAGCGCGTCCGTCACGATGATGCCCTCAAAGCCCATTTTCCCCCGTAAAATCTCGGTCAGAAGCTTCTTGGACAGCGTGGCCGGCGTGGGGAAGCTGTTGTAGGGCGATCGGGTGCCGGTGATATATTCTGTCTCGGTCTCGGGCACCGTGACATGCGCGGTCATGACCATGTCTAGGCCGGCATCGATGGCCATTTGAAACGGCAGCAGATCATTGGCCATCAGATACGCCTCGTCGCCCGGCACGAGCGGCAGGGAGACGTGCGAATCGGTGGCCGTGTTGCCGTGGCCGGGGAAGTGCTTGGCCGTGGCGATGACGCCCGCCGCCTGCAAGCCATGGGTGTACGCGGAACCCATGAGCCCCACCATTTCTGGATTGTCGCCGAAGGAACGCACGCCGATGACCGGGTTGCCCGGGTTGGAGTTCACGTCAAGGACAGGCGCGAAGTCCACGTTGCAACCCAAGGCCGCCACTTCCTCGCCGATGACTTTTCCGGTCTTGTAGGCCATATCGGGATCCCAAGTGGCGCCCACCGCCATATTGCCCGGCATGATGGTCGCTTTCCTGTCGGTGCGGATGATGTAGCCGCCCTCCTGGTCGATGGAAAGCAACAGGGGGATGTTGAACCTGGAATTCTGGACAGCAATGCGCTGCAACTCATCTGTCAGCTGGACCGCTTGCGTCACCGTTCCCGCGACGTCTGCGGCAAACAGGCAGATGCCGCCGATGGCATTGTTCTGCAACGCGGTCCTGTGCGTCGCGTTGAGCGTAGTGGCGCCCGGCGACCTGGGGACAAGCAACTGCCCCATCTTTTCTTCGAAAGTCATTTGGCTCACGATGGACTCGGCTCTCTCCAGGCTGTTGGTCTCCGCGATGGCCACGCCGACATTCAGGATGCCGAGGGGCGCAATGCTCAGTACCATAGCCAAAGCCAAAAGCAAAGTAAGGGGTTTCCTAGCGAGTCTGCGCTTTTTCATTTTCTGATTATCTCCTTCCACAATGTATGTCTCTTCTTGTACCTCGTACGTTTTCGTTTGTACCCTCCGGCCGCCGCGCACAGCAACCGGCGCATGGTTTCTCTCTTTCTCTTCCTCTTTCTCTTTTCACCTCACCAACCTTCCTGAAAAAACCGCAGGGGCATATAAATCCTCCCTCCCCACTATATATATTTATACCAAATTTATTCCAGTATGTCAATACTATATTATAATTTTTTTACACAGACTACAAACTACAGGGGCTGATGAAAATTTTCATCAGCCCCTGCTCTGCGTTCATTGCCCATCGCTCACCATGCGATGGGGTAGGGGACGCCAACGTCAGCTAATATCAGCTTGTGATGTTAATGGTGATGGTGAAGTATCTCTGCGCCCAGACGTCAATCACGGTGATGACGGCGCTGCCGGTCTTGACGGCGGTCACCAAACCATTCGCGTCTACCGTGGCGTTGGCGTTGGAGCTGACATAGACCACCATGCCCTCGTTGTTGGTATTGATGTTCAGCTGGTATTTCATGCCCTTCCTGATGACGACGGAGGCCGTCTGGGTGCCGAAGTCGAAATCGATTACCTCCAGCCCGTCCAGGGCATCCCACAGGGCATTGGCGACCTTGTCGACCGTGGACTGCGCGATATAGTCGTCCAACAGATGATCGTTCGTAATATCCCCGTAGGCGGAAACCGCATCCTCCCAGGAGGGGGCGGTGAATGTGTTGGCGGCCGGCAACGCCTGGAACGCCGCGACAGCCTGCTGCAACGAGGTCTTGTTCAAACTCGTTTTGGTGTGTATTTCGTGGATCATCACGGGCGATGTATCGGGATCCCAACTGATTTCCACCTGGAGGATCTTGTCGAAGGCGGCAAGGTCATACTCCCAGCACGCCTTGTCCAGCACGCCGAGATCCACCCAAGCCGTCACGCCGTCTTGTATGACCTGCGCCTTGATCTCGGCGCTGCCGACAGTCCTGGCGTTTTGCAGGACAACCAGCTCGTTGGCGTTGGTAAACTCGGACAGGGAATAGGTCAGCGTATCCGTGCCGGCAGCTGAGAATGCCGTCGAGCTGACGCTGTCCACCGCCGCGGGCGCCCAACCGCCGCTGGCCAATAACGTGGGTGGGACGATTCCGACGCCGTGCCCGCTCTGGACATTGAGCCGCAGCGAAAAGATGCGCAGCCAGTTGCTCGACGCGGCGGTCAGCACGATACGCAGCTGCTTGACGGTCATACCGCCCAAGACGACGCGTTCTACAACATATTGTGTGCCGCTCACGGTCTCCAGGCTGACGTTCTTGTTCATATCCATCACTTTTGTCCACGTCGTGCCATCCGATACTTCCATATAGCCAGCCTTCACGTTGTCTGAGTTGCTTGAATAGAGCGTCAGGTCGTATATTGTGACGGGATTCGTGTACGTGATAGTGACTTGGTCGCCCGCTTCCTGCCCGCGGCTGCTCCAGAACGATGTGGTCAGGGCTTCCGTGAGCATGTTGGCCACGTTGTTTGTCTGGTAAATGGGTACGTTGGTGGCGGCTGTCGCCGGGTATGTCTCACCGGCCGAAACCGTCAGGCTCAAAGAGGTCAGCGCGCTGGTAGAGATGGCCGCGCCGGTGTTGTTTTTCACCCGGACATAGCGTGCGGGTTCATCCGTGAAGCTCGCGGGCAGCGACGCGACAGCCTTCCACTCGGCGCCGTTGGCCGAATACTCGACGGTCAAATTCGCGTCCAGCGTCCCGGCCACGCTGATGGCGGACAACTTGCGGACCATATCCAGCTGGATGCCCACATAGCGCGCCGGATCCAGCGATGCCAACGTGGACAGCGAAATTGTGCGGTTGTTGCCGGATGTCGTGATAGCGGCGCTCTTGAGCGTGGCAATGTTGGTGTACGCCCTGTTCGTGCTTGTCTTGACATCGTACGGCGAATAGGAGGCCATCAGCGTGTCGATCCTGGTGAGAACGGTGTCCACGAAGGGTTTAAGGCGCTGTGTGCCGACCTCGACAATCACCGATCCGCCCAGCAATGGCGCGACAATTTTCGGCCAGTCGAGTTTCTCGGCTTGCGCGAGCGAGTAGTTCTCCCAAACAGCCTGGTCGTCATTCACGAAATACGCGGCGTACATGTTCACGGCGGACCGAATGGCGTTGCAAAGGCTGGCGCCCTTGTCAAGCCACGGGTTCAGGTCGTCCAGCAGCAGCGTGGATCCGTTGGCCTTGATGTCGGCGATCGCCGCGTCCAGTTTGTTAACTTCCACCATGAGCGCGGCGCCCGTCGAGTTCACAGTCGCCGGGTTCAATGTGGCGGCGCTGATGGCGTTCTGGAACGCTGTCATCAGGGGCGCGAGCGCGGTGGATTCCTGGTTGAGGGGCATCTTGATATTGTTGTAGGTACCCCTCTGGTTATGCTGCGCGAAGAGTTGCATGCTTTCCGCGACTTCGGGGTATAGGTAGTCGAAGGAGTCCGCCCAGTTTTGCCTGGCATTGAAGCCATTCATGTTCCAGGTGAAATCCGCCACCCCGAACAGCGCGATTTCGGACACATGGCCCTGCTGCATGGGGTTGGCCACGACGCCGAGCATGGTTCCCTTGGCATTCGGGTTGAGCCCGTAGTAGTTGGGGTAGTTCGCGGTGGTGGTGGAGGAGGGTACCATATTGCTTTCATCTATCGGCGTGGGACCCATCATGATCCGGCTGGTCATGTAGTCGGTCACGGGGTAGTTCCACCAGATAAGGGGGAGCCTGCGCATGCCGGTTTGGCTGTATTTCGCATCGGCGCCAGCCGTTCCGGCAACGGTGGCGTTGTAGGTGAAGTAGTAGTTACCTTGCCCCAAGCGCGTATCGCCGGGGTTTCCGTTGTAGCCGCCGGAGTTGGAAAATACGCTGGCCATGACATGGTCGCCCGTGTACATCACTTGGACCGAATCGTCCAGGCCCGGTTCCGCCACCCGCACCGCGGTGCCGTTCCACGTGGGGCTGCCGGCCTGCGCGGGTACGACTGTCGTAGCGGCCGCATAGGGGTTCCCCTTGAGCGTGCGCATATAGGTGCGGCCATTGTACGCGATATCGTTTTGGTAATAATAGGTGGGGCAGAGCATCAGCGGGCCGACGTCTCCCTTTTCTTTCCCCCACTCGACAATCTTGTTGGCGGCGGTGGTATAGTGGATGACATTGAAGCGCGCGATCTCAAAGTTGATATCGTCGATGAGAAACCCGAATTGGCGCACGCCGATGCTGTAGAGCTGCTCATATTTGGCAAACAGCTTCTGGTAGGTGTCGGCTTCGCCGTAAGTGTCCACTTGTTTTTGCCCATTGGGCACCTGCCAGGCTGCCGTGGTGGTGGTGCCCCTATCCGATTCGATCCACTGGGCGGATGTTTTGACATTCCTGGTCGCGTTGAACGCGTCGTCGGCATCGAAAAAGTCCATATGCGTGCTGACATGCGTAGTCCAGACAAACGAGACGTTGTTCGCTTTGGCGATCTCCACCAACTGCCTCAATTCCTCCAGCTCTTTCTCGGGATATGGCTCGCTCCACTGCACGCCGAAGTGGTACGGGTCGTCTTTGGGCGCGTATACATAGGAATTCATCTTGAAGTTCCCGCTCATCTCGAGGATGCTCTTGCGGGACTCAAAGGACCACGGGATTCCATAGTATCCCTCGACCACGCCGCGGACTTCGCTATCGGCAAAGTCGTTGATCAGCAGATTCTTGATGGTGTGGCCTTGCGCGAGCATCTGTTTGAGCGTCGTCACGCCGTAATACAGGGATTTGCTGTCGCGGCCCACGATAACGATGTTGTCGTTATGCGTGCCGAGCACATAACCGTCGTAGCCACTGCTTGTATTCAGCGCGGCGGTATCGGCAAACCCGCAGGTGCCGAAATATGTTTCGGCGGCCGTGCCGCCTCCCGAGACGCCGAGTATGATGTTGTTCGCGCCGGCGACAACCGCGGTCCCGAACGAATAGGCGATCCCCTCGTCGTCCAGGATAGCCGCTATCTTATTTTTGGTGACCTGGTCGCCCGCGTTGCCGAGCAAGACATTGACCACGCCGGCCAGCGCAAACTCGCCCGCCTGGTAGACGATGCGCTGCGGTTTCGGGTAAAGCTGGTAGCTATCCAGCGCCTCGGCGGTTGTGACCCCTTCGACAAGCGCCGGCGCAAATACCCATAGACCCATGATCATGGCAAGCGAAAGAAAAAAGGATACGGTTCTCCTAGGGTTCAGTGTTTTCAGGATTCTCATTTACTTTCTTACCTCCTCAAGATATTGTCCGCAAAACCAATTGTTCCGCGAATCGAAGGGCCGCGCGTTTTCTCGTTCCTTGTTCAGTCCAAATTCAGGCCAATAAGCCGCCATCACCACCTTTACCGATGTGTCCATGCGCGAACATTACTAAACTATAATGTTCACACTGCGTGAATATGTGCTAATCAGCGGATCTCATTTAATTATATCATGCGTTCTGCTATATGTCAACCAAATTTTCACGCATAAAAGTAGTAGATCTGTGACAGACAGGGGAGGCGCGGGGAGGGTGTGGGGAAGGCGGCCGGCAGCCGCGAGTAACGGTGCCGGCAGCCGCCGGCAACGGGGCCGGTACGGCGCGGGGAAGGCGCCGGCAGGGGGTTGCCCTGCCGGCGCCTTCTGGCATACAAACCAGATTAGGGGTCTAAACTAAGGGTCTAAAAACGGGGCAAACGTCAGCTGGTGATGTTGATGGTAACGGTGAAGTACTGCTGGGTCCAGGAATCGATCACCGTGATGACGGCGCTGCCGGTCTTGACGGCGGTCACCAAACCATTGGCGTTGACCGTGGCGTTTGCGTTGGAGCTGATGTAGAATAGCGTGTCCGGGTTGTTGCTTGCAATTTTCAGCTGGTATGTCATACCCTTCCTGATGACAACGGAAATCGGCTGGGATCCGGGGGCAAACGTGATGGGCACCAAAGCCTTGCGGGTTGCGAGCAAGTCCATGGCCGCCTTGTCGATCACAGCCGTGATGCCGGCGTCGCCATCGGAATTGTACGCCACCTTGGCGGCGTCCATAGCCTCTTCGAAGGGCACGCCGGTGACGAAGGTGTACGCCCTCGGGTTGAGTCCCTCAAATTCCTTGATGAGGCTGTAAATGCTGAGGAAGCTGCCGTTGCGGTTTGTGATCGGAAGCGTGTTGAATTCATACCCAGCCTTGGTAATCGTCAGTTCGTAGGCTGTCCCGTACTCCCTCTTCTCCGTGATCAGCACATAGGTGCTGCCGTTGTCGTAGGTCGTCGCGTACTTCACATTGACACCGTTCAAGGAGAAGCAACGGTTGACGGTGAGGTTGGCATCCAGCCCGCGTACCGGCGGCACCATCTTGACGACGATGTTGTCTTTGCTGGCCGAGACCTGCGTTACGGTGACGGCCACCGTGTCGGGCGCCGGGTTCACGGTGATGAACACCTTGACAAAGCCGTTGAAGTTGAGATAGGCGGAACCCGCGTTCTGTGTCGCCGCGGGGTTCCTGCCCCACGCGATGCCGTAGCCCGGGGTGGACAGCGAAGCGACGAAGGAGTCGATGCCGGAGAATCCCGGGTTGGGCGTGTACGTCCAGGCGCCGTCCTCGGTCAGGCTCACGGTACCCTGGGAAGGAACGCTGGCGATCAAGCTGACGGCGGTGTCGTTGGGATCGGCGGCGGAGAAGATGATCTGGCCGGACACCGGCGTGTTGACAGCCGTGGTGATCTCGGTGAGGGTGCTGACGGCCGGCGTGGTCGTCGCGGTGGTCAAGGGGCGTCCGTAGACCGTGGTGGGCGCGTTGATGGCCTTGGTGGGCCAGACATTCGGGTCGTTCATGAAGTTGATGCCTTCATAGGTCATCCGGATGCCGTGCTGCGCCATCCTGTCTTTGAAGTTGATCCAGGTGGCCTTGGTGTAGTTCGGCATTGTCGAGGTATTGGTGGCGTAGACCGTCCTGTCTTCCTTGGGCGACCAGCCTACCTCGGCCAGGCACATGATCCTCGGATAGACGAGGATATCCAGGGCGGCTTCCGAACCGAAACGCTCAGACCAGGTGTCGGCTGCCACGCCGATGATTTGATCTTCATAGCCGGTCGGCGTGTATTGGATGTTGGCGCCGCTGCCGGAGACCGCCGCGGTGGCTTCTTCCGGATCCCACTGATAGGCCCAAGCCGTCGGCAATCCGCCGCCGCCTCTCGCCCATGTGGCGGTGAAGGGCATATCGTAGTAGCTGGACGCATGGTCAAAATAGGTGCGGTCGCTGAGGTTGGCAATGACTTTCGCGCCGTTCTGCACGGAGTACCGGACAAAGCTCCAGCTCTGATGGCTGGGCTTCCAGTTCTCGATGACATCCGGCACGGAGGTGTAGTTGTAGGAGTTCGCGTTGTCCTGTATCCACTGGACGGTCAGCTTGTTGTTGGCGTGTACGATGTCGAAGATTTCGCCGTTATGCCTGTTTTGGGCATCCGAGTTCATCGTCCCCGTGGGAACCTCGTCGCCGCCGGTGTGGATATAGCGGCCGGGCGTCATCTCGGCCAACTGCCGGATGACTTCCTCGGCGTACTTCAGGGCGAAGGGGTTCTGGCTCGGGACGGACACGCAGTTGCTGCTGGATCCGTTGCCCTGCATGCCGCCGGAGTAGATGTTGATGCCGCCGTTGACGCTACCGTTGATCTCGGGCAGCGAGAAGCACTGGGACAGGCTGTGTCCGGGGAACTCGATCTCCGGCATGATCTCGATATACCTCTCCGCGGCGTAGGCAACGATATCAATATAGTCTTGCTTGGTGTAGTAGCCGGCGTAGCCGTCGTTGAGCGATCCGGGGTAGCCCTTGGCGGTGACGGCGGTGTTCGGGTTGCAGCCCGCCATGGAGTCTCCGCCGACGTTCTTGGTCGCGCCGCCGAAGTCAGTCAGTTCGGGCAGGCCGTCGAAGGCGATGCGCCAGCCCTGGTTGTCGGTCAGATGCAGGTGGACGACATTGATCTTGTATTGGGAGAGCAGGTCGATCTGGCGCAGGAGCTCATCTTTGGGCCTGAAGTGCCTGGCCGGGTCGATATGGAGGGCGCGGAACTCGTATCTCGGATAGTCGACGATCGTGCAATAGGTCATGACCCAATCGACGCCTGCCGCCAGCTTGCCCTTTTCGACCTCGGCCGGGAGCAGCTGCCGGACGGTGGACATGCCGCGGAACAGGCCTTCCGGCGTATAGGCGGTCACGACCGCGCCGTCTACGCCGATCTCAACATGATAGCCTTCGTCGCCGGCAATCGCGTAGGTGACGCCGCTCGCCAGCGCTTGCGTCTTCGGGACAGTCCTGAAGGTGATGTCGCGGATGCCCGCGGCGCCCGAATCGACGACCGGGACGCTATAGCCCGAGGCAACCCTCAGCTTGGCTGCCAAATACTCGGCTACGTTTTTCACGGCAGCCAGATCGGCGGCGTCGCTGGCCTGGGCGATAAACTTGGTTTCCGGCTTGACGATAAAGCTGGCGCTGTCCAACGTGAAGGAGACCGGCTTCGGGATCAAGGCGTTGGACGTCAGGTTCACCGTGTTGAAGGTGTATGCGGGGTTGCTGCCGCTCCGGGTGACGGTGAGCGTGTAGGTGTTGTTGCCGTTGTCGCGCGGCGTGGTGACCAGCAGATAGGTGCTGCCGTTGTCGAAGGTTTCGGCCATCCTGACGGTCACGCCGTTGTTGACGGCGAAGTTCGAGCTGACAAGGCTGGGCACCGGGGGATCGAATTCCACCCTGGCGTTGGTCGGGCTGTTGGCCAGCAGGGTGACCTTGGAGGCGAAGGTGCCGGTGGCGGTGACATTGATGTATACGTTCCTAAAGGCGTTCCACACGACCGTCCCGCGGCCACTGCTGGTGGCCGGACCCAGCGGGATGCCATAGCCATCCACCTGGAAGCCGACCGTGAAGGAATCCTTGCCGATAAAGCCGGGGTTCGGCGTGTAAGTCCAGCTGCCGTCAGCCGCCAGCGTAACGGTGCCCTGCGAGGGCTCGCTGCATTTCTTGATGGCAGCGGTGTCGCTCCCGGGCGCGCTGAACGTGAACTTGCCGGATACCGGGGTGTTGAGCGGCGTGGTCACGCCCGGGGTAGCCCAGGTATTGGTGCCGGTGATGGACGAGCTGATGGTGACGGTCTTTCCATTCCAAATGTCCGTTTCGTTCATGAAGGTGATGCCCTCATAGGTCATCCTCCACCCTTGCGCGGCCATCCTGGGCTGGAAGTTTGCCCAGGCGGAGGTGGCGCCGGTG